>Ga0181344_1000622_pt1 | contig 13862 bp, 21 predicted proteins | sample Su13VDMLBDD_FD_130098 | JGI IMG/M metagenome (GOLD analysis project Ga0181344, IMG submission 130098) | Freshwater viral communities from Lake Michigan, USA - Su13.VD.MLB.D.D | ecosystem: Environmental > Aquatic > Freshwater > Lake | place: USA: Michigan | collected 2013-07-15
TGCGTCAAACTGTCCTTGAGTAAGAGGAACAGGACAATAGGTAGCCACGCCTCGCTCAAACCTAGCAAGATCGGCCTTAAGTATTTCATTGACTTCCTCCATGCTGTATTTACGCATAGCTTCTGGCGGTGGCACAAAGGCATCCCGCTGGTCTATTTTGAGCTTGCCCTGCTCTGGAAACATGACGTGCCCAACGCCCACAGTCCACAACTTTGCTGGGCATTTATACGGATTCTGCCTGACCCCCTCGTGATGGCGGATCATGTGCAGGCACTTTTCTGAGATGTTCATTTACCAAACGCCCGACCACCAAAGTGGAAAGCTATGATTGAAGCAAACAAGGCTTGGGTGTCAGAGTCCCACAGCATCTCGGCTAACTCTACGAACGTAGCACCACTGTGCCAGCCGTAGGCAAACAGGCCAACATCCACAAACAACAGCAGGAAGAAGAAACCATAGGTAATAACAGGGCGAACGCTGGCTCTGAGGTTCTTCATCCACTGGCTTGTGCCTTCGTTTAGGCTTTCATCATGGGCGTAGATGGCCTGCATCTCAGCTTGTTGTGCGCCAATCAAAACTTGCTGGGTATTAGCCGCGCTTTCGGTTGCCAGTTGGTCTGACCGTATATTCTCAATGCGTTCTTGCGCTTCAAAGCCAGCTTTACGCAGTTCTAACTCACGTTCAATCTGTAGCCGAGCAAGGTTTAGTTCATGCAGTTTGTCGGCACGGTCTTGAAAGAAGTCCAGCAGCTTGGGCAAGCCGCCCATCAGGAACGAGATCAGGGTTGAGAGAAGGGTTAGCATTAGTTTCCTCGTTTAGTTAACATCGTTGCTGAAATCTCCATCATTGAGATGATGTGCTCCAAGTTGTCAGGTTGAGCAGACCATCCCGCCGTAACCTGCCCTATAAACCGACTGCGATCTGGGGGTACAGATATTCGGCAAGTGTAACCAACTCCTTGCGTTATGTACCAAATACCCAACTCACTCTGCGGGCGCAAGTACTGACCGCAAGGTATATCCCCTGCCATTAGCTTTACAACATCATTGTTATTTGCTTGGTTGGCTGTAAACAGCCCAACATCCAAGCCTTCTAATTCCTTACTACGCCCATCTTTTGTATACAACCTGTACAGAATCCGAGTGCCTAATATGGGGTTAACCTTGAAGATAGCCACAAACTTAGCGTCTGTTTGTTTAAACAGTACGGAAGCGGCATCATCGGTTCGCTCCTCGTTGATGCTTGGCATCTTCTTTTGCTCTTGATACGCAGAGATCAAGAACGATTGGTTCTGCCAAAATATATACCCAACAAACGCCACAACCCCCATGACAAGGATTGCAAACAGTTTAAACGGGCTGTCCACATAACCAAGCACCGTACTGAGAGCAGATTTCTCTTTGGTCACCCAAGTCCTATCATTCCAAGTAGTTTATTGACAATTTTCCCTGCCAAATCATCGGGCAGGAACCGGAGCAGTCCAAGCACCCACCACGCAATGCACAGCCTGACAAAGACTTTAAGGAAAAGGTCAAACTGTTTTTGGTACTCATTCACCGCCCACACCTTGATCTGGCACACAGATCAGATACTTCATTGATACCCCAACCAACAGCACCAATAAACATCACAATAATAACAATGGCAACTGCCCACTGCATTTGTTCAGCTTCGGCCTCTTTGCGCCTTTTTTCTTCAGCGTGTAAAGCCGCCATCTCTTTGGCATCATCCCTGTCCATTTCAGCTTGACGGGCCTTGGTTGCATTCCATACGTCTATGCGCCCGGCTTGCATGAACAACATTTTTAACTGCTCTTCAAACCGCTTGGCTTCATCCAAAGCCATCTCAATCTGTAACGCCGCACCAAGGTTAGACTTACCGCCAGTACGCTTGGCTTGAAGCATGGCCTTGGTAGCGGTTGACTTGGCATCAAAAAGCTTGGCAATTGACGGAGTTAAACCTGCCAGATCACTAGCCACTTTACTAGCTTTTTTAACGACACTGATTGCAGTTTGCAATCCTTCTAGCGCCGTGATCGGATCAATCATTTCCGTTCAACCTTTTGCCACTCAAGGCATACTACTTTGCGGTTGTAAACATCACCTGTCCATGCCCAACGCACACAACGATATTCAGTTTTTCTGTCTTGGCTGGCGGCTCCCGGTAGAAACACCAAAAAGAGCATCAACAACCATTTCATTTACCACGCCCAACTCCATGCAATCACGTACGTACTAAAGACAACAAAGGCCACTAAACAGGCTGCCGCAATGAATGCTTCAGCCCAGTCCCACATGATTAGACTGTGGTAGCAGCCCAAGGTAGCGCAGGTGTCACTACGGGTGGGTTAATTTGGTTCTGGAGTTGCTGCTCAACCGCAGCTTCCGTTGCCGTTTTGTCCACGCCGTTAGCCCAGATCCATCCCAGTACTTGGTCTTGAGTCAGTTGAGCGTAGGGTGTGAATGCGCCTTCGGGTGCAGGCACAGAGCAGGTTGAGTAGATAGAAGCGTTGTATGTTCCGTTTGTACCAGCGCAAGTCCAGTGCACTGTAAAAACAACGTCAGTGTTGCCACCCTCTTGCGGGTAGCAATCCATTGCTGTAACTGACCAAGTAATAGTAGTCATGTTAGTCCTTTAAGGTTGTGTAGGCCAAGTGATCTCCCAAGGGAAACCAGTTTGTAAAGGCACATCACGCAAAGCTTGGCGGTATGTAGCCCATGCTGTCTTATCAGCAGTGCTGTCGGCAATCTGTGTCCAGTCGCAGTCTTTGAGCATTTCTGTACGTGAGTTGCGTATAGATCTGGCTTGCTCTGCGTCTTTACGGGCCTTGTACTCAGCTTCATCTGCCGCCGCTGTATCGCCTGTGAAGACAGGGCCAAGCACGTACTTGGTGTACCACTTGCCTTCAACTTGCTCTACGCCATCACGTTGGCTGTATTGGTAGACAGTACCGCCTGTAGCTTGTGGGCCTTCAAACACAATATCAGATTCAAAGCGATTTACAGCTTCTTCACTGATACCACTTAATGATTTGGCGTAGGTTTGAGCAACCCACTTTTCCCACTCGTGCTGTAGAAGCACTTGACCTGTTGATCTGATTCGTATTTGCATGATTTTTCCTTATGCGATTGCCAAGAAGATGTATGTACTGCCGCTTGAATTAATGCCATCAACCGTACTGACGATCTGAAATCCTGTGCTAACGGTATAGACTGAGTTGGCATTGACTTCGGCATTTCCATTGTTTAATGCTGAAGAAGGGTCTGTGCCGCTAACCATGCCCCGTTCAGAGTCCCAGACGTACCAATCACCTGTGCCAGTAGGATTGTTTGTAGATTTAATCATTACAAATCTTGCACCACCAGTAAAACCGCAGTTAATGGTTTGAGTTCCACCTGTACCTGTGTATGAGCCAACTTTAGAAACTCCCGCAAGGGTGGCAAATAAATACGCTACGTAGGTTACACCATTGGCATTTGATACATTAGCCGTACCTACAGAAAAAACAGAAGCAGTTGGCGCAGTTGAATTCCAAGGGTTTGGAGAAGAAGCTCCGGGAAGACCGTTTAAATTCAAAAAAGCCGTGTTTGTAGGGCTGTACGATGGGCCATAAACAGGCCAATTAAACGTATCACCAACTGATTTTATAATCATCAACTCCGGTGCAACACCTAAGTTGTGCGTAATAGTCCTACCACTACCCGTGCCTATATAACAAACCTCATCAAAAAAGCCGGGGGCGCGTTTAAAGCTGTAGTTAACGTATGTGTAGGGGCTGTAATTTAAATAATTGGTTCCAGATGCCGCAATCCGGATGCTATTCATCGTAGTTGGATTAGCTAAAATAAGCGCGCCAGTGCCCTCTGCATAATTTAAATTGGTATACAGAACCCTTTGGGGCCAACCCCGTAAACGATCAAATACGCTTTTATCAGGCCCCGCAGTGCTACGGACTATGTTTAAAATCATGTCTGGCGTAATTGTTGTATCTATTATTCTGTTGTACGCACCAGTGCCAGAATACAACGTAGGCGTAAACACCGTTGTTGCACTTGTAGGCGTTTTCATTGGGCCACGGCGAATGGTGATGTAGATGTAAGTTTCACCCGTGATCCTCAAGTTATCAGTGTAAAAACCACTGGGATCAATTGAGATTGGGTTGTCATTGGCTTCAGCGCCACTTGTGTTAGGTTTTAAAACAGATGAATTGTTCCCAAAAACAGTAAAACCTCTCATGTTGTCTATAATTCGCCAATCAGCCGCTGACCCTCCCCCTGTATTAGTTACATTTTTTATTAATACCAATTGCGGCTCATATCCAACATTTATTAATTTAGTAGTTCCATCACCTACATACGACCCACACGAAATCACATTATCTGATCCAGTTAAACCAAAGCCTCCTGCATCATGGGCGAAGAGATAGGCTACGTAGGTTCTACCAGAGCCGTTAGTTTCACTAAAATTAACAGTGAAATCAGTACTTGTTGGGTTTGTATTTCCCCAAATTCCGTATGTTGCTTCTGAACTTGAGCTATTTAGGGTCAAATATTTAGTTGCTCCAAGACTTCTGTGATATACCCACCAATCACCAGCGTCATCAGTTCGTTTAACTATGATGCAACCGGGCGTTGAGCCAAGATTGTGAGCCACAGTTCTGTTAGTTGCGCCATTTCCCGTGTAAGTCACAACATCAAAAAACTTTGGTTGCTCTCGGAATGTCCATGAGACAAAACTACCTGATGAGCTATTAATTTGCGACCAAGGGCCTATTGTATACCCGTCTGAATTAAATGCAGTTAAACCTTGAGTTTCTGTTGCTTGCGCATCAGTATTGTTTGAGCATAGTGTTTTTTGAACACCTCTAGCTGTATCAAAGAAATTGTGTATAAAACTAGAAATTCTATATTTTGACCAAACCAACCCACCCTTGGTAGATAGGTCAATTCCGTTGGTGATGGTCTGTGTAGAGCTATCACCATTGTAAAGCCAAGTGCTAAACACATCCTCAATGTAAACAGGGGCGGCTCCGCCTGCACCTTCGCCCAGTAGTAGTTGCTGTGTTGAACTCATATTAGGTCACGTTTCCTGAAACAACACACAGGGTGCTGGTGATGAACAATACAGTTGCTACACCTGCCGCCGCCAAAGTCATCGTGGCTTTGTCAGTGAATGTGCCTGCAATGTACGCCGTAGTGATTGAGCAAGTGATTGTGGCTGTGCTGGCTGTGTTGTTAAAGATGGTGATAACGTCACCAGCCGCAAATGTAGCATCAGGAATCACAATCGCACCGCTTGCGCCAAGCAAGATGTACTCACCAATATCGGATGTAGCCAGTGTGTATGAGGATGTCTTGGAAGAGCCTGACTGTGGGACTTTACGCACGTTGCCGTTGATGTCGGCAATGATGCCGTTTCCGGGGTCTGTAGCTGTACCGACAACAAAACCGCCTGTGGAGGTTATTCTGGCTCGTTCTGTTGGTGTATAGGTAGTGTTAGCCGTTAATCCAGTATTTCCATAAAATACTGTAACTCCGTTACCAACAATCATAAAAGAAGCAGCAGTTGTATTTAATGCTTTTGCCCAACTACTGCCACCTGTATCATTTACAACTGCCGCACCACCACTAATAAAAAGACCGCTTGATGAATTAGGAACACCAATATAACCAGAGGCATATCCTGAGTTATATGTACCCGCATTCCACATTGAAAAAGCCAACCCTTGTTGCCAAGCCGCAGTTCCTTCAATTAAAACTTGCTCGCTATTTGTGACTGCTGTGTATGTTGTTGTATTTACATTTAACTTAGCGTTGGCAGTAGTAGAACCAATAGCCAACCCTGTTGAGGTGAGGCGCATACGTTCTGTGTTGTTTACGCCAAAAGCAAGTGAGCCGTTGTAAAAGTTAAAAATACTTGATACGTCAGATGCCGCTTGAAAAATTCGTAACCCGTTGCCGTCACCTACGGCGTTTTTAACAATTAGCGAATTTGAACCAAGGGTTAAACCAGAACCATCAAAAGTAAGCGCAGAACCAGTAGCCAATGCACTTGAACTAGATGCGTACACCACACCGCCTGATGTGAATGATGTTAAGCCTGTGCCACCGTTCGTGGTTGCCAATGTGCCAGCCAATGTGACCGCGCCTGTTGTGGCAGTGGAAGGTGTGAAGCCTGTTGTGCCAGCGGTAAAAGATGTAACGCCAGTGGCCACAGTAGAAGATACTTTGACGTAATCCGTGCCGTTGTAATACACAAAAGCTGACTCGCCAACAGCGATAGACACACCGGTCTGGCCGGATGCTTTGAACGTCACGATACCGCCAGTAGCCGCATTGACCACTGTGTATGTCTTACTGTAGCTTGGGGCTGTGACTACTTTGGCTGTAGTCAGCGTACCCGTAATTCGCACGATGGCAAACTGGGCCGTAACCGTACCCGCGCCTGTCAGACTGGATACGATGTTGGAAGCCGAGGCATCGCCTGTTGTATTGGCCAGAGTTACCGCGCCGTCATTTGTCAGCGTCAGTGTGGCCGCAATAGCGATGTTGGTGTACTGCGTAATACCGTTGTTGACGGTATCGCCCCATGTGCCGGATAACTCGCCTTGTACTGGAAGAGCTAAACCTAGTTGTCCCGTTGCGCCTGTAGTCATTTAAAACCCCTGTCTATATAGCACTTGGCTACATTGTATTGATTATTTGCCAGTCTGCGTTCTCGCTGTTGTCAATCAGACTCCAGTAAAACACGCCAAAACTGCCAACGTTACCCATTGCCTGTGAACCTGTAACAGCCACTAGCCTTTCACCAACTGACATCGTGCCAACAGCACCTGCCGCAGACACGCCTGTGAGGGCTAATGCCTTAACGGGAACTTCATCTCCAATAAGCCCAGAAGCTGAGACACCCGTCAGGGCAATTTCTCGTTCTGCAACTGAAACACTACCAACACTGCCCGTAGCCGAAACAGTTGTTACTTGGAAGTTAAACTCCACCGTATCAACTGCGCCCGAAGCCTCAACACCGGTAAGCGCTACCGTTCTGCTAGACCCCGGAGTACCAACAGCCCCTGCTGCTTGAACGGCACTAATATCCGAGCCAAAAACAAACTCTACACCTTCAACTGCGCCACTAGCGGATACACCAGACAACGCTACAGAAATACTAGGAGTCGTTGAACCAACCGAGCCTGTGGCTATAACCCCATCTTCATCCTCTGCCGCACTGACAGCTAAGGTTCCAACAGCACCGGAGGCTTCAACCCCCGTAATAACAAAAGATCGCTCTGCAACAGTAACCGTACCCGGAGAGCCTGACGCTTCTACACCAGCAAGCGCAACCGTAGTTGACTCAGTAACATCCCCAACCGCCCCCGTAGCCGTCACACCCGTGATAGCTACTTCAAATATGGTTTCTGGCGTTAATGTACCAACAGCACCAGACGCGACAACGCCGGAGATTTCAGATTGCTGACCTCCCCAACTATTGTCGCCCCACGCCCCTGCGCCCCATGCGGTTGTCATGTCCTGCCCTCCAGTTTAGGAGGATCAGGTTGTTGCCAAACGGATCAGCGCAGTGGATGTTGTGTTAGAAGGCATAGTAAGAGTAAACGTACCAGCGGTCACAGTCTGTGAACCAAAGGTATGGACGCTTACCGCTTTATTGCTTTGTGTTGAGTTATAAATCAACACCGCATCAAATGCCGTAGTCAACGTTACGTTGGTATAAGTAATACTCGCTGAAGGTGTTACAAATGCAACGCCCGCTGTTGTAGAGCTATTAGTCGCTGTTGGAGGCGTGCCAAATGTGACCGCTACGCCGCCAGCTACATAGTTTGTACCCGAAACTTCGTTAGAAGCAGAGTATGCTGTTGTAGAAGCATTAACCGTTGCCGATGTTAAATACAACGCCCCTTTAAAACTATCGGTTGCGCCGCTTGCGCGAACAGGGGCAGTGCCAAAGTTATGGGTTGCGGTCATCAACTCGCCCATAAAGCTTGTTGTCATTGCTTGGGTATTTGCCATGATTGGCTCCTTAGTTAAAAGATGCGGCTTCTGCCACAGAACTTACATTTTTCTTAAGAGCTACATGCACAGAACGATGCACAAGCTCCCCGTCTAACCAGTACTCCACCCATGTGGTTGACTCGTTGTCATTATCCAATGAACCTTCACGTTTTTCAAGCAGGGCTTCGTCCATTTCGCCTTTGGTTGTGTTTACAAGTGCCATTATGCGATCCTTAAAATTGCGGTGCTATATGTGGATGAGGGGAACTGAACAACAAATGTGTTAACCGATGTCTTGTCCGAGCCAAAGTCCAACACAGCAACAGACAATGTGCTACCAGCGCCCAAGTCTTTGTATATCAATGCACCACGGGCAGTGATTGCGCCTGTCCAAGTAACATTTGCAAACGACCAATACGCCGCAGCCGTAGAGCCTGTCTGGTTACCTAACGTTGGGACTTGCGTAATTGTCAGGGTTGAACCGCCAGCCGTATAGCTCCCACCAGACGCTTCGCCAGAAGATGTGTATGCCGTAGTGTCAGGGCCCAGATTAGCCGAGCCTGTGTACAGTGCTATCTTATAGGACGTGTCGCCCGTATTGCTAAAACTGAACGAGCCATTGGCCAGCCCAGTCTTAAACGTATTGGTCGCGCCTTGGGTCAATGACATATCAGGTTACTTTCTGACGGAACTGACCAGAGCGGTAGGCGTCTTGACGCTCCATACCATCGCCCAAACGTTTTGCCAGCGCCATTGCTTCCATGTACTTTTGGTTGTACAAGTTCATCATATCCGCTTCACCCTTCATGTAGGTGTAAGCCTCGACCAAAGAGCCATACAAAAGCACAGAGTCAAAGTTATCCCCAAGCCAAGACGTGCCCGCAGTCACAATGGACTGTGGGTAGTAGTAATAGTGCAACTCAACGGTGTAGTTAGCGTCTGGTTTAGGGCCAAGAATAAACGTCAACTCGGTTGTAATTGTGCTACCGCTAACTGTGGGGCCAAACAAAGCGTAGTACCTTGGTAAACCCGTATCGCTGGCGCTTGGGTACGCTTGACGAATAAAGTTCACATCTTTATTCAGCAGATACTCGTAGTTCCCAGAAGCATCAATCACAGCTAACGAATAGGTAGCTAGATAGTCATCAGGTGCGGACAAGTATGTACTAGTGGTAGATACCACTCCCGTCATATTCTTGCGAATTGACGGAAACTGCACATTGTTGTAAATACGCTGCTCAGCCTGCTGAACGAACACGGGAATATTAGCCACGAAATCTGCTTCCGTGTTCTCCGTGTACGCTTGAATAGCAGCGCTGAGTGCGGCGTAATTCATGCCATTGGGCCTCGTGCCATGACACCTTTAGTTGCAGCGCCTGTGCCGCGAATCTTGATGCCTGACGTTTTAGTGCCGGGGTAAGGGTTGCTACGCTCGTTGGCCAACGACATGTTGGCTTTTAAAGCTTCCTTAACAGGCATCTGACCAACAATAACTGTTGGTTCTTTCTTGGGTTGTCTGTATGTAGCCATGATTAACCTCCACGACCAACAGAGCGCTGGTTCATGATCTTAGCCATGTTGCGGCCATACTTGAGCATATCGCTGTTAGTCTTGCCGCCAGCCTTCATTTTTGTCATGGGCTTGCCGGGGTGCATAGCTTTTTCGTGCTTGTGCACAGCCTTGGCTGCGGTCTTTTTGTCTTGGGCTAAATCTTTCTTGTCCATGTTCGACTCCTTATGTCGTTGCAACTGTTACTGTACCAACTTCTACGTTCAAAACCAAGTAATTTAACGTCAAAGCCTCATCAAAATTACTTGACCCACCAACAGGGTTCCAGCCCCACTGATATATCCTACTACCCACAGACGGCAATCCCGCCGCATTTGTGGCCGTGCTATTGGTTAGCGCAATCTGCAAGCCTGTGTTACCAGACTGGTAGTAGCTCAAGTCGGGACGCGGATCGCGCACCCCCTGTGGGTCATCCACCGGATACATGCCCAACTGCAACTGCGGTTGATCGGGATCCCAACAAATATTGCAGACCAAGAGATTGTAGTTCTTAGTCTTGATAATTTCTTTACGTAATTGGTGCAGCTTAAACCGAAACCCACAGCGGTCACATTCCGCAATAGCGTTTTTGCCGGACGAAAAACGATTGCCCATTTACGTACCGCTTCCAATGTACATCTGACGGGGCACAAACCTCACGGCTGCTTTCTCTTGGTCTTCGCCTGCGGCGCGATCCCAAGCCTCGTCATATTGTTGCTTCAGTACGTCCAAACGCTGAAGTCCTTCTGGGACTTTGAGCGCAATGTAGTAAGCCAGCCCTGCGGCCAAGCAAGGCACAAAGCGAAACGGGACATCCATAGTCTTAGTGCCGCCACCAGCGTCTTGAATACGGCGCATGCGCCAGTACACAAACTGGTACGTAGTTCCCGCATTGGGGGTTGGCCACACAGTGATGCTGTTCTTTTGAACCAAGCTAATGGCTGTGCCTGCGGTTAACGTAGCCGCAGTAGTCCCGTCTTGGGCACGGCAGCAGTTCAGCAAGTATGCGGGTGTAGCGCCGTCTGCTGGGGTTGTCTCGTTGTATGCAATCAACTCTGTACCAATGGTAATGAACCCCGCTGTTGGCACATTTACCAACGACGTAATTGGGATGGTTGTTGCTGTGGCAGAAGTCGTTGCCTGCACAGTCCCCGGCAAAACGCTGGAGTTACCCGTCAAACGCTGTACCCAAACTTGGATAGGACGCGCTTGGATCAATTTATTTGGGATGGTGGCATACGTGGGCATGCTGATCCGCGTAATCGTCAGGTCAGCCTGATTATTGGCTACGTTGGCGTTTGTTCTGATGACATGGTCAAGCAAGTCAACCGTATCGTCAGGAAGTGCGTAAGTGGGCTGACCCGTAGCCAATATGATGGTGTTCTGCTCGAACGTCCACATGTTCACGCCACGGTTTGCCCAGTCTGCAAAGAGCAGATTAAGTGACCGCCTAGCCGTACGCAGGTCGTAACCCGTACGAAGTTCAGAACCCGCCCGTTCAAACGCCTCCTCGACCATGTCATTGAGGTCGAGGTTAAACGAGGTGAGTCCTGAAGTAGTCATCTAAATCCTGCCGTTTTCTTTGCAATCGTCTTTGGTTGCTTTACGAATTGTTGTCCGGCTTTTTTGCCAGCACGTTTCGCACGCGTTGTCGCAGCGTACTCAGCAGGGCTGAGACTTTTAATTGCAGCACTAGGAAGGTATCGCTCGCCCGTGTCAGAAGATTTTTTACCACTTTTGGTTCTCCATTTCTGGTCGCCCCAGTCTTTCAGGGATTTCTGAGGCGCTTTCAATCTCGGTAACCCCCGCCTGCCGCCTTGTACTTCTTGGCAACAAGCTGAGCTTTACGAGCCGACCACTGACCTGCACCCGTACCTTGCGTAGCTGCGGCTTTTACTTGGCTCACGATACGCTTGCGTACCTCGGGCTTTGTGTAATTGCCAGCGGCGTTGACCTTCCCACCCTCTTTGGCTTTTGTCACAGGCGCCATACCAACTGGTTTTCCGGTTTCAGAAAACTTCATGTACTTTGCCTTGACCTTCCCACCCTTTTTGTATTGGGTGAAGTCGGTGTCATCACGGCGAGCCTTACGCTTGCCCGTGGGCATTTTAGAGGGGGAAATATCCCCCATCCCGCGACTCGCCATCATGATTTAACAGGCTTTGCCGCCGTAGTTCATTTTCTTCATGCCGCCAGCTTTCATGCCTAGAGGGGTGCTACCCTTCATGGAGACCATTGTGCCTTTGGTTTTGCCTTTAGTAGCCATACCGTCACGGCTAGGAGCTGCAGTTTTAACAGAGCCCATCTTGGCAGATGTGATGCCGCCGTTAGCCATTTTTTTGGCGGGTGCGTCTTTTTTCTTAGCCATCATTGCCATAAAGCCAGCGTTCATTTTGGAAGCCATAGTATTACCACCTTCTTTAAAAAAAGCCATTTTCCCGTGATCGGTTTTAGGCTTGTTCACCTTCTGAATATCCGCACGGCTTACGCCGCCGGAGCGAAACTTTTTACCCTTGTCAGCGTCGGTAAAGTCTTTTCCAACGCTTTGCGGTATCCCAACCTTCTTGGCAAATGCAGGATTATTCGCAATTGCCGCCATAAAGTTGTGTTGTTTTTTACTCGTCGATGGCATTGTCAGCCTTCTTACGTTTAGTCATTTCACGAACAGTATCGGACTCCCAGATACGAAGACCGAGGTAAATGATCGTGAACAAGGAAGCCAAAGGTGGAAGCCAAGTAGCCATAACGCCGACAGTCGTCAAGACCGCTGCACCATCGGCAACTGCTTTAGCTGTGTCGTGTTGAGTCATATCATCCGCCCTTTTGTCTTACCTTTTGTAGCGCAGCCATCAGCCGCAGTTACATAGCCACCATCCTTACAGTTCCACGCCCTCAAAGACTTATTAATCCGTGAGTTTGGGTCGTTGGCCGTCTTCTCGCTGGTCAGCTTCTTCTTCATGCCACTCATCCTTGCGCAGAAGGAGTCGCGCCGTGAGCCGCCCTCTGGTTGAGGACGTTTCAGCCCCGGCTTGCCGGGGTTGGCTGCATTGTAGGAAGCCCTTCCCTTGGCGTTCAAGCCGCCCTTCTCGGATTTCCCCTCTTTGCGTTGCCATGCTGGAGATTTAGCCATAAAACACCGTCGCTGTTACAGAACCGCCGACACCCACAAACATACCATTTTTGCAGTATATACCTTCACCGGGAATTAACACCGGCAAACCAATAATGTTGTACGTGTCAAGCTCTAACAAGATACTACTATAAAACGTCACCGCTCCGCTAGTTGCAGTGCTTGCCGCAGTTGTTACCGTAAAAACGTTGGCGTTGGTCTTAGTGATTGCATAGACACCGTCCACTGCCGTGCCGGTAGTAAAGTCCATAAAGACTCTATCACCTGTCTCTAACCCGTGCGCCGTAATGGTGACGGTAACTGTAGTGCTTGCCGCAAGTCTTGCGTACGTGCCGGTTTTAAAAACTGTGGGATCGGCAACAGCCGAACTGCGCAAAGACGCCGTAGCGGGGGATACCGTAATTGACTTAAGTCGAACGGCAGCGGAAGTCACCGTCTTAGACGTTGTTACATGGTAGGACTTAACGTCATATTGCATTGTCATGATGCAGTCCTATCCGTAAAATATGGTCGTCGTTACCGTACCAGACGGAAGGAACACATAAATGCCTACAGAGGCTAATATGCCTTCACCGGGGACTAAATTATAAAACGCTGTCCCAGTAGCGCAATCAACTTCCGCCAGCACGTCTTGGTACATTGTTACATTACCATTAGTAGTTAGCACGGCTGTAGTCACAGTAAACGTGCTGGGAGTGGGGACAGTCACAACGGTATAAGTGTCCGGAACCGCTGTTCCAGTTGTAAAGTTAAGTACAACTCTATCGCCTACAGCCAATCCGTGCCCAGCATAGGTTACTGTACAAACAGTAGTCCCGGGGATGTTGTATGTTGCTGCTTCTGGAACGTTGTTGGCAAATGCAACGTTCAGCGTAGAAGTAGCCGAAGGGGAAATTACCATCCCTTTAAGACGCGTGCGATATGGAACAGCCACGCCTGATACTGTGTTGTGATACGACTTTACGTCATATTGCATCGTCATTTTGTTGCTCCAATTCCGGTGCGTCTAACCTGTTTATCAGCATCTTGTACGCTTGGATCGTGGCTTGAGCCTGAGTCAAAAAGGTTTGCGCCTTCTGTGCTTCAGTCTCAAGTTCACGAATCTCAGACTCCAAGAATTCCTTGGTAATCTGCATTAGGAGAACGTTGCGTAAGCAGGAACGTAATACACAGTACCA
>Ga0181344_1000623_pt1 | contig 13857 bp, 15 predicted proteins | sample Su13VDMLBDD_FD_130098 | JGI IMG/M metagenome (GOLD analysis project Ga0181344, IMG submission 130098) | Freshwater viral communities from Lake Michigan, USA - Su13.VD.MLB.D.D | ecosystem: Environmental > Aquatic > Freshwater > Lake | place: USA: Michigan | collected 2013-07-15
GTAAACATTACTATGATAAGTTATTTGTAAACTCTGATGAGATATCTTTATGGACGGTATATACAGGATTAGCATATTCTATTCAACATAGTCATCCTAAGTTTTATACTAGATCTCACATCGGATGTTTTGATGTAGTATATAATGAGATGGTTCATACAGTTATTAGTAATACGGTAACTCCTCAACCTTCATTTCCTGTAAACATCGTAGAGACAGATCCTAACCAGATAAATATCTTTGATGTTATTGCAGAAGAAGAGGAGCTATATATTGATATGACTAATGACTTATTGATTCCAGGATTTGATAATGTAGAAAATACAGGTTCAGATTTTGACATTGATAAAGAACCTGAACTAGAAATATTTGACTTTGAAGAGGAAGATATTCCATTAGATACTACACCAGTACCTGATGCATTCTATGAAGATCAAGAAAAAGAAGAAAGTTCTTTGAATGAAGATACAGATTTCTTTAACTTTGATGGTGATATCTTAGATTTACCAGAACTATAAAAACAGAACCCTGGGGGTGTGACCCTTGCATGCCCCCTTGGGGTTCTAACTTAATGTTATGAACAAAACAGAATTTAATAAGCTAGTAGATAAGCGTAAAGAACTTATTGAATCAGTACTACAAAAGAAAGGCGCTGAATACGCTGATGATGTAAATGTTTTTCACAACTTTGAAGAGGGTGCTAAAATGTCTTTCCATAGCAACCGTGAAATGGTAGCATGGGAATACATGATTAAACACCTTCAGTCTATTAAAGATATGATCAGTAATAATAAACCTTATTCTGAACATGTTATTCGTGAGAAGTTTGGTGATGCTATCAACTATCTTATCTTAATGGAAGCTATGATGTTAGAGACCAATGGTATGCATAACAGATTCTGTGAAGCTATCAAAGAGACTAAAGCAAAAGCTGAAAAGAAGATGGAGGAGTTGCGTACTCCTGGACATCATAGAGGAATGGATCAACTAGGTTTACCTAAGATATCTACTGATAATCCTCTGACAAAAGCAAATGACCCCTTAAATAAAATGAAGTTTCAACAACTACCACCTAACTATGACGAGTGGTATTATTCTAGTTACTAATATGCAAGATATAATTAATGCTGTAAAGCACTTTCATGATGCCTTCGGACAACACTATGCATCAGAACCAAGTTTAATTAAAGAGAAAGAATATCAACTAAGACATGACCTACAAGCAGAAGAACTATTTGAATATCTTTTGGCGTGCCGGGAGAATGATTTGGTGGGTATTGCTGATGCTCTCGGTGATCAGTTATATATACTGGTGGGCACCATTCTTAAACATGGTATGCAAGACAAAATTGTGGAAGTCTTTGAAGAGATTCAAAGATCTAACATGAGTAAATTAGGAGAAGATGGATTACCCATTCTCAGAGAAGATGGTAAAATTCTTAAAGGTCCTAATTATTCTAAGCCAGATATTAAGTCTATTCTAGACAAAAAATAATCAAGGGAGTTGTTACCCTTGACCACGGTAAGCTTTCTTATATAGCTTACTGGACTTTAGTTTACTTGTTTTCTTTTTAGCTACAATCCCCGGGCGCTTCTTACGTGCGCCTGAGGGTGCGTAGTTATTCTTTGCAGTATTAACTTTTGCCATGGCTTAACACTTTTTTTTCATTTTAACTGATCCACCTTTTTTTCCAATTGGAGGTACACCGGCTGCTGCCATACCTGCTTTCATACCAATCTGTGCAAGTTGTTCAGGAGGTAAACCTGTTTGTTGAGAGATACCGCCCATAGGGTCACCACCTATAATTTTACCAGCAGATTCCATATAGTTATTTCTTCCTTGCCTAATTCCTTTAAACAACTTACCAATACCAAACATAGCTTTAGGTATAGGCTGTCTTGCTTGTTTAGCAATAGCATCCAGATTATTATTATCTGGTCTCATTGATTTCTTCATATACTAATATAGTTAAGATCCACAATATAAACAACCATCATCATCATTATCATCATACCAGTCTTTCTTCTCTGTCATTATACGACGTACTTCATCATCTATTTGTGAGTTAGTCCATTCTGGATTCATAGCTCTAATCTGAGCTCTTAAAAAATAAAAATTACTGTCCATTAGTTTGTTATTACAAGAAGTGTTCCTAGCAACAAAGTACTACAAGCTAATCCAATATTCCAATTAATAGACTTAGAATGTTTTAATTTTAAGTTGATGTATTCACCATTAATCTCATTATACTCTTCTATGAGTAAATTATAATCTTTAACATAAGTTTTTGCATCACCTATACATTTGTTATAGCTTGATGTTAATAACTTGATCTCTAAGTTTTTATCCCCAATTCTTTTTTCAGAATCTAAGATTATACTATCTCTTAGAGATACACCTTTAGAATAATAACGTAAGTCAACCATAGCTGTAAGCACAGCACGTTCTTGTTCAGGAGTAAGAAACACCCCTGACTGTCCATTAATTACTAATCTTTGGGGAGTAAATTGACCACAGACTGTCAAGCTGCTCATTAGAAGCACGCTTAATAATATTAATGTCTTGGTTACGTTGATCATTGTTTGCATTATCTAGATCCTTTAAGTGTTTAATATGAATTACGCGTAGGCTATCTACATGTGCTAGGCTATCGTGTAGGATTTTCATCTCAAGAGAATCTTGTGTTAGACTATCTGCTGAGATTTTCTCTTTTAATTTGTTAGTATGTACTTCTAAAGTACTAACTCTATACATCTCATAGACAAATAGAGTAGCTACAATACAAATTATTACAACTATTAGTATATCCTTAATTAGTTGATTCTGATTCTCCCTCATTGTTTTCTTCATTACCATGTTTCTTATTAATCCATTTATCTACTGATGCAATACCAAAGCATGCTATTGTAAGTAGTTTAAAAGAATCAAAGATAAACTCATTTACTAGTAAAGGTTGGTTTAAGATACCTGTTACTATGTCAACTATAGCAAAGATAATCATTACTATAAATGCACCAAACCCAATAACTGCTTTTTCATTTACAGAGTTATTGTCATCAAACATTGTCCAAAACTTTTTCATTTTTTATATTGTGTTTTATATTTCCAAACTTTTTTTTCTTCTACTTTAAGGTGAGGTAAGTATTCTATATTCATTTCATTTCTAAATCTCCAGACGGCTTTCTCATCTAACCCATATGCTGTAACAAAGTCTTTATACTTTTTATAGTCACGTGGTAACATCTTAGCCATCACTATACCAAAGTCATCTGTTGCCATATAGTAATGTGACAAATCCATAAGATATACATTAGTATTATCTGGATAGCTTGTATAAATCAACGTAGGGCCAAGTGCCCATTTCCATAAACTATCTTGTAGAGATGAGAACTGAGTGTTGATACTATCTTTATCAGTCTCAATATAAACTACTTTCTCATTATACTTAGTAATAGTATCAACCTGGGTTTTGATTACTATTTCTTGCTTTAGAATAGTGTCTGTTTTAATTTTAATAATTATTCTCTGCTTAGTAATAGTATCTCTCTGTGTCTTAATGGTAGTCTTTAACGCATTAAGTTCAGCTTCCATCTCCTTATATTTCTTATTTATAAGGTCAGCTTGATCAGTAGTCATTACTACTATCTTAGTAACACCATCCTCATCAACTGTAGTGTATGGATAATTCTTATTTGATTGGGACAATAAGTTCCCAAGAGTCAATAGGGTGAGAACTACGAGCAGAGTCAGCTTTTTCATATGCATCTACAGTTGTTTCTAAAACTTCAACCTTCTGAGTTAGTTGGTGATTCTCATCAGTTAGTGCTTGATTTTGTTTTGTTAATGTTGTATTCTTTTCTTCTAATGTTACATTTTCTTCTACTACTTCCACGTGCCCATTACCTGCCATACCAATGCTTAATACTACTAAGCTTACTAAGGCTATTAAAACTACGTATAGTAAAAGATTTTTCTTCACTTCTTACTAAGTAATATAATCTCACGTAAATCTCTAAGGGCTTGCGTGTTATTGTCTAAAGCACTTTGTATCTTTCCGGTATCTGTTTTAATATAGTCATTAAGTTCTTTCTGCAAGTCATCAACTTTCTTTTTTAACGCATCTTCAGATGCTATCTGACGCTTGAGCATGAACCATAATACTGCACCTAAACCTAATACGATAACACCTAGTGCTCCGTACTGGGTCAAGGTTTCAAATACTCCAAATGATGGCGGTGCCTGTAAAACTATCATTGCTTATTTTTTCTAGCTTCGTCATTCATATCTTCTAATCTTTTGATTAGACGATCTTTCTCATCTAAGTTTCTTTTAATAAAGAACCATGCTAAGTAACCTAGAGCAAGAACAACAAGTCCTAATGCACCATAGTTTGCTAATTGCTCAAATACACCAAAGTGTACTTCCGGAGTATCTACTTGTAAGAGTGTCATATTAGAATTCTTTCAAAAGTGTATACGTAAACTTCTTAAATCCAGATTTCTTACACTTGCCTAGTAACTCTGCAAATTGTTTTGGATCATTAAGAACCTGACATCCGGCAGACCATTTATCAATAAGCTTAGAAACCATAGTAGGATTAGCACGGTGAATGTTGATACCAAAGATACCAGTCTCAGTTACTGAAGATTCTTCAGCTACGTCATTCTTGTTACCATCTCTGAATACAGTTACAGGAGCACATTGTGTTAGTGCTTCGTACTTACCTTGGTGCATACCAATCTGCCAACAGTCATCCCATTGTCCGGGTTTAAGTAATGCTGCACCTTTTGGGTTCAACAAGTTCTGCAACCAGTGAGTACCAGGATTAGTAGTACATGTGTACCAAGTGATATTATCTTTTTCTATTACCGCAATAAGATCGTCAAACTGATTCTTAAGATTAGCATTAGATCTAATACCTACTAATTGAAACACAGGCCAATCATAACCGTGTTTCTTGAACTCTGCTTTGAGTTCGTCTATTGTGTATTTTTTCATTAGATTAAATCTTTAAAAAGTCTTAAATTTATCCACAAAGGTCTATCTACATTTGCAAACGGTGTTGTGTAACCCTGTATTCCTAAATATATAACTGCGGAAGTTTGTTGATTATCAATAATTTGCATAGCTCCTGCTCCTGTTATAATTTGATTTGTCGATACAGATACATTACTGTAATCAATTGTTGTTAAAGATCCTGATGTACTGTTTGATATTGAAATATCTAATACATCATTCAAAGGATCTTGATTAAGTATAACCCTTAATGCTCTAAGAGTTGATGGAATTTCATTATATACTATAGTATATTTAACTTCATTTGTATCTCCATCAAGTTCTAGTTTAATAGCAACATCATAGTAATTTTTTTCAGGTTGTTGTAATGCATCATATACAGCATTGACGTGACCTATACGTGCAGCTTGTGCGTCAGTACTTCTTCCGATGTACTTCTTATAGTTTAAAAAATTAATGAAACTCATATACTTTAATTTACAAATTATCCTTCACCTTTCCTATTCAAATTACTAATAAAATTCTTAGTAGCCATAACCGGATCTACAGTTGAACCTGTGAATCCAAACATCTTAGCAAAGTAGTTAGCCATCTTAGCACCACCTTGTTGTTGATATTCATATGGCCCCACTGATCTTTTATAATACGCGCTTTCGTCACCGCTAAGTAAGTTAATACTCTGACTTAAAATCTTAACATAAGATTCTATAGTAGATGTTACAGCTAATGATTCAAAGTTTAAGTAGTCAGTATATGCTGATAATCCCATCTTAGGTAACGGTACCCAGTTTAATTGTTCTTGTCTAGTCTGTAATGTAAGAGCCAACAAGTTATTTGATATGTATCCTCCCACATTAAATGGATGTTGGGGATCTTCCGCAGTCTTAACTATACCTAGGAAGTTAAGAGGAAGTGATCCTGATTTCTTTCTAAGCTTTTCATACTTCTCATCATCATCTGCGTCAAATCCAAATACCATACTAATGAGTAATGTCATTGCTACTAGAATAGCAGAGTCCATAAGTATTCTCATAAACGCTTGCTTCTGTTCAGATGTCATAGAGCCAAAAGATTTACCTCCTGTCTGAATACCTTCTTTCATAGCACGCAAAGCTTCTACATAGAATCCCATGTGTGTATCATTAAGACCTGCATCATATCTAGCTTTAGGGTCCATAACACTTCCTCTGAATTGGAATCTGTTCATGAACATGCGGGTAAACCATCTCTTCAAGAACATGATTTGTCTAAAGAGTAAGTATCTATCTGCCTCTGCATAGTCAAACTTACCAAAGGCACCATTCAAGTTATTACCTACAGCCTGTATCTTATTTCTATAAGCTTTAAAGTTAGCACCTTCTTGTCCCCATGAAGGATCAACGCCTTCTTTTAACTGAGCCTGACCATTTACAACTTCCCAAGCTTCTATGTATGGGATCATAACTGTCTGGCCGTCAATAGTTTGAGGTACTTTTTGAGAGTACATCATTGCTCCAAAGAGGCTATATGTAGCATTTAATTCTGTCCACTTCCTAGTATTAGTAAGAAGAGAGCCTACTTCTACAACATCTTTCTTAAATGTTCTAGTTAAGTTTTCTCCAAACTTCATGTCTTGACCCTCAGCATAGAAGCCAGAGGTAGGGTCAAATAATTCTGTAAGCTGTATATTTAGAGACTTAGGTCCGTATTTATATATCTGAAAAGATACTTCGGCCATGGTTTTGTTTGCCCACACTGTACCTTTTGCAAAGTCACGGTTGTTATAGAATCTTCCGGCTGCTCCTTCAATTACTCCCTGCAGTCTGGCACCCATAGAGTTCTTGATAGCAGAAGGAATGTTTAACGCAAAGTATCCAAGAGCTGAAGTATGAAGCATGAAGTTAGACAAGTTAGTAATCCACTTGTTATCTGCAAGCATACCTGTTTGGTTCTTACCTTCAAACTCTCTTTCTATAAAGTTATCTATAGCTTTAGAGCGTATAGTTTGTCCTTTCTTAGTAATTTGTTTTTCTAATGATCTATTAAGCAATGCTCTTTTACTGAAAGTATTTACTTCTTTAGCTGCGTTAACCGGATCACGTAACACTTGTTGCAAAGCTCTAGCTGTCGGACTCATCTCTCGTAGCTTCTTATTCTTTTCTAAAGACAACATGTATCTCATGGTGCCGGTTAGAATGTCCAAAGATGTATCTTGAAGATCCAATCTATACTTACCTGTCATAGGTATGTTAGAGATTCTGTCGTCAAACAAATCTGTATTTACAAACTGCTTTTGTTCTTCAGCATTAAATCCTCTTTCAAAGTCATCAGCTCTTCCTTTCCAGAATGCTCTGAACTTATTCATGAATACAGAAATAGGATTCTGTTTTACTTCATTGCCTTCAGCATCTGTAAAGTTTCTAGACTGTAGTGCTTCTAAGTTAGACTTTTCATATCTAGGTATTTCTAGTCCAAGTCTTTCTTCAGGAGCTTTATCTTCTTGCATCATTAAATGCTCGTCTATAAGCTTGATCAAAAGATTATACAATGCTGGGTCACTTTGTTTTACTTTGAAGAAATTATTCTCAACATATGTAGTATCTTGTGTACCATCATTGTTCATTACATTAAGCTTAGGTAGCCAGTTAAAGCCGTCCCAGTTTGCTTGTGTAATATCTCCCGAAGCAATTGCTTCTCTGATAGTTATTTTCTTAGTTACAAATCCTGCAGCAGGATCTTGCTTAACTTGATATCTGTAATATTTTCCTACAGGCACACCTAAGATTTTTCTAGATGAGCCGTCTGGGTTTACAATTTCTGTAGTTTCATAATGGTCTACATTAGAAGGTCTTATTACACTCCATGCAGCAGTTCTCTTATATCTAGTATCTGATTGCCCGGTAGTTGTGTTGTAGTAATTTTCTTCTGTGTGATTTTCATCAAACCATTTCTTGAAGTCAGCACTATTATTACGAAGTACCTCTACAAAGTTTATGTTGTCAAAGATATCTATGTTCTCTAATGTAAACTCTTTGATACCCATGTTTAGGAATATCTGTTTTACATCATCAGAAAACTCTGCAAAGTAACTATTAAGAACTGTAATGTAATCATCAGTAGGGTCATTAGTCTGAATATTCTCTAAGTCTTTATAGAGTTTCATCATTCTATCGTACACCTCTTGTTCTCTTTCTAATGCTGCTTTAGCATCTGCTGACAAGTCTTTACCTTGTCTTTTAATTCTTTTATCTATTAACTCTTTGCGTCTAGCATATTCTTGCTGGGTAGGTTTGTCTTCAAGTCTACCTGTCATTAAGAACATCTCACGCTTCTCACTAAGTCTATTAAGCTCAGATTGTTCTACTTTAGTTAATCCGCTTCTTGTAAGTAGATTTTCTTTAGCAGCTTTAATCTTATCTTCTAATACTTTTACCTTTTCAAGAATCTCAGGAGTCATCTCGAGTGATGCTGGCTGACCATCTTTATCTCTATACTTAGCAACTAACAAAGATCTCTCTTCATAAAGTTTAGCTAGCTCATCATTTACAAGAGGCTGGTTAGCTAATCTTAGTAAATTCTTTTGCTCTTCTTTAAGGTTTGCCAACTCATCATAGATAGCCGCACGTTGTTCATAGAAGGTAGGCTTAATTCTAATTTTAGTATTTAGTTTTAACCAATTATCTATATGTTGGTTATACTCATCTGATCCAGGTTGGATGTTTCTATCTACTAAGCTCTGAGCAAAGTTCAAGAACGCATTCTGAAATACCCCACGTAGAGGAATCTCATCATACATATCTTTACTAGCTTTCTGAAACTCTTGTAATCTCTTAGCAATCTCAAGATCTAATCCTACTTTCATCTTACCTCTTTCATCAAGTAGAGAGTAGAGTTGTTTCTTTCTTCTATGAAGTACTTCTAACTCTTGCATGTACTCATACTGCTCGTAGTCTGAAGCAATTGCGTTATTTATATTTCTAATTTCAGATTCAATTTGGTCTACTCTATTTCTAGCTTCTTTACCAATATCATCTTTTTCTAACAAGTCATACTTAGCATAGTACTTATCTGTATACTCTGTATGCATGTATCTTCTTTCCCATGCACGCTTCTCATTGATCAGGTCTGTAACCTTCTGATAGTCCTTTGTATCTACAGCTTCTTTCTTAGCTTCTTCTATCTTAAAGTTCCACTCATCAATATCTTTTTTGTAACTCTTCCAAGGATTGAGATAAGTATATGCTTGATAAGATTTGAATTTATCTTTATCTCTTCCGCCTACTTGATCTATGAAAGTAACTCTTTGACCAAGATCAGCTATGTTACCTGGATTAAATCCTGCAGCTTTTAACAGAGGTTCTAATTCAGATGCGTATCTGTTAGCTTGTAGTTGTGCTTTTGTTTGTACATCTGTAAGATTATTCTTTACGTACATAGCAAAGCCAAATACTACAGGGTCTTGGTTATTCATGTATCCTTCTAAGAAAGAATTAAGAGCATGGGCATCCCCAAGTTCTCCCTTCATAAGGGCTTCTATCTTTTCTGGACTAAGTTTTAATTCTTCGTATTCTCTTTTTCTAGCTTCTATAACTTGCTGAGGTGCATTCTTTCTTTCTAAGAATTCAATCATCTCAGTATACTTCTGATCTATAGCTTCTTTAAGAGGAATGAGAGTGTCATAAATAACATCTCTAGTTCCGGCCATATATACTTTGTTCGTAAATACTTTTGACTGCTTCAAGTTAGCTTGAACTTTATTTACTACTTGGTATATAGCGCTGTTAGTTGTAAGACCTGCTAACGTGAAAGCTTGGTCATACTCATTCATGAATGTCTCTAATGTATTAATAACATTATTCATGTAGAATACAGCTTGTAAGTTTTCTTTGTTATCCGGGTCCCTAGATAGTTCTTGAAGTTTCTGATTAATCTTAAGAGTAACTACTTCTAGACGTTCCATGCTATTAACAAAGGCCGTCATCTTAGCACGCTCAAATTCTACAGACTGGGCAGCTGCTCCAAGTGGGGTACCTGATATAGTCTGATATCTACGTATAGAAGAAAGAATCTCACGTAAGTCAGATCTGTCATATTCATCTCTAAGTAGTTGTGCAGCTAGTTCATAGTCTTTGTTTTTCTCAACTCTATTAACTGTATCCTGTACAACATCAAACATGCGGTTAATGCTGTTCTGTAATTCACCAGCTCTTTCTAGTTTACGAAGATCGGAGAAGTACTGAGTATGATCACGCACATAAGCAGCAAAGTCTGAATCAGTAACTATGTCTGTATTAAAACTAAACTCTGTACCAGCTTCAATCATACGTGCTAGGTCTGATAAGGTAGTAGTAGGTGAGAGACTCTCAACAGAAACCTTACGTCCAAATGCTTTCCTTAGTATTTGCTTCAGATTATATAATAGCTTACCAAGAAATGTTTTATGTTCAGGGGTAAGATTTCTACCTAATGCTTCAAGATTGACAAGGTTTGATAGGTGTGTTACTATCACCTCTTCCTTAAAGTACTCACTCCCCTCTTCCAAGTAATTATACTTCTGCTTGATTTGTTCTACTAGCTCAGGGTTACTAGCTAATACATCAGCATACATACTGTCTATTGCTCCCTTCTGTCCTGTTCTAGCTATAGCTCTTACAAATGGGTGAATAAATTCATGTAATGCAGAGCTTGCGTCTATGTAATCTGTTACTAGATATACTTGTCCTCCTAAGAAGAATGCTTTATCCCCCTTTCTATATTGTTGCTCCTGAGGTAATGATGCCGTAGCAGCTACTGCTTGGTCTTCACTTACCATGGTATAAGGTACCCCGAACTGTTGTTCAAGCTTATCAGATATATCTCGGATTGCTCCTATAGACATGATCTTATTAGAAGCTTCACTAGTTACTTCTATAGGTTTAGCAAATACAGAATACTCTGGCTTAGATAATACATCTCTTCCAAACCCTTCATAGTTATCTACAAATGGTTCTGCCTGAGACATCTCCAAGAACTTACCTTGTTCATTCAAACTAGGTAGTAGTTCTTCTGGAGTCATCATAGGTCTATTCTGCATCTCTGCTGTTACTGCTTCTCTCCAAGCTGTAGCTTCATCAAATGCATTTTTTATAGCTTCAAATTCCGGGGTTGTATTCTTACAGGCCATGTTATATACTGCAGCTTAGTGCTTCGTTTTTAAGTGTATTAAATAATTCAAGTTCATTTACTCTTTGGTTTGTTTGTACAGCATTCACTATAGTATTAGAACCAAGAGAGTTAGGATTTATGAAACCAAATTCTTCATATAACCTCTTAGACAAATATACGAAAGTTTTAGGTGCCGGAGCCTTATCAAGTACCATGCTGTTAGGATTTAATGGATCTCTACCTAGCAATTCTTGACCATAACCATTAGCATCAAATACTACGTCTTTATCTCCTATATTTTCTACAATCTTCTGGATAGCATCTTCTAGTACTTGTATGTTCTGATCATATGTTTTATCACTCATTATAGAATCTGCAATCAATGTACCGTCTTTCTTGTACACATTAGGCAAGTATTTGTATGGAATGCTTCCGTAAGAAGCAGGACCTACTTGTGCTACTGTAGTATTAGAAGCTTTATAGTTAGTTGTGTTTCTACTTGTAGCTCCCGGCTTTATTGCAATACCTGCTCCTACAAATACAGTATTAGGATTAGCAGCTATAATAGCATCAATATTAGCTTGACCAAAGGTCTTAGCTTCTACTGCGGCTACAGCATCTGTTTCTGCTTTAACTCCAGGAATAGTAAATGTAGCTACTCCAGTTCTCTGTTGTTTACCCATAGTAAGTACAGTAGTAGGAGCAGCAACTGGTGTAGAGCTAACTTGCTGATTTACAGTAGCATCCGCTTTAGTAGTACTAGCTACAAAGTCACTAACTGCTTTATCTGACATCTCAGGATTAGCATAGAACTTAAAGTTAGGATCATCAAAGATCTTAAATCTCTTATTAGCAGTTGTTTTCTTATTAGAGTTAGATGCTTTAAATGCTTTTAAGTAACTATCCAAGATAAGTTCTTGAATTGATGTATCATTAACTTCCATACCTGATACTCTATCCATAAGAGAGATAAAGTTATTTATAGAAGGTGTTAGCATCTTACCAATTTCAGAAGCATTTGCTATGGACATTAAATTAAATGTACTCTTCGGTGTAGTTGCTCCCTGGATATATGAATACGTACTAAATCTTGAGAAGAACTTAGCTATGTTCTCTGCATCATCTGTAGAGATATTAGCAAACTTTTCTTGAATTGTAGATGCATCAGAAAGCTCCGCAATGTTTTCAGCATAAAGTGTCTTCTGCTCAGGTGTTAACCTGCTATCTCTAAGTACTAGGTTTATAACTGGAATTTTATCATTAGATGTATTTTTATCTAATGCTTCCATAATAGGATAATACTTGCTTAAACTTGGGAAAGACTTCTTAATGTTCATGAACTGATCAGCATAGCTGTTAGCACCATAGAACAAATACTTAGGTAAGTTCATATTATCCATAGCTGCATTCTTCAGATATGTTTCATATGCCCAAACTGCAGCTGTAGCATCAGCATCTTTTACCTTACTTTGTATTTCTTGTCTTGTCTCATCTGGAGTATTTTCATTCATCTCCATCTCAGCCTTAAACAAGTCTTTATTATAACTACGGTAAAGATCTTTCATATTAGAAAGAATACGCTTATACTCTTTAGTCTTAGCTACATTATTAAAATCATAATGTACAGACCCTCTTAAGCTTTCTCTTTCTAACAAGAATCTTTGATATAATTCTTTTCCTTTTTCTTTATTAAAGTCTGAGAAGATATTAGGTTGTAAAGGTGCTACATTATTCTTAGCATAGTATCCATAGAAACCTGCAGCACTTGCTGAGTAATCTTGATTATCAAAAGCATTATTTACAGTAGTCGGGTCATAGTAAATAACACCGTCTTGTTCCATAGCACCTCTTCTTAAGAACTCAGCTTTCTTCATAGCAAAGTCTCCATCAATCTCTCTACCACGATATACTTTACCTATCTTAAAGCTATAGTAATCATTTTGGAATAAGAAAGGAATAATCTGTGATCTAAAAGCTTCAACAGCTCCTTCTTCATCCCCGGCAAAAGATGTACCTCGTGCTATATATCTTCCTATGTTTTCTTCTTTGAGATACTCATTCATAGCCTCAGAAGAAGTTATCGGGAAGAAAGGCTCCCACAACTGTAACATGAATTCCTGTACTTTGAAACTACCAATAGGAGAGTTCTCAATAATAGATCTAAATACTTCTGCATCAAAACCTCTTTCTTTAGATGCTTTAACTTCTTTTTCAAGTTTAGCTCTTGCTTCATACAAACTACCACTACGTGTAGTATCATAATTCATAGCAAGTTTAATCTCAGTAAGACCTTTTGACATCTGCTCAAGTTCCAAGAAGTGCATGAAAGCTTCTCTATCTTGTTGAGTATATTCTTTACTATTATTAAAGTTTACAATATTATTTTTCAAAGCCTCTTCTGTAAACATGCTTTCACTAGCGTTTGTTAAGCGTGCTGATATTTTATCAAAGATTTTCCACTTCTCAGGTTTACCCGTAAATGATTTTTCACCTATCATTTCTAAAGCATCCCAGTTAAATCCAAACTTCTCATCATAGAATAAGATGTTATTTCTAGCATCTACCGCATGTTGGTTTTCTTCTGTCTCTCTGTTAATCAAAGGAGCAAAAGGACCTCTTCTTAGTTTAGAGTCTTTTACATACTCTCTAACCATAGGTTGAGATACAAAAAGAGCTGCTTGTTTAAGAGATACTCCAGACTGAACTAATAATAATAA
>Ga0181344_1000624_pt1 | contig 13855 bp, 17 predicted proteins | sample Su13VDMLBDD_FD_130098 | JGI IMG/M metagenome (GOLD analysis project Ga0181344, IMG submission 130098) | Freshwater viral communities from Lake Michigan, USA - Su13.VD.MLB.D.D | ecosystem: Environmental > Aquatic > Freshwater > Lake | place: USA: Michigan | collected 2013-07-15
GGTTATTGTACCTAGAGATTATACAGAAAGACCTGAATCGGTTGAAAATAATTGTTCTTATATGATTGATGTTAATTCAGAAAACAATAAGACTTGGTCAGATTCTTTATTATGGTTTGAATCAGAAAAAGAAATAAATACAGATTGGTTAGGTGACGGTACAACATCAAATAAAATTATTGAAATCTTAAAAAATTTGTTATGAAATTATCAATAGTAAGCGCATATCACAATAGAAAATCACAATTAATCAACACTTTAAACACTATTAAAAAATCATCCGAGATTACCAATACTGAGTTTATTGTTGTTGATGATTGTTCTGACGATAATGAAAGAATTGAAGACCTACAAAGTCAATTCCATTTTTTAAAAGTCATTAGATTAGAAAAAAAAGATAAATGGTATCATAATCCATGCGTTCCTTTTAATATCGGCATAAAGGAGGCAACAGGTGATATTATAATTTTACAGAATCCTGAATGTTTACATTTAGGGGATATTCTTAAATACGTAAAAGAAAACATTACCGATAATAATTACCTTACATTTTCAACATATGCTATAAATCAAATTAAGACTGATAATATTTCAAAATTAGATTTAGAAAACGGCGAAATTAATGAAAAAATAAAAGAAGTGATAGGTGATTTTAAAATGATAGGATTCACCCAAGAAGGTGAGGAAGCTTGGTATAATCATTCTTTTTGTAGACCAAGTTATTATCATTTTGTATCCGCTATGACAAAGAAAAATATGGATGATTTAGGGGGATTTGATGAAAGATATGCGGAAGGACACGCATTTGATGATGATGAATTATTGTTTAGAATACGTCTTATGGGATTAAATTTAGAAATTGTTAATGAACCAATATCAATCCACCAATGGCATTACACAAATTTAGTTAAAGATGCTTCATTAATGAATAAAGTGTACAGAAATCAACATCTTTTTAATAACATTACTAAAAAAAATAAAACACACAAAATAAAAAATTAATATGAAAATAGTTGGTTTTGCACAATTAAGAAATGAATTAGAAAAAGGTAATTTAGAAAATTGGTTTAGGTGTATGTCAGTGTGTGACTACATTTACATATTTGACCAAAATTCCACTGACGGTAGCCAAGAATATTATAAAAAATTTGATAACGTATCCGTTATAGAATCTAATGAAAACAAATTTTCAAAAGAAATTGCATGTAAAAATGAATTATTAACTAAACTATTAAAAGAACATCCAGACACTGATTGGATTTTATGGTTAGATGGGGATTCACTATTAGATGGTCGTTTATTAGAAAACGATGGTAAACTTTTTAAAGACCTATGTAGACAAGGTAGTTTTGAAAAAACAGATGCATTAATTTTTGGACATTACAATCTTTGGAGAAGTGATATACACTATAGGATTGATGACCAATACCACTCCCTACATGGAAATTTAGTTGCCCTTTGGAGAAACACGGGTAACTTATCATTCCCAAGTCAACCAGGGTTACACCAAAAACAGTACCCCGATGGTCTTACATCGGCAGTTAGAACAAATTATAGTGTAATACATAGAGGGTTTGCCACTGACTATCAAATAATAACTAGATATGATACATACAAATCTAATGGTCAGAATGGTTGGGCACTTGAAAGATTGTTAAATGAGGATGGTTTGCAAACTGAATTACTTCCGTCCGATACTTTGCCAAAATGGTTTGAGGTTACAAATAGCAAAAACCCAATAGAATTTGAAAAAATAAGAGACATATACAATAAAAAACAAAACAATTAAAATGAAAAAAAATAATATAGAAATCATTTCTCTAATTTTTAAGTCCTGTGATTATTTAGATCTAATCCACAAAGAACTTATGAGTGATAATTGTAAGATAGATGGTTGGGATGTGTCCATTAGGGTGGTGGCTAACGACGCCACTCCTGAAGTTATTTCAAAACTTAAAAGTTTAAATATTCCTTATACCATATACAATGATCCAAAACCAAATGACTATTATTTAAATAGGGTATATCGTTGTTGGAATTATGCCGGTAAAACTAGTAAATCGGATAACATATGTTTTGTAAATTCTGATATGGTTTTTAGTGATGATTGGTTAAAAAATCTACTAAAACATCACGATGGGGTTAATATACCATGTTCAAGATTAGTAGAAAGTGGGAAAATGTTAAGTGGGACTCACGGAATTAGTTATAATTGTGGTCGAGGACCTAAAAGTATAGATTATAAATTATGGTACGATGTTGTCAACAAAACTAAAAAAGACGAATTAAAAGATGGTGGGTTATATATGCCATGCATATTTGAAACAAAACGTTTTATTGAAAGTGGAATGTACCCTGAAGGTAATATCTACACAGACGGAATTGGAACCCTTAATGGTTTTATTCAGAGTGGTGATGATTGGTACTTTAAAAAATTAAATAATGAATACGGAATGAAACACGTCACAGTGTTTGATTCATTAGTGTATCATATACAAGAAGGAGAAAAAGACGAATAAAAAATATGGAAAAAATTTATAGTAAAGTAGACCCTAAAAAGTTATTACACGTAATAGTAAGAAAAGAAGATATAACACCTGGTAGAATAGAAGTGGTACCTGAAAATCATTTCATACAATGCGCATTACTTAATATGGAAAAAGGTAAGACATTTAGACCACACAAACATATTTGGAAAGAACGAACACGAAATGTAATTGCTCAAGAAAGTTGGGTAGTAATTCAAGGAAGTGTTAAATGTATATTATATGACACAAATGACCAAATTATTGCCACTCCAATTTTATATCCTGGTGATTCGTCATTTACTTTGGAGGGTGGTCATAATTATGAAATCCAAGAAGATGATACATTGGTTTATGAATATAAAACGGGGCCTTATGAAGGTCAGTCTTTAGATAAAACATTTCTATAATGAATGATGTAGTAAGAGATATAATTATACATGATGAATCCGAATTTAAAAGGGGTGTTAAATTTGGGGATCATGTGGCGGTAGATAAAGGAGTTTATGCCACAGTTAATTGTAATATAGGTCCGTATACCCATATAAGTCCATACGTTACAATTATAGGAGGTGAAAAAGGTTATTTTGAATGTCGGGGGTTTAATAATATTATGGCCGGTGCTAGAATAGTGTGTGGATCTGATAGATTTGATGACAGTGGTTTATTTGGGTCACTTATCCCTAATGAATTAAAGGGTAAGCAAATTATTGAGCCTGTGATAATGGAGGAATTTTCAAACGTAGGTACAAATTCTATCGTTCTTCCTGGTTCTCGTTTAAGAAAGGGAGTGTTATTAACAGCAGGAAGTTTATTAATCGGGGACACAGAAGAATGGGGAGTATATAAAGGGAATCCAGCAGTACTCATAAAGAAAATAGATGGAAATAAAATCATAAAAAACGCTAAAAAATTAGGATATGAATTTTAATATGGTAACTGAATTTGAGAATAAAATATCAGAATTCTTCAATTCACCTTATGCGGTAGCTGTTGATAGTTGTACTCACGGTGTTGAGTTGTGTTTAAGATTAACAGGAGCAAAAAAAATAAAAGTACCAAAACACACCTATATCTCGATTCCATTTTTATCTAAAAAGTTAAAGATTGATTTAGAATGGTCCGATGAGGTTTGGTCTGACTATTATTATTTAACAAACAATGTTGTTGATGCTGCAGTTTTATGGAAAGAAAAAAGTTATATACCAAAAACTATGATGTGTATATCCTTTCAATACCAAAAACATTTAAGTTTAGGTAGAGGTGGGGTAATATTATTAGATAACGAAGAAGATGCATTAACATTAAAAAAGATGTCATACGATGGTAGATTACCTAATATTCCATGGAGAGAACAGGACATAGATTGTATTGGGTATCATTATTATATGACACCAGAAACTGCTAAATTAGGTTTAGAAAAATTACCAATATCAATTCAAACACAACCAAGAAAATGGGTTGTTAATGATTGGCCTGATTTAACTCAAATGAAAATTTTTAAAAAAGAAGAAAATAACGTATATATTTACGAATCAACAAAAGATCCTAATATTATTAGAAGAAGAAAAATTAATGAATATGATCATTTTGAATATTGTGAAATAAATAAAATTGATCCTTATACACAAACAAGATAATAAAACAAATAAAAAATATGAGCAAACAAAAAAAAGCATTTATTACAGGAATTAACGGCCAAGATGGATCTTATTTGGCGGAATATCTGTTAGAATTAGGTTATGAAGTTCATGGTATTATTCGTAGAAATTCAGTTGCTGAAAATCAACAAACAAGATTAGATCATGTTAAAAATAATTTGAATATATATTATGGCGACTTATTGGATCAAGGAGGATTAGAGCGTTTATTAGATGAAATACAACCGGATGAAATTTATAATATAGCTGCACAATCACATGTTAGAATTAGTTTCGATATCCCACAATTCACAGTACAAACAAACTCAATTGGCGTTTTAAACATATTAGAAGCCTATAGGAGATCATGTCCATCGGCCAAGTTTTATCAAGCCAGTTCGTCTGAAATGTTTGGTAATTCAGTGGATGAGGACGGGTATCAAAGGGAATCAACCCCAATGAACCCTGTTTCACCTTATGGATGTTCAAAAGTATTTGGTTATAATATTGTTAGAAATTATAGAAATTCATATAATTTACATGCGGTTAATGGTATATTATTTAATCATGAATCACCCAGAAGAGGATCTAATTTTGTAACTAACAAAGTGGTTAAAGCTGCTGTTAAAATTAAGTTAGGTTTACAAGATAAGTTAGAATTAGGTAACATGGATTCGTACCGAGATTGGGGACATTCTAAAGATTACGTTAGAGCAATGCATATGATGATTAATCACGATACCCCTGAAGATTTCGTGGTTTCAACAATGCAAACACATTCAGTTCGTGAAATGGTTGATTACGTTTTTACAAAATTGGGTTTAGATTATAAAGACCACGTAATACAAAATCCAAAATTTGTAAGACCTGAAGAATTAAAGTATCTAAAAGGAGATTCAACTAAAATAAGAAAATCTTTAGGATGGAAACCTGAATATACTTTTGAAATGTTAATGGATGAAATGGTGGAACATTGGATGAATGTTTATAATAAAAAAAATATTTAAAAAAATAAATTATGAGTAATAAAAAAGGATGGTTAGTAAACGACACTTTAACATGTATCCCAAATACAAGAACATTTTGGCACGATTTACTAGATTGGTTCCCAAATTTAGAAGATAAATGTAACGGTTACACAGATTATTCTGTATTGGCGGAAAAAATAGAATCTCTTGATGGTCGACCAGACTACATCATTAGAAATGGTAGTTATTTCCGTAAACTAAATATTGATGTTCCTACTTTTTGTTTGATTCAAGACACGAGTAATAACCCAATGCAAACTGAAGTTATAAACACTTCAACATGTGTTGTTTTTGCGTCTAAAGAAACCCATAATCTGTATAAAGATAGAATTAATCCAAAAAATGTAAGAGTAATTGAACAATCTTCTGATTTTAATTTTTTTAAACCTATTTCTGAAAGACATCCGGAGGTTTTACCTAATTCAATTATTTTTATTGGTGATTCTTCTCACGAAAAAAAAGGTTTTCATAGGGTTTTAAATTTAATTGAAACTATGACTGATTTTAATTTTTGTTTGGTAATGAAAGACGATACCAACATTAACGTCATTCCACAACATAGTAGGAGTAGAGTAAGAATATTTAATAAGGTTGATAGGGACACTGTTAGACTTTTAATTAATTCATCAGTTTGCGCTATTTGTACTTCAGGTAATGAAGAAGGTCATTTCGCAGGGATAGAAATAGGTGCATGTGGGATACCGATGGTAGCCAGACCTATGGGTTGTTATCTTGATAGAAAAGATGATAAATCTTGGGGGTTAATCTCTAATGATGAAGATTTCCCAAGTACAATAAGATATGTTGTAAATAACTTAGAATTATTTAATCCTCGTGAATATTATTCAAAAGAGTATACTTTAGAACGTTGTCGTGAAAAATGGGTTAATTTAATAAACGAATTTGTTAAATAAAAAATAACGTGAAATTTACAGTAGAAATAAAATCCGGTTTATGTAATGTATTAAAATCATTTGTTACCGCTATTAGTATAGGTGAGACTAATATATTACCAAGATTAGACCTTCATTTTGATGCCGATTATAGAGAAATTTTAGACGATAGTTTGATTTGTCATGGGCCCCATGAATTTGGGGAGTCTGTAATATCGGCAAGACTTCTTATTCTAAAATCAGAAGAGTCGGAACAACCCGATTTAATAAACGACGCAAAAGTATTAGGAGATCACCCTAATATTGTAAATAAATCACTTTCTCATTTATTTTCAACCCATTCTATTGATTGGTTTTATGATAGAAGTCTTATTTCTGATAATGTATATAATAGAATCCAAAATGGAATTAGTAAAATTAAATGGAAAAATGAAGTATTGTCTGAAGTTGAAAGGGTTTCACAAAATTTTGAATATCCATTATTAACAATACAAATAAGAACTTGGACACATCAGTTTGATCCACCTAATTGTACCAGTATTCGTGATGGTGTTATAAGAGATTATAACTTTGAAACTTATAAAAACGTCATTGACCAATTTTTAAATAGTGAAACGCCGCCAAAAACTATTTTTTTAACATCCGATGTTGATTCTGTTTTACCACAATATTTAGAATATTTAAAAGATTACAATGTGATAACATATACTAAACCAGAACACGTTACTCAAATGCAATATTCTGCTGCTAGTATGTTATTAGGTTCAAAAAGTGATATGTTAGTTTGTAATCGTCTTAGCACATTTGCAGAATGTATGTGGTGGTTTGGTGGTTGTAAAGCAACCACAATACCTGTTTTTTAAAATAAACAAACTATAAAAAATCATACTTAATGTTTATTTTAGCTATATTTTTTATTAATTTTAAGTAAAAATAATAAATATGGATAAATTCGCATACGGGGTTGAAGTTCATACAGACATGATAGTTCAAATAGTTAAATCGATTAATTGTAAAAATTATTTAGAATTAGGTGTGTACGACGGGTCAACTCTTGAAAAGGTTTCAACAGTAGTACCTAGAGTAATTGGTGTCGACATTAATGATTTTAGAAAAAATAAAAATATAGGCGAATTTCATCAAACAACAACACAAAATTTTTTAAACAATTTTAATGAAATAGTTGATGTGATTTTCATAGACGCTGACCATTCCTTTGAAGCTGTTAAATTAGATTTTAAAACTTCACTTAAAAATTTAAATGAATTTGGGATAATTATACTACACGACACCGACCCAATTTCTGAAAAATATATAGCTAGAGAACATTGTGAGGATTCTTATAAAATCATAGATTGGATTAAAACTGAATATCCAGAGATGGATGTTTTTACTTTTCCTATATCTGAAGCTGGTCTAACAATTGTTAAACGTTCTAACGATAGACGTGTTAATAAATTTATTAAAAATTAATAATAAATTTATCATGAACAAAGACTATTCAATAATTATACCAAGTAATAGAGATCATTTAAAAGATGAATTAATTGATTATTTAAAAAATATAGGTGAAGAATCTATATGGAAAAACGGTCACGGATACCCATCCTTTTCAAAGTTAATTAATGATTGTGTTGTTGAATCTCCTACAGAAACAATTATAATATGTAATGATAAAGCCAGACCCAAAAAAGAACATATACTAAAAGTTCTAAATCTTTTAGAACAAGGTTATGGGTTTGCTGGATTATATGCGTGGGGTTTTTTTGGATTAAAAAAAGAATTGTTTAGGACTATTGGATTTATGGATGAAAGATTCGTAGGTGGTAATTATGAAGATAGTGATTACATAAGAAGAATGTTAGAGGGGGATATCGCTATGTATAATACATTTGAAATAGATTATATCCAAATGCCATCCGGATGGGACATATCTAAAACTAAAACTCATTTTGATAATAAATGGGAAAATGGTGAGAAATACATAAAACGATTATTATCGGAAGAGGTTTATGATTATAACATAGGTGAAAAAACAAATATAAAATTTCTGCCATGGTCCGAATCAATTTTAGGTATTGACATCGGTAAACCTGATTCATTCTTGTATTACAAAATAAAATTATAAAAATTAAATTAATTTATTAAAATGACAAATAAAAAAGTTTTATTAGTGGGAGGTTCCGGATATATCGGGGGTCTAACATGTGACTACCTTATCAGGGATGGTTTTGACGTGACAGTTTATGATAATTTATTGTATGAAAATAGATTCTTAAAAGAGGTTAATTTCATTAATGGTGATGTTAGAGATACCGAAAAATTGTATAACACTTCAAAAGATTTTGACGTAATTGTATTAATGGCAGCATTAGTTGGTGACCCCGCATGTAGTGTCGATAATGCTTTGACGGAAGAAATAAATTACAAAGCAATTAAAGATTTTTGCGAAGTCGTACCACCAAATAAACATTTAGTTTTCATGTCAACATGTTCAGTTTACGGAGCACAAGAGGGATTACTTAATGAAGAAAGTGGGACCAATCCTTTATCATCATATGCAGCAACAAAATTAAAATCAGAAGAACATATCTTGGCGAAAGGTGGTACTATCTTTAGACTAGGTACTGTGTTTGGTTTAGGTGACACTTATTCAAGATTAAGAATGGATTTAGTTGTTAATGTTTTAACAATGAAAGCAATTAAAGACGGTGAAATTACTATCAATGGTGGAGAACAATGGAGACCTATTATTGCGGTAAAAGATATTGCAGAATATGTTACAGAGGCTTGTAGAATGAAATATTCAGGTATTTTTGTTTTATCAAAAGAAAATGTCATAATAAAAGAATTAGGTGAAAGAATTGTTGATGTGATTCCAAACACAAAAATAAATTATACTGAAATTTCTTTTCAAGATGCTAGAAATTACAAAGTAGATAATTCTAAATCACTTGAAGTATTTCAATACAAAGCAAAAGTAACCGTAGAAGAAGAAGTTTTAAGAATGGTTAAAATGTTTAAAGAAGGTCGTGTTATGGACCCTGAAGATAAAGTATACCATAATGGGGCATTTTTAAAAAATAAAAAAGAAAAAAAAGAATTTGTATGAGTTTAACAAAATTATTTAATGGAGGAGTATCGGTAGACGATAGAGGTTCGGTAAGATTTGTAAATGACTTTAATTTTGAAGGAGTTAAAAGATTTTACCAAGTTGAAAATCACTCAAGAGGATTTATTAGAGCGTGGCATGGTCACAAAAAGGAAGGTAAATATGTTTATGTGACTAATGGTTCGGCACTTGTAGGTGTTGTTAATATGGAAACAGAAGAGATTAGTAAATTTGTTTTAAGTTCACAAACACCTAAAGTTTTATGGATACCACCTGGAAATTTTAATGGTTTTAAATCATTAGAAGAGAATACTAAAATTATATTCTTTTCCACGTCAACATTGGAAGAGAGTTTAGGTGATGATATTAGAGAAGGCCACGATAAATGGAATATTTGGAATGAAGATTATAGATAAAAAAAATTAAATTATGAAAGTTTTTATATTAGGTAGTACTGGAATGTTAGGTAAATATGTATCGACATACCTTAAAAAATATTATGAAGTGATTGAAGTCAATAGAAACCTAATTGACGGATCAAATACTTCTGAAAATGAGATAGAAAACACATTATCGGATTTATCAATTAAAAAAGATGATGTTGTGATAAACTGCGTAGGTACGATTAAACCAAGAGTCGATGAGTTGGGAGATTTGAATGCGATTAAAGTCAATTCTGTTTTCCCTAGAATGTTGGCAAATGTATGTGAAAAACTAAATGTTAAAATGATTCACCCAACTACCGATTGTGTTTATACGGGTAAAAAAGGATCGTATACAGAAAATGACACTTACGATGTAAATGACGTTTATGGTATGACTAAAGCATTAGGTGAACCCAATAATTGTAATGTTATTCGAACTTCAATAATTGGTGAAGAAGTAAACCAAACAAGATCATTAATAGAATGGGTAAAATCACAAAAAAATAATTCAGTTTTTGGTTTTACTAATCATTATTGGAATGGGGTTACTTGTTTACAGTTTGCAAAAATTTGTAAATCAATTATTGATAAAAATAATTTTTGGGTCGGCACTAGACACGTATTTTCAAATACCGTAACAAAAAAAGAATTGGTTGAATATATAAGCCAAGTTTATGATTTAAATATTGTGGTTAACCCAAAAGAAACTGAAGTCCCGTGTGATAGAAGTATAAGTAGTATTTACGAAAATGAATTTTTAATTCCCGACTTAAAAGAACAGTTAAAAGAATTAAAAGAATTTTCCAAATCACTATACAATTAATTTTAACTAATGAATAGAAGAAAACCAACAAATCAAACCCAAGAGGACACATCAATCCCTAAAACAATTTCAAGAAAAGATTTTATTAATTCAATAATTAAAAAGAAACAAAAAAGTAAATTTTTATCAGACAATCAAAAAGAATATTACGACATTTTAGTAAACAATCAAATTACAATTTGTTCAGGACCTGCCGGAGTCGGTAAAAGTTATATCTCTATGAAAGCTGCGGTTGATTTGTTAATGGACCCAAATAATTTTTATGAGAAAATTATTATTGTTAGACCGGCAGTTGAAGCCGAAGAAAAGTTAGGTTCATTACCTGGTAATTTAGAAGAAAAATTAGATCCGTATATTTTTCCATCATATTATCTGTTAAATAAAATAATCGGTAAGGAGGCCAGAGAAAAATTAAAAGAAGCCGAAGTTATCGAAGTGTTTGCATTAGCATATATGAGAGGTATGAATATAGACAATTCAATATTGATATTTGAAGAAGCCCAAAACGCAACCCCAAATCAAATGAAATTACTATTGACAAGAATTGGGTTTAATAGTAAATTCTTTATATCCGGAGATTTAGAACAAACTGACAGATATAAAGATAAAAAACAATCGGGTCTTTACGATGCGTTACAAAGGTTTAATGGTGTTGACGATATTGGCGTTTATGATTTTAGAAATGCTAAAAATGTTAGGAACCCATTAATTAGTAAAATATTAGTAAAATATGATGAAGAAAATAGGGATTGAAATTAATGGTGTATTAAGAGATACTATCGGTAAATTCACTCAATTGTATGAAAAGCATATGATTGAGGAAAATGAGACTGATGATAATATGAAGACGTTTGACATTGATATGTCAGGTAATACTGAATTAATTTTAGAAGATGAAAAATTTAAATATGAAATTAAGGGTGAAGTTACTAGTCTAAATTTGATGGACCATTTTACGTTTAAATCTGAAGAGGAACTTTACTCTTTTACTTATGAAGATTTTGCTATGCAAATTTTTTGTCACGCCGGATCCACTGAAACGTTTTCTTTTAATGATTTAAATGAAATTTATTTAAAATACAGAGATAATAATGAATTGTTAATTGTTTCAGACGAAATGGGTAAATCTAAACCAGCATCATTATTTTTCCTATCTAAGTTTGGGTGTTTATTAGAAAAAGTAAAATTTTACTCAAATACAACAATTAATTCTATGTGGGATGAAGTAGATGTTTTACTTACGGCCAATCCTAACATATTATTAGAAAAACCAAAAGATAAAATTGTTGTGAAATACGTAACAAATTATAATAAAAATATCAAAGTTGATTATGAGATTGAAACTTTAAAAGATTTTGATGAAGTACTACAAAAATTAAAAATATGTTAAAATTTTTAGGTGAAAATTACTATATAGATGTAGATGAGTTAGAAACTCAAGTCAGTATGTTTAACTCAAAGTTACCTCAAATTTCGGGCGAAACCGAAAATGAACAACAAATTAGTGTAACTAGATATGATACTTTTAAGAATCTAATAGAAGTTGTGTTAACGGAAAGAGAAGAATTAGATGAAAATTTAGGTGTACATGCGGCAAAAAATTTAACAATACCGTTTAAAATTGCATTTAATACACTATTAATTAATAAAATAATAAAAACACTTTAATATGGAATTAGAAAAAATAAAAAAACTTGAACAATCAATAGAAAATTTAAAAAATAAAAATTCTAGAATTTATTTTTTAGTACAGGATACTAAAGGTAACCCAAAAGCTGGTATAAAATATATTTATGACATCGCGTTAACTTTAAGAGATAAAGGATATAATTCTATAATTATTCACGAAACTAACGAATATAAAGGAGTTTCAGAATGGTTAGACCAAAAATATATGGACCTACCTCATCAAGTAATTGAGGGTCAAAATTTAGCGATTTCTCCTGAAGACATTATTGTGGTTCCTGAAATTTATGGTCACGTAATGGAACAATTAAAAAATTTCCCTTGTGGTAAAATAGTTTTATGTCAAGCATATGACCACATGTTAGAGACATTAGCACCTGGTGTTAATTGGACTCAGCACGGATTTTATAAGTGTATCACAACCTCAGAATTTCAAAAAGAATTAATTTCCTCAGTAATGAAAAATGTTAGTATTGATGTAGTCGAACCATTTATTTCTGAAGAATTTTCTAAAAAACAAAAACCATCTAAACCAATAATTTCTATCCACACTAGAGAACCTAGAGATACTGCAAAAATTATTAAAACATTTTATTTAAAATATCCACAATATAGATGGATTACTTTTAGAGATATGAGAGGTATTAAATTAAGTGATTTTTCTAAATTTTTAAAAGATTCATATTTAGCCGTTTGGGTAGATTCTGAATCAGGTTTTGGTACTTTCCCTATTGAATGTATGGTAACAGGGACACCTGTAATAGGTAAAGTTCCTAATTTAAAACCTTCTTGGTTAACGGAAGAAAATGGTGTTTGGACATATCAATTTAATGAAATTGTGGATATCATTGCAAACTTTACACAAAATTGGTTGGAGGATAATATCTCTGAAGAATTATATATTAACATGGAAAATACGGCTAATAAATTTACAGATAAAAGTATTTTTGACAATAGCGTTATTTCTAAATTTGAAGAGTACTTGACTAAAAGAATGGATTCATTTTCAACCCAATTAGAAAAAATAAACGTAACAGAAGAAGAAAATAATTAATTATGGAAACAAATAAATTTGACGTATCGGTAGTATTACCTTTAAGCACATCAAAACATAAAGACTTTGATGTATTTTTTGAAAGATGTATTAAATCATTGCAAATACAACAAGTAGAAATAAACGAACTAATAATTGTACACACTGATGAATTTTCATTAAAAGAATTTTTAGGAAATTTTGATTTTAGTGGTTTAACTGTAAATATGATTGAAAATACTGGAGACTTTGATTTCTCTAGCCAAGTAAATTTGGGGGTTGAAAACGCAAAAAGTAGTTGGGTTTCTGTTTTAGAATTTGATGACGAGTACTCAAGTATTTGGTTTAAAAATGTTGATAGATTTTCTAAGTCATATCCTGAAGTTGATGCCTTTTTACCTTTAGTGGTCGATACTGACGATAAGGGTGTTTTTGTTGGATTTACTAATGAGGCGACTTTCGCAGCAAGTCTTAATTCAGAAATTGGTTACCTTACAAATGAGGTATTATTAAATTATCAAAATTTTCAGTCGAGTGGAATGGTAATTAAAAAAGACACGTATATCAATAACGGTGGGTTTAAACCATCTATGAAATTGACTTTTGTTTATGAATTTTTGTTAAGGTTAACTTACAATTCTGCAAATATTATGACAATCCCTAGAATTGGGTACAAACATATGAATTTAA
>Ga0181344_1000627_pt1 | contig 13820 bp, 14 predicted proteins | sample Su13VDMLBDD_FD_130098 | JGI IMG/M metagenome (GOLD analysis project Ga0181344, IMG submission 130098) | Freshwater viral communities from Lake Michigan, USA - Su13.VD.MLB.D.D | ecosystem: Environmental > Aquatic > Freshwater > Lake | place: USA: Michigan | collected 2013-07-15
AAGACCGACAGATAATCTAATATCATCTGGTCCATCTTGACGTACTCTACCTCCAGCTCCCCACATTAAGTAAGTCTCAATGTCAGTTGCAATTTTAGAAAGGTGAGCTGCTTCCATATTTGTCAAGAAAGTTCTAGAAAGATCTCCATTGTCAAATGCTCTTTTAACTTTGTCTTTACCCATTACTTTAACCATATCCTCTAATGAAGAAATAGATGGGTCCATACCTTTGTCAAATGTTCTCCAGATCTCAGTTACAGGAACTGTACCATCTGCATTCATACCACCTTTGATCATTAAGTCTGCTCTAGAAGAGATAGAATAATGTACGTGAGCTTCTGCACCTCCTACAAAGTTGTAGAATTCACGGAAACCTGTTCTTGTGGTAATGTCAGAGAATCTTTCACCATACTCCCCACGGGCAGAACCTTTACGGAAGATTTTAGTACCATTAGTAAGATACTTAGCATCAAGATACTTGAAGTTATCATTGTTTACTAATTGTACAGTGTAGATGAAACCATCTCCTACAGGAAGGATATCCTCATCAGTGATGTACATCTCAACCCCATTGTATTTGTCATAAGTGATGATATCACCATGTCCAAATTCTCTGCGGTTAACTTTGATACGGAAGGTAGATCCATCAGTACCTCTGTAAGCTGAGTTTGGTTCAATATCCTCAACAATGTAAGGAAGATCCACAGATACAGGAGTCTGCCATCTGTATTCTCCACGGTGGTTATCCACCATGATTACATTTTTACCCCCAAATGAAGACATTTGATAAAGGGGCATTTCAACTTTTTGAGCCATAGCCCAAAGGTCTACTGGACCTAAATCCATAGGTTCAGCATCTTTTAACATATTCACTAAGTGATAAGAGTCTACATGCGATGAAGCTTGGTAGGCTGTGTCTCTTAGGAATATCCCATTGTTTAAAACTGGAGTTGCCATTTTTATATTTGTTTTATTTGTTACTTAATTAAAATCTTTTAAACATACTGTTTTTTGACAATCTTCTTGGTTCAGATTTAGAAGGTGTTCTTCTAACTTCATCATCATATGAATTGTTTGTAGAAGAAGCTATTTTTCTAGATTCTTCTGTTTTCAGTTGTCTAACTGTTTTTTCTACTGCTTGTCTTGATCCTTGTTCTCTTACTCTATTCTTATATCCATTTGGATCAGCTAATAACCAAAGTGCTTCTGCAATAAGGTCATGTCTTGGTTCTACAAACTGATACTTCTCTAAAAGGTGGCCTAATAAGTTTGTAGGTTTACCTGAAATTGAAGGATAGTTAGGTTGAACTAATCCAGAGAATAAAAGTCCTTGAACTTTCTTATCTAGTTTAAGACCACCAATAGTTCCTGTAGCAAGAGTAGTGTATACATTTTCTTGATATGCTTTTGCTTGTTCTGCTTGCATATTTTTTTTGTATTCTTGTTCTGCTAATTGTCTTGCAATAATCTCTTCTTGCATTGCATCTAACTTAGGTTTGAATTGATTTGCTTTTTGTTCTAATCTATTCAAATCTCTCCAGTCTTGAATTTCAGATTCAATTTCTTCAGGAGTTCCAAATTGTGTAGCATATAAATATTGTCTTGCAATTTCTGCTTGATCATATTCATCTGATGGATCTAATTGTCTCATCTCTTCTACATGAGCAAGAGTTCTAAACAATCCTTTAAGATCTTGTCCACCATCAGCAACATACTTGGCAGCAACTTGAAGTTCTTCTGGTAGTGCTTCAAAAAACTCTCTTGGAGTATTTTGTCTAATTTGATTTTCTCTTTCTTGGAAGTTTGCTTCAAATAATTCTCTGAAGTCTTTAGTAGTATAATCCTCTAATGGTTTATCATCATCAAAAGGAATAAGTGTACCTTCCTCAATCATTTTAGTTGCTAAGTCAGCAAGACCTGATTTGTCAACCTTTGGTCTTCCTTTATTACCAGCCTCTTCTTCTTGAGCAATAAGATTATCAAGTTCATTAATTGTTTCTTGAACCTCAACCTTTTTTTCTTGCTCTTCTTGCCGCTCCTCTTTGGAAGCAGTAGGGTTGTCAAAGAACGATGTATCAACTGTTTCTTTATGAAACATTGATTTGGGTTTTTCTTCTTCTGCTGGTAGCATTACATTTTCTGCTCCCGGCATTCCAAAGATCTCATCTATATTTACATCTACCTGTCCTACCGTTGTAGAATCTAGTACCTGATCTTCAGGATTTGTGTTGGTTGTTTCCATGTTGTTGGTTTTTGTTTATATATCAATATACTAAATAAACTTCAAAAATTTAAATTACTGCAAAAAAAATTTGTAATATATAGCTAACTATTTATTCTCTCTTGGTGGTTTACCATCAAATTTGTTTTTATTTTCTTGTGCAATCTGTAATTGTCTGTCTGCAATTTGTTTTTGGGCTTGTATTTTCTCCCTTTCTAATTGACTTTTTTGATTTTCAATAGTCATTCTATTAACTTCTTTTTCTCTTTGAAGTCCAGTTTGTTCTTGATACTGTTCAGAATCTCTAATATCTTTCATAGCATCTCTATAGTCTGACATTTGATTTTTATCAACATCTGCCATAGCACCATAACCAGCAGCTCTAATTTCTGCAACTAAGATATCTCTTTGTCTATTTTTCTCATTTTCAGCAGCTGTAGAATCAATCTTCATTTTTTCAATCTCTTGTTGTTTTTGAAGTTGCTCTTGTTGCATTTGCTGTTGTTGCTGCATTTCTTGTTGTTTCTGAGCTTGTTGTTTTTGCTCAGAATCTTTAAGTACAACATTAAGAGATGCAATGGAATCAGACTGTACAATTTTACCTAAGTCATATATAGAAGCTCCAGTAGTATTATTCTGGATAGCCATTTGCTTAAGTTGTTCAAGAATAGATCTATGATTTGCATTTGTACTGATAGCAATGTTTAGATCTCTAAGTAAAAGATCTGTACCATTTATTTCAAAGTTTACTTTTTCATCAGCAGATGTAACATATGTTAATCTTGCAGATGGTTTAGTAGAGTGATAGTACTGAGCTAAGTCTGTTCTCATCTGGTGAACTCTTGGCATCAAGTAATCACAATGCTGAATAAAGAACATTTCTGTCTGTGCATATGATGCTTGCATAGCTTGCTCTACTCCTGTAGCAGTAGACTGAGATAACTGTTGTCCCATTCTTTGTGGGTTTACACCAATTACTTCATATGCTTGCTGCTTAAAGTAGTTAGCTAAGTTAATCCTAGACATTAATCTATTTGTTTGTTCTAGATCTAACTTTTGGAAATGATTAAAGTTTAATGCATTCTCTGTATTTGTAATAGATGTATCTAATGGTAACATCTGGAAATTCTTCATTGCAACATATGCCTTAGATAAATTTCCTTTCCCCCAGTCTTCTCCTAATGAGTGTCTAGGTAATGCATTTTGATCAAGAAGAATTACAGTACCTAGTTCATCTACTAAAATGTCTGCAATCTGATTGTTTACAATATTATATCCAATCTGGTATGGCTTCATTAAGTCTATTAAAGCTGTAGACTTTGTATTTCTATCTGAGAATACAGATCCTTCTACAGGAAGCTTACATCCATATAGTGATGAATCTCCTTTAAATTGAAACTTCAGTGGTCCAATATGGTTTCTATTTATTCCTAGATATATAGGAGAGAATCCACCTGGATTATTCATACCCCAGAATGAAGGAACATTAGGTCCAATCTTTACACCACCCCAAACTTCATTAATCCAGATCCAGTCAATATGTTCTCCAAATAATAAATTATCTTTTGATTTATTTTTGAAGAGCCTTGTATCATAAATTGGCTTATCTGTTATTTGATAATCTTCAGTTACAATCTCATTAGTTACTTCTCCTTCTTCAGTAACTCTTGTAACATGTCCAATTTTCTTTTGAGATTTCCAATAAGATGTTGTCACCCTTAACAAATATGCAGTTCCTTGATCAAAGTAATCTTCTCCTTCTGCAAGTATCTGTGCAATAATATCTGAACCATCAAGTATATTACCTGACATAAATGAAGTATACTGTCTATATGCTAATGAAGGCATATTAGTATTCCACTCATGTGTTTTTGTTCCATCATAGAAACTTCCATCATTTTGTAACCCACCTATATTATATGCAGCAGATCTAATAGGATAAACTGATTCAAGTGCTCTATGTTGTTCTTCTGTTAGTAGATGTCCAAACTTATCAATCACATCTGATACAGTAAACATATCTGTTTTACCTATCCAGTTACCTTGAGATGTGTATCTAATATCTGGAGATTTGTGATAGAATGTAAGAACTGGATTCCAAAGTTCTACTTCATAATCATCTTCCATCATATAGAAATGCCAGAACTCTCTATCTGTAATAAGCATGTCACGGAAAGCTCTTTCTTCTAGCTCATCCATTCTAAATCTTTCTACATCAACTTTATGTTGGTGTTCTGCCCATTGCTCTACCATTGAACGGTAATCTTTCTTAAAAAACTGTTCAATTTCAGGTAAGCTTTTTAAACTGTCTGGTTGTAATTGTTGTTTTGCTTCTTCAGAGTTAGGATCTAAACCTTGCTCAAGCATAGCTGCTAACATTTTTGTTGCAGCATCAGCTAATAATGTTTGTTCTACTTGTGCTCTTTTTTGCTCAAGCATTTCATTATATGAAAAATCATCTATTGCTCTATATGATAATCTTGTTGATCTCTTAGCAAATTCAGCTACTAAAACATTAATGACATTTGGAATGATAGGATAAAACTTAAGTTCTAATGCAGAAACATCTTCTTTTGTAAGTAACTCTACAACATCTCTATATTCATTATTTTCTTCAATTATATAGTCTGTTCTATCAATGATACCTTTTGCAAGCTTGTAGTTTTTCATTAATCTCCTAGCATTTCTACGGATCTGTTTTAATCCTTGCCATTCTAACCAATCTAAATTCCAAGCAGCCCATTCCTCAGTCTTATCTTTTTTAGGTAAAAACTGTAATGGCTGAGTAATACTACCCAACCTGTTCTGTTCTGTTTTAGCTCCTTTCTTAAGTTGTAATGCGTTATATACTTGCATACCCTATTATTTAATATTTTTAAATGCAGATCTTTTATATCCACTCATAGTATTATTCATGCCTTTATGGCCCATATGTCTAAACGGACTCTTATTTAATTTAAACAAATTTTCCGACTTTTGCAAGTTTTTAGCAGTATCATCCATAACAGTTCTTTTAGAATATCCTCTATTTGATTCTTGAATTTTCATAAAGGCTACAAGTGCTGCAAAAGAAACAAGTCTATCCACGTTAACTCCATCTGCATATTCTCTCATTTCTTTAATCAACATTGGATCAGGTATACGTTCTATACCATATGTTGTTCTAACTACTGTCCCATCTGATTTAAGTTCTTGATCTAATTCTTCCTTAGTATATTCTATAGCATAACTTAAAAGGTGAGCTTTAAATAAAGTACCAGTATTCTTCCAGCCATATTCCTGAAATACATTATTGTTTGATCCAAGATCTTTTAAGAACATTATCTGATTTTTAGGGACCAGATATCTTTGTTTTTTTCTTTGGATCATATGTTGAATAAATAGAGATATGTTGTTTTCAACCAATGCCCAGGCATTGTACCACTCTATTATTAGTTCTAGTTGCTTGTGTGTTTGATTGATATCATCATATCTACCACACCATGCAGCTACTATTTTACCTTGTTCTATATAAGTCTCTGTTTCTGAACCAGTATGTTTTGTTACTTGAATAGGTGCTTTCATCACATATATAGAACATAGTGATTCTGAGGTAGTTGTTTTACCTTCACCTACTGGGTCAATAGATGCATAATAATCTCCAAAACTTGGATCTTTAACTGGTCTTTCCCATACAACAACACATCCTGTTTTATCCTCTGTCTTTTTATTAACTGGAAATTCCATTATAGGTCTCTTGTTACTTTTAGTAACAGTGGGTTTCCCGTCAGCATCTGTAGATATATCTAAGAATTCATATCCATATTCTTTTTCTTCTATTCTTCTTTCTTGTGCAGCAAGAAGATGTGGTGGGAATACAGATACTGTTCTATGTGCAAATGCCTCTCTAATGTTCCTAGGATGCTGTGAAATTCTTAATTGATAATCTTCTGGAGCAAGTTCATCTTTCCATTGCTTAAACTGTTTATCCAATGCTTCTAATGCTTCTTCTACAAGTGAATTACCATAATCATCAATATGAGGTGGCATAGACCATTGTTCAGGAATAAACAAACCTGACAAACCTATAGTACCTTTATCATCAATAAGATCAGTCTCTACAGCATAAATATCTTTTGATGTTGGATTCAAGATCATATCTTTTAGTGGAAGACATTGTGATAAATCCCCCACAGATCCTGCAGCTATAAACATACCTGTAGTAATTAAACCAGATCTCATTGCTGGTCTCATATACTCATATGTCTGATCCATTTTAGGAGCAATACCTGCCTCCTCATGGAAGAAGAACTTTACTGGACCCCCTACACCATTTGTTGGATCTTTCTCAAATGACATACCTTGAATAGTTCCTTTGAGACCAACCTCATTCTTTCTATCTCCTTTTCTAACCTCAATCTTTTGTTGCCACATCATTACTTTGTCTGGTGACATTGGACGGTACCATGCAGTATGTTCATTTAAGAATGCTGCATATTCCTGTAAGAATTTCCAGGATCCTTTCTCATTAATATAATCTTTAAGACTAGCACCTATCTTAAGGGTAACCCCAGCTTCAAACCATTGTTGATTTATAAACTTACCCATATGGTAATAAGAAGATGCAATCTGACGTTTCTTTAAAATTGCTGCATGTTTATAGTTAAGTTCAGCAAGAAGTTCATAGAGTGCTAAATGATACTGAGCATCTCTAATTTTAGCAAAACCAAAGTTCTGTTCCTCTTTATCAAAGATGGGTAGAAAGTTTAACCACATGTAGTATTCTCTACATACAAACCAAGTTAAATCACCATCTTTAACTATTATTCCTTTTCGGCATTTAGTTTTTTGATCATCCCAATAATTTATAAAGTCTTTTGACTTAAAGGGAGCTGTACAATATACTCTATCTTTTTTGAATTTGGTTGATTCAGATATGAAAACAGTATTGGTAGTTTCATTGAAGTTGTACTCTCCAGGTTTTTTAAATACACTAAAGATAAACTTGCTGAACTCCTCTCTGGAGTCAAAACTTGTAGTTGTCCATTTTCCATTTTCATAGGTTGGTATGTCTTGATAAATCTCACTCATTACATGTCATATGCTAATCCTTGTCCACCTCTTACTTTACTTTGTTGCTCTTCTTGAAGATCTTTATAGGCACCTTTGAAAGACTGTCTAATTGCATCATAGTTTTTAGCTGCAGCAATCAGAGAGTTAAAGTTACCATCTCTACCTGTAGTAATCTGACTAGTTTCCATATATCTACCTAATCTATCTAACATAGATGCAATTCCTTTATATGCTCTAGATGTGGGTGTTTCATACATCCTTTCACAGAATTTTAGTGCTGCAAAGATTGTATCATCTTCTGTAGAGAAATCTCCATCAATTTGTTCTAGGATCAATGATTCTTTATCTATATCTGGTGTAAAGAAAAAAGGATTTAAATCCGGATTTGGACAACACATATAGAATAGATACATGTATATCTTAAGATGTTCTTCAGGATATTCATCCATTACATCTTTCAGAGCCTTCAGTGTGTAGCAATGTTCAGTAGGAATAACTACTCCATTCTGTACATCAAACAATTTTGTAAAACTCATTTCTTTTTAATTTTGTGTTTATTATCATGAAGATAATGAAAAATAGCCAATACCTCATCTATTAAATAAGGCACTAAAATTGGTTTAACCTCTTTTACAACTGGTTCTCCAGCATCATCTTTTTTTGTTACCGGATATCCCCATTCATCTTCCTTCTCTATTTCAAATGTAATATGATGAATAAATATTTTTCCTGGTTTTAATTTAGGATTGTGCTTTAGTATAATATACATATAAATACTAAGCTGTAGAGCATAGTGGTAAAAATTACAGTCATCAAGTCCATCAAGTGGTGGTAACATTTTTTCTGATTTACCTTCCCAATCAACATATGACTCAGTATCAATTTTTTTATTAGTCTTATAGTCAATGATATTTACTTTACCATTGACTACTTCAACTAAGTCTGATTGACCACAGATGCCTACTGATCTAAGATAGACCATATGTTCTGGATACACGCCTGGTTCTAATTTTTGTAAAGGAGCTGTTTTTATACCTTCTTTAACTTCAGATGGTTTAAATACAGGTACTGTAACTCCTTCTCTTTCCATAGATGCAAATGAGCATAAGTCAGATTCTCTTTGGTTATGATACCAAGTTCCAAGAGTAGTAGATCTTTCAGATTCACCATTCCAAATCTGTTGAATTAACTTAGGCTCAATTCCATACCACTTAGAGTTTTTCTTTTTACTAACTTTCTCTGCAATTTTCTTTGCATCAAAAGGTTTTTTAAAATGTGAAACAAGTGTGGTTACACTTATCCAATCAATGTTACTGTCATCAAGACTTTTGTAACTATGATCATCTGCATTAAATACAATCATAATTCTTCTAATTTATCTTCTTCTTCTACTGTAGCAATTGCATCCCATTTACCTAATGGACATTCAGATGCAAGAGATCTAGTTTTAAAATTTAAAGAACAACCACATTCATTGCAACATGGAGCAGTTCCTTTTACAGCACAGTCATCACCTTGATGTTCACATTCATCACAAATGGAATATCTAAGTCTAGCAATTTCTTCTACAGTTTCATCTCTAATTACACTATTGGTTATCCCCTCCAGTATCTGTTTCCGGTTTTGCCAAATTAATTTTAGAGTATTTTTCATCTTTAAAGTTTTTTCTTTTTAACAATTCTTGTTCTGCCTTTTTATGAATCTCTTTTAAAAGTTCTAATTTTTCTTCTACACTTTTTTTATTATGATAAGCACCAAATGTTGAAGTATCATGGTTCTTTAAAATTTTTTCATAACGAGGAATAGTCTTCTTTACTTTTTGAATCTTAATGATAAAATGACCTAAGCCATCTACATTTATTCTTAAATCACTTAAACTAGATAATTTTTTTCTTAATGTTTTATAATAATCTTCAACTAAATGTTCAACTAAATCTTCAGAAACCTCAAACTCTTTTGTTAGTTCAGTATATAAACTACTTGCCTTCTTCGGTATCATTCCCTAAAAATTTATAATCTAATAGTATGGTACCTTCAGTTTGAACTTTTATATTAGGATTAAGCATAATTAATTTTTTATTGCTATTATCTTTAATTACAAGTCCACTTTTCTCAGCTTTATTTACACTATTTCTAACAGTTTGTGGTGACTTAAAAATCCAATCTTCTTCAGAAGAAGCATCAAGACAAAAATTACTTAGTTCAATTGGTTGATTGAAACTAAGTAAAGTAAGACAATTAAGATCAGATTCACTCATTGCTATACGGTTAATATAACAATGAGTTAAAATCTGAAACTTAACAATATCCCATTTGGGCATTTTAACCCGTTTCTGTACTTGATTGACAAGTGCCATTACCCTCTTCTCAATTTTTTACCTCCAGCTGGTGCTTGTGCTACAGGTTTAACTGGTTCTTGAATAGGACCATCTTCTTCATCATACTCTTCTTGAGGTTGAGTTGCTGCCATCATTGTTGCATACTGAAGTTGCATAGTTGCTCTTTTGTACCTTGCTTCTTCTACTTCAGTTAACAATTTTTCATATTTGGCTTGCGCTTCTAAATAAGGAACAGAATCCTCATAAAACTTTTGCATTTCTGCTCTTCTGCCTTCTAATTGCTCAGGAGTTAACTCCTCATTTGTTTGTTGGTTTTCCATAAAATATTATTTAATGTTTAGACAAATATACAATAAAAGTTTAAACAGAATATATTTAAATAAAAAAATCCAGGCATACAACATACCTGGATTTCTATATATCTAGAGAAGTAGATAATTATCTATTCTTTATTGTAAGATTTAAAACAGTTAGAAGATAAAAGTTTCTAGGTAAATCTACTTCAAATGAAAAAAAGTCAATTCCTAAAAATCTTAATCTAAACATCAAAGTCTTCCAATGTTTAAATGTGCTCTTCCAATTGTTTCTATACTTCATTACAATAATCTTTTACGGAATCTTTTATCAATTGCTTTTCCAATATATCTTCCTACTTTTTGAAGAAGTTTATTTTCAGATTCCACAGTGATTTCTGTACCTTCAGCTGTTTGCTTTACTTCAACATCTAGTTTTTCACCATCTAATTTAAAGTGCTTCTCTTCTGGTGTTGTATGTACTTCAACATCTGTTTTTTTTGTATCAACAACCACATCAAGATTTTCACCTTCTTTCTTTACTTTTGCAGTAACTTTTTTAGTTTTAACTTCTACTTCAAAGTCCTCTACTTTTTTCTTTTTTGCCATTTTATTTTAATTTAAATTTCTACAAAGATAATAACATATCTATAAGTTCTTGCTGTGGAAACATATCTGATTTATCTTTACGAGTATTTGTATGTGTCCACATTCCTTTTACTCTACCATAATATGCATTTTCATTCCACTCAAATCCAGCAGCACCTTTCTTTTTAATCTCCTCTACCAATCCTTTTCTAACATCTATATTGTCTCTTTCAGCAATAAATAAAATCCAAGATTTTAATATACTGATTTGCTTGTCACTATATCTATGCCAAGTTTTGTTTCCTCTAAATGCTTGTGCTAGTTCAACTACTTCTTTTGGATCTACTAAAGCCCCGGTATATGTTTTACCATTTTTAATAGGGCCCATATTACATACCTCTATACCCACAGAATGTGAATGCATGTGTTGTGATCCATTCTCTCCTAGATGCCAAGCATATGCTCCAGTTGGTAAACATTGTATTAATTTACCGTCATGAGTTGCATTACCATTTATTACAGATTTTCCACCTAAAACAAATTCAGTAGCTATCTTACCTCTAGTGTCTCTACCCCACATATCTACTACTTGATAAGGATTAGGTCCTCCAGCAGTATGATGTAAAAAAATATATTCCTTTTTGGTAGGACCATCTAAATACTCACCTTTTTTAAGGTGATATTGTTCTATAATAAGTTCTTCAACCTCTGAGGTATTCTCTGAGATATCAGTAGATGCAAGTAAAGAATCCCAAGTTTTAGAACCTACTATACCATCTGGAACTAGTCCATTATCAAACTGATATTCTTTTACACTCTTCTCAGTAGCAGAACCAAAGATTCCATCTACTGTAATCCCGAGCATTTTTTGAAGAGTTTTTACATCTTCTCCTTTACTGCCCTTCTTGAGTGTTTCCATCTTCTATAGTTAGTTGAGAGGTTGTTGCAACTGTTGCACTAACTGCTGCTATATATGTAGCTGCTGTTATTACACCAACTGGCAGAGTGACTGGGGCTGCAATGATTGCACCTGCTACTGCCCCTGTAATAATGGCCCACCTTTGCACCCTTTTCCAGAACTTAGGTGTCTTGCCATTCCATCTTTCTTTAATTGTTTTTTCTTTCATCGTCTATTGGTTTTATTGGTTCATCTTTAATATACTTAGACAAATGTTTAAGTATAGGTGAGTATTCAGTCCACCCTAATCTTTTAAAATTTTCTAGATTGGACCAGATTAAATTAATAATTACATAGTTATAAAAAGCATAGTGAAGCCATTCATAAATATTAAATGTCATCCCAAATATAGGTTTTATTTTTATATTGGTTGCCATTACATGTGAAATGCCTATCATAAGCATATAAACAAATAACTTAAACCAACCTTTTCCAAAGAGTTCAGAATCAAATTTATATCCTTCTTTTTTAGAAGCTTTTAGACCAGTGTAAAATTCTAATCCAAATAATAAAATAATTCCAATACCAACAGGAAGAACAATACCAAATACAACATTAAAATAGTAAGCTATACCTGCAAAAATTGCACTAATACCAGTACATGTTCCAGCCAAATGTGGATGAAATGCACTTGTCATGAAATGATCCATATCTCTATATCCTGCTGACATTACTATTTTAGCTGCTACTGTTTTCATTTTATCATAAAGTAGCAAATGTTATAAATGCTGCAAATGTATTTGTTGAACCATCAAAGAATACATTTTGAGACACCAAATATGAATTAGGAGCATTAGCAAATTCTGCATTAATTAAAGACTCTAATGTTGATGGATTATTATCAAATAAGTAAAGAGTTCTTAAGTTTCTATACTGAGGCATTGCAAGCCCTTGTAGAGTTTTCAATTGAAAAGGAAAGTTATTTCCTTTATTACCATAATCTTTTAAATTTCCTACTGACATAATTATTGTTTTTTATTTATCTACTTACTTCTTCCCAATCTAATGAAACATATGCTCCCAAGGTTCCTCCTGTTGCATCTATTGCTACTTCAACAACAAGTTCATATGGAGTTGATGTAAAAGTATCTCTTTCTAATTGCGTAGTAAATAACGCTTCTTTTAATATGTTAATACTAGGAGATGCTTGATTTGAAGAGTTTATATATCCTTGAGCTAAAACTCTACCCCCAGCTGCTGATGTTCCTGTAAGATTATATTCTACAGCAGAATTTGCACCTGCAGTTGTCCATAATCCTCCTGTGACAGTAGCAGATTGCACAACTCTCCAAGCATAGTTTTTACCATTTCCTATTCCTAATATTGATGCTGCAGTCATAATAACTACTGCATCTAAAGCTGTAGTTTTTAATCTAAGAGCAACAATTGGATAATAAGTACCAGCAACTGCAAAAGTTCTTGGAGTTGTAATAGGAGTACCAACTGCTTGCTGTGCACCTCTTAATTCATATCCACCTTCAGAAATGACAGTAGAACATACTTGTTTTAATGTACTAGGATTTACTGTTACTCCTGTATTAGTTATCTCATATCTTAGTGGTAAAGATGCTGTGGTAATATATGTTGATACAATATAATTTGCATGATTAAATCTATGACAAAGAATAAAATTACCATCTATAACAAACCCCAATCTCACTGTTCCTTCTCCTAACCATTCAATATCCATAAAGAATATCTGAGCTTTTGTAATATCTAATACTACACCAGAAGGACCTGTACCATCCATTGGATCAACATTCCATGCTGATTGATTTACTACAGATTCAGTAACTACTCCAGTAACTAAACTTCTTTCAACAAAACTTAGAGTAGAGTTATTTAATTGAATATATAAACCATTTTGTGTTCCAAAGTAACCAACTCTTTGTCTAAGATTAGCTTGAGCTGGTGCCATTACAAATGTGTTAAATACTAAAAGTGATTTTCCTGGTTGATAAGAAAATACTTTAGTAGTTTCACGTAATACTTCAGAACCACTTGAATTAGTTACATTTAAATTTACCAATCCCTCATTAGGACTAAATACAGCAGCACCTCCACTAGCAGTAGATGTATTCCATAAACCATTATCATGATATCTGTGTGAAGAATCAAATAATGTTAATGGAGTAGAAACTCTTTGTCTCCCAAAAGCATCAACAGTCATTGGATTAGCTCCTATGTTTACATTAACTATTTGATCTGATGGTAAAACAACAGGAGTACTTTGAGCTGAAGTTTTCTGACCTAGTGTATTAATTCTGTTTGTAAAAGTAGTATCTGCCAATCTTGTAGATAAAGCAACATCAAGATTTGATGTATCCCCATCTATAGTAGTAAGCCTCCAGATCGGAAGAGCACTCCTA
>Ga0181344_1000628_pt1 | contig 13819 bp, 11 predicted proteins | sample Su13VDMLBDD_FD_130098 | JGI IMG/M metagenome (GOLD analysis project Ga0181344, IMG submission 130098) | Freshwater viral communities from Lake Michigan, USA - Su13.VD.MLB.D.D | ecosystem: Environmental > Aquatic > Freshwater > Lake | place: USA: Michigan | collected 2013-07-15
GAATGTTGGCAAGTTGTTGAATCTTTTAATAAAGCTCAAGTAGAGTGGTCAAGAAGGCAATTGCATGGTATTAATGTTGTCAAAGAAGGTGATGAACAATCTACCAGAAGAAAAGATGACATGCAAGTTTTATTAACTACTGAAGGTTTACCTGTTGCACCAAAAGATATTTATTACTTTGGAGCTGTACCAGAAGATTATCTTCAGTGGAAAAGAGTAGATGTGTTTGCTAATAAAGAATGCTGTGATAGAAGAAGAATGACAGTATACTTAGCTGAAGAAGGTAATGTTAATATATTACTTAGAGATAAAGCTAAGCAACCAAACTTTGAATGGGCAGAGACTTTTGCTACTCTAATAAATAACAGAGTTCATATCTATACTAATAATGAGTTTGAAATACAAAGTGCAGACTTAATATATTATAGACAACCTAGAAAAATTCAAATCACAGGTTGTGTTGATCCTTATACAGGAGTTCAATCTACTGCAGAAGTACAGAGTGAATTTAAAGATGATATAATAGAATTAATAATTGATGAAGCTGTAGCAATACTAGCAGGAGATATTGAGTCAACAAACCAATATGCTAGAAACTCAGAGACAGCTGAACGCAACAACTAAAAATAATGGAGTCAAAACCTAGAATGTTAAAAAGACCGGAGGTTGTTAAAATGCCAGCCTCAACTGGGATACCTGATGTTGATAAGCCTGGTACAGGAGCATCAAAAGAAGTTCCGGATTTTAAAACAATGAATCCTTTAATTACTGAGGATTGTGTAGAATATCTAAACTATAGAATTCAACAAGAAGAGTATTCTTCTAGAATCTACATGGCTATGACCATGTGGTTAGATGAAAAAGGATTTAAAGGTGCAGCAGCTCTTTGGAGAAAATATTCAGATGAAGAGTTAACTCATGGAGATATAGCAAGAAAATATCTTTTGTCTTTTGGTATACAACCATTAACTGCTAGACTTGACCAACCACAACAAGATTTTCCGGGAAGTCTTCCTGAGATAATCCAGTTATCATATGAGCATGAAATAGAAGTATCTACTCAAATTAAGAAAATGGCAGACCATGCATTGGGTATGAAAGATCATATGCTATATGAACTATGCTTAGGATATCTTAAAGAACAAGTAGAGGAGCATGATAAGATGCAAACATGGGTAGACAAACTTAAAACATTTGGTACAGATCCATTAGCATTAAGATTCCTTGACAATGATATGGCAGAGGTAGCTGGATAATTTTAAAAATAATTTGGAAATCTAAAACAGATTTCTTATATTATATATATGTTTATTAATTAAAAAAAAGAAAAATGGCTTATTTTAATCACGCGTTTAGAAAAACCTTTCTTGCAACAGGAACAACAGTTTCTAACTTTGATGTTTCTGTACTTGGAGGTTCTATTGTAAGTGTAGATTCTGATGGTGGTTTTGTTACCACAGAAGGAATGCCTACATATGGTTTGAACCAGCTTTCACAAGCTGCTGCTTCAGATTATACTAATGGGTATGTTGGATATTTTGATCCAAAAACTAACTTGTCTATTTTACCAGACAATTGTTGTAATGTTTATATTGCTGGTTCAGCAATTTACACAAGTGACAAAATTGGTAAATTCCATGGTGGTTACCAAGAGACTAACAAGTCTAAAATGATTAATCCTAGATATGTATCTAGATTTTATTCTGTAGTTCCATGTGAACCAATCAATGAAGTATTACACGTAGGTTCTACATACTGGACTGCAGGTGGTGGTGTATTAACAGTTGATACACTAGTAGCTGGTACAGGTTATGCAAATGGTACTTATGCTGTTGAAGTAACTGGTGGTTCAGGAACAGGTGCAGTATTAGAGATTGTTGTTACAGGTGGTACAGTTGATTCTGCTACTGTAATCAATCCAGGAAAAGGATATGCAGTAAATGACACTTTAACTTTAGTTGGTGGTAACAATGATGCTACAGTAGATGTTGCAACTGTTACAACAGCTAACACTGATGCTATCACAGGATCAGGAGGTACAGCATGTTGTAAAGAGTTCTTATGTGGTGAGACTTATTCATTGCGTTTGGATATCAAAGGTTCTCCTGCACTTAGATACTTGAATCACAATGCATACTATATTGCATCTGCATACACAGGATGTTGTCCTGATGGAGCAATTGCACCAGTAGCAGTAGATTCTACTGAAGTATATATCAAGTGGGCAACTGATATTTTAAGATCTCCAATTGTTAACCCATTTGTACAAATAGTTGTACAAGATGAGGCTGGTGTTCTTTGGTATGCGCCAGGAACTTCTGCTGCTGAGTTAGCTGCATTAGGTGGTGATACTTGGAATAACTATGTATCTCCAGGACACGTTGATGGTGCATGTGCAGGTTTAATCTTAAATGGTGCTTATGTAGATACTAAATTTGGAGATTGTACTTTCCAAATCTCTGACTTCTATGAAAAAGAGCCAGTTAAACTTTATGTATCTGAAGTAGATTTCAATGGTGATCCATGTGCATTTGATGGTATCTGTGTAGTTCATGAGTGTTTTGCTGCTCAAGCTAATGGTCTTGGAGAAACAATCCTTAGAGATTTCCAATTATCTGAAGCTTACAGACAAAACTTCTTGCATTCTGATTTCAGAATCAGGGAGATTACTCAAGGTGATCAAATAGTTAGAGCTATCAACAGAAATGCATTGTATTTCTCATACTATTTGCAACACAGTGTTCCACGTCACAATAATCCAAGTGGTACATTTGATTCTGATCAGTACTTATTGCAATTTGTTTCTTTGAATGCACTAAGTAACTTTGCAGAAACTACTGAAACTTGGTTAGATGGATGTGGTGTATGTGAATTAGAGCAGTTTGGATGTGAGTCTAATTGTGATGTTCCAATTGTGTTCCCTGAAACACCAGCTGGTACACCAGTACTTTAATAAATAAATAACTTAGAAAAGGGAGAGTGGGAGTTTTATATCTCTCCTCTCCTTTTCTTTTATATAATATTTTATGGCTAATCATGTATTAAGCTTAGAGGTTCCAACAGTTATGAACCCTTGTATCCTAAAAATATTTGATACAAGTGTATATAGCAATCTTATATCTATAAGTTGCCCTACATTAAATATAACTGTGCCAGGGTTTGGTTTCTCAAATCAAATTGATGTTACTCCAAATTTTGCAGAAACACTAACTGCTTGTGACTTACAGTTACAAACTACAGATTGTGGAACTGCATATTGGAATATTCCGGATGGTATATATATTATTAAATATAGTGTAGAGCCAAAGGAACAGGTATATGTAGAGTATAATCATATGAGAATCACAGAAGCTCTAAATAAGTATTATAATGTGCTGTGTGACATAGATGCAAATGCATGTGATCCACCACTAAAAGTTAAGCAACAACTTGAAGAACTAAGATTAATTTATATGTATCTTCAAGCAGCTAAAGCAAAAGTTGAGACTTGTCATGAGCCACAGAAAGGTATGAGTCTATACAACTATGCTATGAAGCTGTTAAATAAAATGAACTGTACAAATTGTTAATTAATTTAAAACCAACAAATTATGGCAAAATGTCCAAACTGCGGTGCAGCTTTATCTTGTGGATGTCAAAGAAAAGTTGTTAATGGAATTACTGGATGTAACAAATGTTTAACTACTGCTGCTGCTCCTAAAAAAACAATACAAAGAACCCCACTAAAACCAACTACAAATGTATGGGGTAAAGACAGATATAATAACTTAAATAAGTTTACAAAATAATGGCGGCTGCTATAGTATATTCACTTGTTCCATGTTGTGATCCAACTGCAAATCCAATACAGTTTAATACACATGGTATATTTTTACCTACTGTTCCTGGTGTATATTTATATACTGGAATAACACAACATGGCTTAGAAAATGGATTATGCTATACAGTAACTCAATCATCTGTAACTGTACCAAATCCTGCTCTACCATATCTTCCAGCAGTTACAAACTTTCAATATATTTCTCTTGGATGTGAAGATGAGGAATGTTTGTGTGGGGATCAGTGTTTTGTATTAACATCTTGTAATGGGGTGGTAATATACTCAGAAGATGATCTTATATTATATAATAACCAGTATGTAAGTTTAGTACAGTATCCTGGTGAATGTTTTCTAGTTGAGTTATATCAACAAGGCGGATGTGGAAGTACACCAGAAAAAGTAGATGTAGATCCAGATATTCCATGTAGTTGTCCTTGTAATTGTTATATAGTAATAGGATCAGGAACTGTAAGTTATATAGATTGTAATGGTACTAATGCAACAGCTTTTGCACCGGCACAATTCTGTTCTAGTACATATCCTGAAGTTACTTCTGGAATAGGCAATATACAAATTTTTGATAATGGTCTATGTGATGATGTAACTGGTTGTCCAGAAAAATGCTTTTTGCTAACTAACTGTGACCCAGCAATTACAGAAACAATAACATCTAATACATTTACATTACTTGCATTTGCACTTAATAACCAGATAGTTACTATTTCTGGATATGAGGGTTGTTGGTCAGTAGAAGAGACAGAAAACTGTGAATGTGCTGTAGCAGTAACTGTAATACAAAGTTTTCAAGATTGTATAACATGTTCACCTCCACCATCATACCAACTTACTAATTGTCAGAACTCTTCACAAATAATCTATACATATCAAGACCTAGCATCATATGTTGGTCAAACTGTAGAATTAGATTGTGGTGGATGTTGGACAGTTACATTAATGACAGTGCCTCCTCCAAGTACACAAGTAGTAGATGTACTATTTGAATTTGGTAATTGTATTGATTGTTTAAGAGATTACTGGGTACTTACAGATTGTGCAGGAGTAGAAGCTGATGTATATACATATACAGATGTAAGTGCATATATAGGTAAAACAATAAGATTAAAGAACTGCTTAACTTGCTGGACTGTAGATGTTACAAGACAACCTATAAATCCAGGAGTTGTATATATAGAAACAGTTTATGAAGATGAGTGTACAACTTGTCTATTAGACTATCCATGCCTATGTTCAACAGTAACTAATTATGATACTGTAGCTCATACATATGAATTTGTAGACTGTCTTGGAGAAAGTGTATCTATTACTGTTGAGCCAGGAAAAGAAAGTGACAGATACTGTTTATTTGATTGGATAATAGATGTTGTTAGACCAACAGATAATTTCCAATATTTTGGAAACTGTGTAGACAATGTATGTCCACCAAAGATTTATCCAAAAAGACAAGTAAAACCTGGATACAGTGTTCCAGTATGTAGCACAGAAAAATATGAGAAAATAACATGTCAATCATCTGAAATATATTATAAGATGGTTTTGCAAAAAAGATATGGTATCAGTAACTGCTGTGAAGATTTAGAATATAAGATGCTAGTTAAGAAAGAAATCATAGACCTTGATGGTTTAAGAGATCCAGATTATACATGCACTGTAATAAAAAGTTGTTGTAATCAACCAGCTCCATCATGTGGCTGTTCATGCAACAATACACCAATTGTTAGAACTTGTAATTCTTAAGAATTATTTGTATATTATAATATAAGAAGAAAGTATGAAGCCTTTAAATCTAGATAATAAGCCTTGTAGTCCAATATCAAGTAACTGTGTGATATGGCAAGGTCCTGATATTCCATGTATCAAACTATGCACAGGAGATACAGTATCAGATGTAGTATTTAAACTTGCTACTGAATTATGTGCAATAATGGATCAGTTAAATATATCTAACTATGATCTTTCTTGTTTTGATTTAGCAGCATGTCCTCCACAAACTTTTCAGCAGCTTATTCAATTCTTAATTGATCAGATTTGTTTAGCTCAAGGAATAACTGTTACAGATGGAAAAGTATCAGGTTGTCCAGATTGTTTAGTAACAGTAGCTCCATGTTTTCAAGTAGGTAATCAAACTACTATGCAATTAGTAGACTATGTTCAAATGATTGCAGAAAGAGTTTGTAGTATTATTGATCAGATAGATGTAATAAACAATCAAATCCAAAACTTGGAAATAAGAGTGGAGATATTAGAAAATACTCCACCGCCAACATTTACATTACCATCTATTGCAACAAACTGTTTTGCAACAGCAATTGGTTCTGCAAGTGCAACTATTGATGTTGTCTTAAATGCATTAGTAAATGATCCAACAATTGGATACTGTCAGTTAATTGGTGCTACAGGAGAACCTGCTGATATTCTTTCAGCAGTTGCAACACAATGTATAGATTCAACAGATCCTTCATTGTCTAATCCTGGAGAAACAATGGGTAGTGCATATGGCCCATATACTGGTTTTGGAACTTGGAATAATACTCCAATTACAGCAGCTGATGCAATTAATAATTTGTGGATAGCATTATGTGACATATATAATGCAGTTACTCCAATTGAAGTAGCAGATACTAATACAGTTAACTTAACATATGCAAGTGGTATATTAAGAGCAGATATGCAAGATACTGGCTGGATTCCTTTATTAGGATTTGGTTATATGAGTGGAGCAGCTTTTAGACCATTTTGCAGAAGAATTGGAAATGTAATACATTTTAAAGGTACTATTTATGTTCCTATAGGTACATTAAATTCAGGAGGTGGTGGTACCGCAGAATCTGTTGTAGATCCTGATGATTATAATGGTATTGCTAGAGGATTTACATTTAATACATTACAAGCTTCTTCAGGTAGTGATCCTAATGCATGTTTATTAAAAGGTCCTGGCTATGCACCATGGAGTGTTAATACTCCTCCAGAAGAAGCTTTAAGACTTGAATTTCATAGAGGAAACAGTGTTATACCTCCAGGTATTTTAGGTCCAGGTGAAACTTTAGATGGTGGTGCAACTGTCTCAGGTAGAGTTATTTGTGAAAGAGTAGGAAGATCTGCTGGTGTTGAGGATGATATATCAATGACAAGTGTTATTGGATTATCAATAAGTAATGCTGGAGTACTAATTGTTACTAGTGCTAACTTTAATGATACCTACAGAGGTGCTGGAAATTGTGTTGGAAAAACATCTTTAACTAGACAACTTTGTACTACAGCTATAGCTGGAGAAAACATACCTGAGTATTATGGAACAGCACCAAGTCAATTTAATGCTACAGGAGCAGGTACTTATCAACCTAATATAACTGGTTCATCTCAGACATATGCTTTTAGTCAAGATATGTCAAGAGCAGAACAGTTAGGAGGTTTAGCAATTAATATATCTGACATTACAGCATTTGTAAATGATTGTTCAGGTAATACACCAACTTTTATAAGCTGTTAAAATAATATACTATGGCAACAACAAATACATGTAAAAAATGCGGGTGCCAAGATGCTTTCTTAGTAAGTCCAGCACCTTGTCCAACTCCAGCAGATTGTCCAAATCCTGAGCCATGTTCAGAATCATTTGATGCTCAGTGTATAGTATATACTGGAGATGATATATTATGTAATCAAGATACAGTGGTTGCATTTAATGATAATGTTAGTGATGCCTTAAATAGCATAGTAGATTATTTTTGTGCCAATGAAAGTTATATTTCAGATGTAACTCTTCAAGGTACTAACTTAACATTTACAGGTGTAGGTTTAGCATTTGATGGTGTAGTAAGTTTAGCTTCTATTTCAGGAAGTGTTGCTGCTAACAATGGTCTTAATCTTGCTGCGGGTAATACAGTTAGATTAGGTGGTACATTAATTCAACCTACAACAGTAACTACTGTTGATTATGAAATGACATTTACTGGAGCAAGAACTAATAATCAAAACTCGGTACTTACAGTTTCTAACACTGGACAAGGAGGTGGTATATTTGCACAATCTATAAACAATAGTGCTTTTAGTGGATATTGTTCAGGATCTGCTACGGGAGGAACTTTTATTTCTGAACAATCAAGTGGCTTGCAGGCAACTACTAGAAGTGGTAATAGTAATATAGCAGGAGTATTTGCAAATATAACAACACTTAGTAATTCATTGCCAACAGTATTAAGACTAGAAAATTATATAACTGGGGCAACATTACCAGCAAATAGAGTTGGAGCTTCATTAGATTATTTTATTCCTAGAATAAATAGTACGGGTAATAAGCAAAATGATATCTCAAATCAAATACAAAGTGTATTTAGTGATGTAGCAAATGCAACTTTAACTTCAGCATTATTATTTAGAGGAAGATCTGGAGGTACTGCTATGAAAGACTTAGTTACATTCCAAGGAGATGGAGAAGTACAATTCCATGAGTATGGAGTAGGAAACTTTGTTACTCCATATACTTACTTATTAGGTGTGGATGCCAGTGGTAATGTAGTTGAAGTACTTTCACCATTTTAAATAAAATTATAAAACCAACATATGAATCAACTAATTAATAAAGAAACAAAAATTAAATCCTCAGAGACAGAATTTGCAAACTATGGTCTATTAATTATCCAGTGCCTTAATGTAACTCCTAAAGAAGGATTTACAGTAAGTGAGATGAGCAAAAGGATAGACCTAATTAAATACATACAGAGTGTAGAGACAGGAAAATCTTTAGACTTTAAAGCAGAAGATTTACTGTATGTAAAAGATTTGTTTGAGAATATGCAATGGGGAGTACTGCATGAGGACATAGTAAATCTATGGCAAGAAATCTCACAACTTTAAAAGCTGTCGCAGTTTGTTGGTTTCTGTGGCTAACAAAGACAAGACCCTTGCACTAGCAGGGGTTTTGTTTTTTTGGTACATTTGTTAGTCTCATTTATTTTTAGTATATTAAATGTATGGTATGAAAGAATTTAAAACACCAGATGTAAAAGCTCCTAGATTTAGACCACAGAAGTATGATATTCTAAACAAAGAGTTCTTTGACAGATTTAAAAAAAAGTATCCAAAGTATAAAGACTTAGATAACAAGCATTTAAAGAATGTAATGAAAGCCTTTAATAAGATTGTTTATCAAACAGTTATAGACACAAGAGATGGAATACAACTTCCAGAACTAATTGGATGGCTTTTTATAGGGACTTGTCAGCAAAGCAAAAAGAATAATATTGACTTTGCAAAGTCCAAAAAATATGGAGTAACAGTTACAAATAAGAACTGGGAAACAGATGGAAAATTGGCCAAAATATTTTTCAGTAACTATGCACCAAAGCATAAGATGAAAAATAGAGAATTTTGGTCATTTGTAGCTTGTAGAGAATTTAAGAGATCTGTTGCTAGATCATATCCAGAAAACTGGAACATGTATGTAGCAGCATATAATAATAAACAAATAAAGCTGACATATCAGAAGTTTGCTTATAAGAATTTAAAAGCAAGAGAAACTGAAGAAGCTTTAAAAACATATAATGAGTTTGATATATGACAACAATTGGGGAAGCAATATCAAGGGTTAGAAATACACTCAAGGCAGTTAAGGAAGATCCTTTTTTAACTGATAGAGTTATTTATTATTCCATAATTAAGTATGGCCAAACTCTTTTAAAGAGAGAGGACAACCAGTATAGGCTAATGAAGATTAGCTCTATATTTTCTGTGCTTCCATATGTTGAGATGATAGATGTAGACAAAATAGAAGCTGGATGTACAGGGATATATTCTGGTTGCTATTTTAAAAGATCAAAAGAAAAAATGCCTACTATTCTAGATGGAGTTTTTGGTCCAATAATTAGAACAGTATCATCAATAGATGGTTCAATTGAAATGTTTAGAACTGATCCTGGAACCTGGGTTTCTATGACTAGATCAACCACATTTAAATATAACAAGAACTTTTATTTCTGGTTTTTAAATGGTTATCTATATGCACCTAATATTGATTGGGATGCCATAAGAGTAGAGGCTATTTTTGAAGGAGATAAATCTGAATACTTATGTGATAAGGCTGATGCATGTGAAGTTAAACAAGATCAGCAATTAGCTTTTCCAGAGTATTTGTTTTCAGAGATAGAACAATATGTAGTAAAAGAATTAACCTTGATTGCATCTATTCCTACTGATGGAGCAGATGATGGTCAGAATGCATTTAGATAATGGATTTTAATTACACACTAAAGTATAGAACATTTAACCAGTTATTGGAAGATGTAACTATTGATCTAAATACTTTTGCTCTTGAGAATATGATTGAGCCACAGCAGTTAATTAAACTTGCTAAGAAACTTAATTATGAACTAGGCTTAAGAATTAATCAGACAAAAGAAGTAGTTCTAGAAGTATGTCATGGTAAAGTAAAATTACCGGATGATTTTTATGTGTGGAATTATGGACTAGTTTGTTTAGATAGAGAAGAAAGAATTGGATATGGTGGTATGCAAGGAGGAACTAATATTCAAGAAGTTCCATACCAAGAAGTGCCAAGCACTATAAATCCATGTGCAGCTCCAACTGTAAACTGTAGAACATGTAATTCTAATCCATGTAATCAAACTGCAGCTTGTGATCTTAATCATCCTATAGTAGATCCAATACCTACTGCATATGATCCTAATAATCCATATGGAGATACCTGTATTCCACCAAGAGTTTTTATGAACTGTAAAGGAGAACAGTATGAGTTAGTACAAGTAATTAATCCAGGACTTACAAGAACATATAGAACTCTTGCTCCATTAAGAATGAGAACCAGTGAGAACATAGATTGTGAGTGCCCTAATTTATATTATAATAGTGCAAATGAGGGATGGCTTAAAGGTGGTTACTTATATACAACATTTGAAACAGGAAATGTATATATAAATTACCAAGGAGCTATGGAAGATGCTGAAGGAAACTTACTTGTTCCAGATCATGATCTACTTAATGAGTACTATGAGTATGCTTTTAAACAAAGGATACTTGAGAACTTATATATCAATGGAGAGGATGTTGCTCAAAGAATGCAAATAATTGAGCAAAGAATGAGACCAGCTAGAAACTTAGCTCTATCATTAGTTAATACTCCAAACTTTAAAGAGATGGAGAAAATGTGGTGGACTAACAGAAGAGCAATGTATGCTAAGTACTATGATATGTTCAAGTCATACACATATGGTAACTATGCAAGAAGGATGTATAACACTAGGGTTATATAATTATGGCAGATAATAATTTACAAGATACAGGCAAACTAATAACTAATACATTTGTCAAGGGTTTGAATAAAGATTCAGACCCTTCATATGTATCAGAAGGTATGTGGACACATGCCATTAATGCCACAAATAATACTGTTGAAGGTGATGTAGGCTCATTATCTAATGAGGTATCAAATTATCTTTGTGCAACAGCTGGGCAAACAATGCCAGCCAATGTTGTAGAAAAATATATAATTGGTGCAATCTATCTTTTTTCAGATAAGTGGATAATCTTTACTGCAGGTCATAATATACTTGGGCAACCAGTTATGTCTGAGATTGGATTACTTGAAGAAGATAGATGTATCTATAGACCAATAGTTCAAGATATATGTTTAAGATTTGACAAGAGATATCTTATATCTGGGGCATCTAGAGAAAAAGAAGATTGTTCTTGGCAAGTATATTGGGCAGATGGTCGCAATCCAGACAGATATTTAAATATTGGAGATCCAAAAACTTGGCCACCTAGTAACTTTTCATGGTTAGGTGGTGGCACTTCTTCCATGAACTATTACTCCAATGGTACTCAGCAAATGCTTTGGCCAGGAGTTGCATGGAATCAGGATTGTAGTATTGTAAATAATTGTAACTTCTGTACTGATATTAATTCATTAGACTGTGATCAAACAAGATTGGCAAGACTAATGACAACACCTTGTCTTAATTTAACACTTGGTACACAAGGAGGAACATTGGCAAATGGTACTTACTTTGCAGTTATTGCATATACTATAAAAGGACAAAAGGTTACTAGTTACTTTTCACAGAGTAATAACCAATTTATATATACACCAAATGATCTGCAAGGGTCACTTGATTTAGAGGTTTCAGCTGATTCAGTAAACTTTGATGAGTTTGAATTAGTTATTGTACAAAACATAAACCAAGGTACTGTTGCAAAAAGAATTGGAATATACTCTACTAGTACAACTAGAATAACTTTAGATCAGATTGATCCAACTAATATTACAATACCAATTGAGCAAATACCAATTCAAACTCCTGTATTTGAGAAATCAGATCAGATAACAGAAGTAAATGATTATTTGCTTAGAGTTGGTCCTACATCTAAGTTTGATTTTAATTACCAACCATTAGCTAATTTAATTAGAGCTAAGTGGGCTTCAGTTGAATATCCTGCAGACTACTATATGAAGGGTGGTAATAAAACAAACTATCTAAGAGATGAAGTATACTGCTTTTTTATTAGATGGGTATACACAACCGGAGACAAGTCTTCTTCATATCATATCCCAGGTAGATATCCAACAACTTTTAATGTGCCTAATACTGGTGCAACAGTTTTTGAAACACAGTTATTAACTAATCCAAATACTTTAAATGTTGATGAGCAAGTATTTGAGGTATACAATACTGCATCTGTAATATCTAGCCCACTTGTTGGAACTACTACAGATGATGGTGGTCAAGTAATAGCAACTGGTCAAATGGGTTATTGGGAGTCTTCTGAATCTTATCCTGATAATAGACCAGACATTTGGAATTCATCATCTTATTGTTGGACAGGTGTTCCTATTAGTCCAACTACTGGTCAACCAGTTCAAAGTACAAGATATGATTTATGTGGGCAACCGATAAGACATCATAAGTTTCCTGAAAATTATATTAATAATAATAGTACAACAGATCTAATACATTTTAGAAGAAATGTAAACTCATCAACTGTTAATGCACAAAACTATATTAGAATACTTGGAGTATATTTTGAAAATATAATACTACCAAAAGATAATGATGGTGAGGATATTCCTGGTATTGCAGGGTTTGAAATATTAAGAGGTACTAGAGAAGGTAATAAAACCATCATTGCAAAAGGAATGGTTAACAACTTTAGAACTTATGAAATTAGAGGAGGTGGTAAAAAAGGTAGAACTGGCTTATATGCTAACTATCCTTTTAATACTATACTACCATTAAATAATCAAACTTTTGCTTCTACTGGTCACAACTATGGTTTTAATGATCCATATATAAAAAATGAAACTGCATCAGGTGCATTTGTAAATCAAAAGATGCCAAAGGATATCTTTACTTTTCACTCACCTGATACAATGTTTAGAACTCCTTTCCTATCAACAAATGAGTTTAAACTATATGGACACTTAGCAGGATATGCATCACAACAATTTGTATTTCCAGAAAAGCATCCTAAATTTAAGTTACTTGCAAATCTAGCTGTTGTACCAATGGTTATTGCAGGAGTTGCTGAAGCTATCATATCAATGATAGGTAAGAGAGTAATTAATAATCCTGAAGTATTATCATATGATACAAACCTTGCTACTTCATCTTGGGTTGTAGCAGGTGGTACTTTAATTCAAAATCCAGCACAAACAGCATCATTAGGAGTAATAAGTGGAGCTGTATCAGGATACAATACTTTTTTGTCTACATATTATTCAACCGGTGGTGCATTAGCAGATGCAATAATTTTACCATTTACTGGGTATTATGGAACTATATATGAAGGTGCTACATCAGGATTTATAGGTACAATAAATGGTGCTTCAACAACTGCAGGTACTCAACCAATTATGATGAGTCAAACTGTTGAGTTTCCAGAGTTTGCATATTTAGATCCTGCCACTAGAATATTAGGAGCAATAAATCAAATTGCTTTTTATTTTTCAGAAGGTGCTGAAGTTGC
>Ga0181344_1000629_pt1 | contig 13817 bp, 11 predicted proteins | sample Su13VDMLBDD_FD_130098 | JGI IMG/M metagenome (GOLD analysis project Ga0181344, IMG submission 130098) | Freshwater viral communities from Lake Michigan, USA - Su13.VD.MLB.D.D | ecosystem: Environmental > Aquatic > Freshwater > Lake | place: USA: Michigan | collected 2013-07-15
CCAACTCCAAGCCTAGAGCGTAGACCAAAACCTGAAGCTACTATTGCGAAGTCAGCAGCTAAAGAAGGTAGAGCCGACATTGGTGGTTTTGGTAACGTACAGCGCTATATCGAAGGTTTAAAAGGTATGGGTTTTGGTCAGAGCAGTGATGAAGAAAAAGCATTACGTGCTGACTTACTAAAAGATAAAGAACGTGCCGCCAAATACGGTGAAATAAACCCATGGATGGCTTTGGCAATGGGTGGCGCTAAGACTATGGCTGGTAAATCCCAGTATGCCTTACAGAATATCGGTGAAGGTTTTGAAGCTGGTCTTGGTCAGTACGCTAAAGGCGAAAAGGATATGGCAGAAATGCTCAAAGGTATCCGTGCTGGTGAGATTGACATCAATAAACTTGGTGCTACTGAGCGTAACAACCTTTTACATTACGCATTGACTGGTGCAGTAAGCGAAGCAAAAACCGCTGAAGATGCTAGAAGCCGTGAGCAAGTTGCTAAAGATAGAGCTGCAGAGCGTGCAATTCTTAAAGGTCAAGGCGATGAGAAGAAATACAACGATGCAATTACTGCACGTGCTAAATTGCTTTTGGGTAGCGCTATTGCCCCAACCCCTGAGCAAGTACAAGAAGCCTACGATACTGCAAAAGGTCAAGTAGATGCTGAGTCTGTTGCTGGTAGACCTAAAAAAGGTGCTGCTCCAGCAGCTGCCGCTCCATCAGGCGTTAAAGCTACAACCCAAGCAGAGTATAATAAACTACCTAAAGGTGCACACTACATCGACCCTAATGGCGTGACTCGTATAAAAGGCTAAGCATGGCTAACTTTTGGGAGCAAGACTCCATTGTTGAATCCACACCAAAGGATACAGGTGGGGATTTTTGGGCTAAAGACGCTATTGTTAGCGCAGAGCCACAAGGTAAAACTTCTAATCCCCTCAAAGGGTTAGCTGCTCGTGGTGCGTCTATTCTTGGCGAAGGCATTGAAGGTGTTGCCCGTGTTGCAGAAAAGTACGGCGATAAGCTTGAGACCGCAATCCCATTATCTGACCTCACTCCTGAGCAGATTAAAAACGAACAGCAATTACAGCCTTTATTTAACTGGGCAGATTCCCTACGTAACTGGGGTAAAGACATTGGTTATGAGCCATCTGTAAAACTAGGTGAACTAGGTAGTAACCCTTTAAAGACTATTCCGTTTATTGCAGAACGGGTTATTTCTTCTAGCCCTGATATGGCTGCCGCAGTTGTAGCAATGCCTGCGTATGTTGCTGCAAGAACTAATGAAATCCTTAATGACCGTTTAAAGAACGATGGTAAGTCATTAGAAGACGCCACTATCTCCGACGTTGCCGCTGCCGCTGGTTCTGCTACGTTAGAAGCTACCCTAGAAAAGTTTGCTACTAAAGGTTTATTAAAAGGTCAGCACGTAACAGGTAAGAATATTGCTACTCGTGTTGCTAAAGAAGCGGGCATCCAGTCTGGCACAGAAGCATTAGAAGAAGGTATTGGTTATCTTGGTGGTACTGCTGGCACAAAGAAAGGCGTTGATACTACTGAACTTGCAACTAGTATGCTTGAGGGCGCTATTGTAGGTGCTGGTTTAGGCGGCGGTGTACAAGGCGGTAAAGAATACGTAGGTAAAAAGACCGATGCAGTAGTACCCCCACCTAGTGACAAAACAACAAGTGGTTACGTAGTTGACGAGAATGGGCAGGTTATTGATAAGTCTGCGCTACCAAAAGAAGAAGCTACTACTCCAGCTGCACCATTAACAGGACAAGGCGAACTTTTTACTACTGAAGAAGCCCCCTACCAAGTTACCCCTAGCGAACGTACTGCACAAACAATAGGCGGTGAAACAGTTACAGAACCTATTGCCGATGCTGAAGTAAAAGCTAAGCAAGAGGCTAGCGATCTAGCACAAACAAAGATTGCCGAACTGAACCAACGTCTATCTCAAGCAGCTAGTCGGGAAGAAGTTGCACAGATTCGTGATGAGATTTCTAAGTTAGAACTAGACGTTCAACAAGGCCCCGGTGCAACACTAGATACATTTAAACAAGAGTACGATACGCTTGAAGCTAAGAAGGGTGAACTAAGAGTAGCCCGTGATAACCTCATTGCGCAACGTGATGCAACCCCTAGCTTAGATGGCAAGAACGCCATTACTCAGCAGATTAAAGCACTTGAGAACCAAGGTACTCAGATTGATACACGCCAGCAAGAACTACTTGCTGAAGGTAAAAAGACAGCTAAAGAAGTTGTAACGGAAGAAGAAGTTGCTGCTGAGCCAGAACTAAACGTTGAGAATGTTATTACTGAAGATGACTTTAAAACGATGGGTATTGGCAGTACCAACAAGAAGCTCCGTGCAGCTATTTTAGGTAAAAGCTTAGCAAACCCTGAAGAAAAACAAGTAGTCATTGATGCGCTTACTAAGTATTCTCAAGGTAAAATTAGTTCTAATATGGCAACACGAGTCGGTGATTTTATCGACTCTATTTCTCAGGAGGCACCAAGTGGAGACATTCGATCTGGAGTTGACAGCGGAACAAGTCAGCCAAGCATTTCTGTGCCTAGTGGAGCAGAGCAGACCACCGGAGGACTTGAGGCACCTGTCGTTGAGGGAATGGGAGGCAATCTCGGACCTACTGGAGGACCTGTTGGAGGAGCGGGAGTTAGTGGAGAAACTGGGCAAGCTGCATTAGCAACTGCACCTGTAACACTAGACGAAGCAATCGACCAAGCCGAGGCACCTACTCAAGAAAAGGTAGCACCTAAAGAAGATATATCAGGTCTTGAAGAAGCTGATAGAAAGAACCTTGAAGCATTTGGTCGTAGGAACAAACGTGTTTCTTCTAATTGGTTTACTAAGAAAATAGATGAGTTTAAAGATGCTAGGAAGCGTGGCATTAGCCGTATAGATTCGCTATTTGGTAAAGGGCAGAACATTGCCTCATTCGACCAAGCGTTTAATAACCATATCCGTAACCACCTAATGCGGTTGAAAAACCAAGGCGACCTGACGATGGAGCAGGTTAAGCAAGCATTACTGCGTATTGATACTGGACAGGCTTTGCACAGAACTACTTTGGCAAACCAGATCATGGAGTTGGGCGACTATACGTATGACCCAGTTACTAATACATGGAGCGCAGTTGCAGATGACGTAAACATGGGCTTGTTTGAAGACTTGGTTAATAGCCTAGCGACCCGCCTAAACGTATCTGAAAAAGTTGCTTTGGAGATGATGGATTCTGCATACGAAGCTAACCGCCTCGACAGTTTCTATAACGACTTAAACAAAGCTAAGGCTGAAGCTACTCGTACTCAAAAGAAGATAGATGTATTACAAGGTAATAAGAAGCGCAGTAAGCCTGAGCAAAAAGACCTTGATACAAAGAAAGCTTTGCTCGAGAAGTTAAATGAGCAAATCGACAGGCTAGAGAAGAAGACCCAGCATAAGACCCGTGCACAAGTACAGGCGGGTATGAACCTATATAATTCCCATCCGGAAATCCAAGAAGGTACTAAAGTATGGAACACCATGCGGGAACGTACCATTAAGATGATGGTTGAGACTGGATTACTTACCGAAGAAAAAGCAGAAGATTATTTAGATGAAGCTGCATACGTACCATTCTTCCGTGACTTAGGCGAGGAAAAAGCTACTGGTGGCGATACGATTATGGCTAGAGGTTTGAAAGAATCCTTAACTCCATTACGTGCCCACATGGTAGGTAGTATGCTGGAAGTAACCAGCCCTATTGGTAATATGCACAAGTGGATGCAGTATTCCATGTCTCTTGCAATTAGCAACAAGCAACAGCAGGTCATGATCGACCAGTATATGAACGCCCTGCCGGAAGAAGTAAGAGAAGGAAAAGGGCAACAGAGTAATACGTTTGGTATATATCGTGATGGCGTACAGCGCTTCTACCATGTAGCTGACCCAGTTGTGGCGCAGGCATTTTTGCATATGTCGCCTATGGTATTCCCCGGCATATCCTCTTTCAAAGGCGCTTCTAATATGTTGCGTCATTCGGTAACCCGTATGCCTTTCTTCCCTATTGCACAGGTATTCATGGATGCCTACGCAGTTATGTTTACTTCAGGGTTAAAGAGTCCATTCAAAACATTGCTAGAGATTGGCAAAGAAATTGGGCGTACCTATAAGGGTACTAGCGCTACTCGTGAGATGTTAATACGTAAGGGTATTTTAGAAACCTTAGACTACAACGCTTTGCAAGAAGCTGATGCAGTAGGTAGCCGTCTTGGTTTTGAGAAGCAAGGTGTAATGCAAAAGATATTTAAAGGTCTTGACCGTTTTGCTTCCTTAGCTGATAACGTGGTTCGCCAAGGTGTATACAACCAAGCTAGAAAAGAAGGACAAAGCGAAAAAGAAGCTACTGTCCGTGCAACAGAAATCGTAAACTTCCGTCGTATGAGTGGTATGCCCGGTATACAAGCTGCTAGCCAAATTATTCCATTCTTTAATGCGTGGAATCAAGTTACTGCGGTAACCGTAAAAACCCTTACTGGGCGTGGTATTGTGCCTCAAGAGCGTAGCGAAGGTTTAAAGATTCTTAGAAATACAGCCGCTAAAGTTGCTATGGTAAGTTTCTTATACGCAATGATGATGGGTGACGATGAGGATTACGACAAGAAGAATAAGGATGTTCGTGACCGTCTTTGGATGATACCCGGCACAGGCTTTGGTATTCCTATCCGTATGGACTTGTTTGCCCTACCAAAAATTGCAGGGGAATATACTTATAACCTATTGATGGATAAGGGTTTTACAGATTCTAAGCATATGAAAAACGCATTAAAGCGTGCGGTGCTTGGGTCGTTTACTCCTCCATCAGAAGGTACACCACAGCTTATTCGCCCAATCATAGAAGTATCTATGAACTACGATATGTTCCAAGACCGAAACATTATCAACCCAACTATGAGAAAGCTAGACCCTGAGCAACGTTTCACCAAGTCTACTTCTGAATGGGCTAAGGTAATGGGCAAGCTAACTGGTGTATCTCCTGTCAACCTTGACCATTTAGCAAAAGGTTACTTTGGTTCAGTAGCTACTATTACTTCCCTCTTTACTGATACTGCTATTGCAGAAATGCGTGGCGTGCCTCGTGCAGAGAAGTCTTGGCGTGATACGTTGTCCCGTCTACCTAACATTGGTACTGCTATTGGTAAAGATGAGAATACCGCAGTAATGTCTGACTTCTATGAGGTCGCTCGTGATGTTAACCAAGTAGTAGATAGCTATCGTGACCGTGCTAAATACAATAATAAAGAAGCTAGGGAATACATTAACGAGCCTGAACGCAGGACGTTATCTAACCTATATGGTGGAGTAAAAGATATTAGCGGTGCGCTAGAGAAGTTAAAGCGTGAGGAGACCCGTGTATTAAATCTGCCTGACAGAACAGAAGAAAACCCATACGGTATGACGGGCGAGGAGAAAGGTAAGCGGATTGAGGAGTTAAATCAGATTCGTGAACGCTTAGTATCACCAACCTACCGGATGCGCAAGGGCGCAAACTTCTAAAAAAGAACCCCACCTAGGTGGGGTTTAACCGATATATTCGGTGAGGAGAAGCAAACCTGAGCTTGCAGACCTCAATATACTCTACAATTATTTAATACGCCAGCATCGGATACCAACTTTTCCGTTCTCTATCGTTTCTTTATGCACCAGTTTTATACGGTGTTTTTTAGCTTCAACTAAAATTTGTTCGATAAGTGGGTCGGTATCTAAGGCGGGTATAAAAAAAGAGGATCCCAGCATCATCTTGTGCCATTCGATTTCAACTGGGACCCCTTCGTTACTAACCATCTACCTGTGCTTGTTTTACTAAGTTCTCTGCGTCAATAAGCTGGGCTACTGCACAATCAATTGCTATGGCATCAACACCCGGCGTACTTAACGCAGTACCCTTAGCCATGGCTTTCTTGGCAATTTTGCCCCCTGCACCCATCTCCGTTAGCTTACGAGTAATGCCACGGAAAGAGATTTGCTTCTCGACACACCAAGCCTTCAATACGTCAGCATCAATAAAGAGTAGCTTAGTATCCGGCTCGTAGCGACTGATAAGGTCGCCATATGGCTCTTGAAGTGGTGCATGGGTAAGCCCTGTACGTTTATCAGGATTGTCATCAACAACCAACAGATTGCGCATATGAGCATTGAGGAACGAACCAATAGAGGCAAGTGCATCCCGCTCAGCTGGTTTAACGCTAGCTGTAAGGTCTTTAAAGTATTTGACAGCCCAAGACCACACTCTATCAACGTCGATGTTATGTAGCCCTAATTCCTTAGCGATAATCGCACCTGTGAAAGCAGTTGCCGCACCAGCAGAATAGAAGCGTTGCTTTTGGGATAACTTAGCATCCTTGTCAAAGTCTGTCTGTATCTTCTTCAGCATATCCTTCACTTCAGGCAATGCCGCTACTAGATACTCTAGATACTTATCAGCCGCTACTCCGTAGTTCTCCATTAAGACGTGCTCAAATATCTCGTCGGTAAAGTCCTTGCTTAGACTTGGGTCAGGAGCAATCTCAATCTCAACAATACGTAACTGCTCAGATTCAGGGGTAGCCTTCAAAGCCGCAATCTTCTCGTGCATACTGGAGTTACCTGAGAAAAAGGCTGGCAAAGACCAACGAGTATTATTAACACGCATCTCGTTTGAGTTAGCTTTCATGCGGTTATTAGACCTACCCTGTGATACGGAGTACGCCAAGTCGCTAACCATCTTGTCTGACAGATTGGTAATCTCATCCGTGCAAATTGAGATGTTGTTAAACACACCCATCTGATGGAATTGGGACTTCATGGTGTCCTTAGCAATCAGCATCATATCTGTTGGGTGACCCCAAATGCTGTTGATTACCCGTTGGATAGTCGTTTTACCACCCGCAGATTGGTTTTCTGTTAAAGAATAGATTAAGCCCTTGTAGTTAGTAAACTTCATCAAAGGCGCACCTAGTCCTGCAAAGAACAGGAACGCACGGGCTTCTTGACCGGCTCTACCATACACATCAGTTACACGTTTCCAATCCTCCAACGTACCTCTTGGTTTAACCAAATGGACAAACTCCATAGTCGTGTTAGATGGAGGAGAGTAATGCACACCATCGGCACTAATCTCACGATCGCCAAGAACAAACTTAGTATCGTCATCACACCAACCAAATTGAGTACGCATGGTCTCAGTAGAGTCACGCTCTTGTAATGCTTGTGCAAAAGCTGTTATGTAGTTCATGATTGCCGCCATTTCCGTAGCGTTACCAATTACGCCTTGTTTACCTACGATGTCCTTAAACTTATCCTGAGCCATAAGACTAGTAGCGGCGCAAGAAAACTCACGAACTCCGTCTTTAGGAAGGTGCAAACGCATCCATACCATTTCGCCAAGTTCAGGGTCTCGCATACGCTTAACGATATAGAAGTCATGCTTGTAGATTAGCTTGTCCTTTTCTACCTCATCGCCTTCTTCGTTGGTAAACCCTTGCTTGTATACCCCGCCGTTCTTGCCACGGAAGTATGGGAAAGGGAACTCAGGAATCTCGTAGGTAACCTCAGTACCACCAATCTCAAAGCATGGCAAGGTGACGATATTATCTTCAGGCTCCGCCTTAGCAATTCGTTTATGCAGTTGCACAGGTGAAGTAATCTTGCCTTTGTTGGGGCATCCATCACATCCACCAATGTTGTATTCCTCAATAGTCTTGCAGTGATAAGGGCCTTTTGTATCGTTAGCCTTATTCTCTGTGTCCCTAGGGGAATACCCGGGGTGTCTTTCCGATAACTTATGGATTGCAACATCTCTATCTTCACATACTTGCGCAATAGAAAGTGCGGCTCTCCATAGGGGTTCTTCAATCTTGTCTTGGTTCTTGTAGATATAGCTAAGCTGGGCGCATCCTTTGCTTCTCATAATCTCGCCAAAGTTAGACACGTTGTTACCCAACAATGCACGAGTTGTCTCATCCATTGGGCGTTTTGGTGCCTTACTTAAATCAAGACCTTCTGCCTCTAAGCCACGAGATACGATAGCTTTAAAGGTAGTATGCGCAACAGTATCCGCCTTCTGAATCCACTTAACTTCTTTTGGTGGGTCAGTTTTAAAGTTAAGCGTGTCCGGTACACGTAACACCATAGCCAAGTCTGTGACCTTGGTTGCGTCAATCTTTAAGCCGTGTTGCACCGCCTGTCTTTTAAACAGGGTAGCAGTTACTTTCCATTCATCACTAGGTAGCGCCTCGGTCAATACCCAAGACGCATGGATACCATTACCCGAGTTAACTAGGTTTGGTTTAGGTAATCCAAGTTCAATACAAAATCGTTTTAATTCAGTTAATGCTTCAGGTTGGGTTAAATATCCTTTACCCTCGTCAACATACTTTTGTCCACAATCTAAATCTAAGAAAAATGCTTTGTTCCAGCCAGCATTAGCTGCTTTTCTATTTTTATTTGTTACAAACTTTGATACACCAAAATACACATCACGTTGTTCATCCAATACTTTTTGGACTAGGTGTTCAGCATCTGTAAGTGTGTCCGCAAAATACGTTAATGCCGGGGTATCCTTTTTGTAACTCCCTATGCAGTAATACCCATTACCTTCCTCGGGTAAGACCGTAGAGAGAAAAAGATTCCACGAGGTCATTTGTATCCTCTAAATTGCGCCGACAATAATCCCTCCCTGCTAGTGGCACCTAGCAGTTCAGTTTGGCTTTACAGCCCCTTCTTGAAAAACTCTATAAGTTCGTTTACAGCTTGTTCGTGTTTTAAACCAACGTCACTTTCACCAGCAAACCACGCATATACAGCAGTGCGGGATACGCCACAGGTATTGGCAACATCTACTACCGATACACCTAATTTGATAGCTAAGCGACCAAGTTTAACACCAAGCATTTTTTGGTTAGCATTTTTATTAGCACTAACTATTCTTTGTGAGTAACCAATCATTTTATGAAGGGGGGCGTACCCCCCACCTTTCTTATGCCCAGTCGTCTAGAACTGCGTTGATGTCTTTAGGGGCTTCAGCTTCAGCCTTTTTAGACGCACGCTTAGTTGGTTCAGCCGTTGCTTCTTCAGCAACAGGTGCTGCTTTTTCGGCAACAGGGGCTAGCTTAGCTTTAGTGTCAATCTCACCAGCGGTCAAGCCAATAGCTGTTTTAGCTTCTTGGGTCTTGCCTTTAGTTTGAGCATTAGCAAACTCATCAGCCTCTAAGTAACGCAAGGCACGGAAGGTTAGCTTAGGTGTTGCGCTAGCAGTATCAAAACGCATCTCAGTAACCACAGAAGTTACAGACACATTGTTAGTACCAAGCAAACGTACATAGGCTTCCAAAGGCATCTTACCATTGTCGCCCTTACCAAAGATAGACTGCGCTGGTAGGGTTAACTGGAATACATCACCCTTTTGGTCATTCTCAAGCAATACAGCTAAGCGACGGCTGTAACGGCAAGCACGACCTTTACCGCTAGGGTTAGAACCATCTACGTTTTGTGGGCAGTCTTTGCAAGACTTAGCTTGTACGTTAGTAGATTTAGCATTAGGTGTAATGCCATCATCAGAGAAGCAAGTAGGCATTGTATTAGCCTGACCTTCTTTGAAAGTACCCTCGTAGAAAGTACGTGCATTGTATGGGGATGCCGCTACGATAATTACTGGCATAGCACGATCTTCGTTTTGCGCTACTTCTTTGCCACCAACCATCATACGGAATACAGAACCCTTGATGGAAATACGTTTGATATTAGAACCACCATCGCTACTTGGTACGTTACCCATAAGGGCACGAGTTGTTTCGTCAACACCACCTTGTAAGTGGGCGGGTAGGTTACCTTTTAATAAGCTTAATTCATTACTCATTTACTTCTCCTTAGTTTGTTGTGGTATTGCAAATTGCTTCGATGTCCGCTTTTTTAAAGCGTAATTTAGTGCCTACTTTGAAGTGCGGTAATTTGCCTTCTCTGCACAACACATAAATAGTTTGTCGAGAGACACGCAGTATCTTAGCAACTTCCTCGACTGTCAATGGTAAATTTTCCATTGTTATTTTCTCCTTACAGTAACGGTATACTTATTATTAACATTCATGCCAATAGGCATTAGCGTTGGGTTTTCATCTAAAAACTGCTTCATGTTTAAGGTACTAATACGACGTTCCAATACTTGCGGAATGTCATGTTCTTTAATGAACTTATACATATTCTCCCAATCAGTAGTCTCGTATCTTGTCTTTACAGACCGATACACCGTACCAAACTGGGTTCGTATGCTATCAGCACCAATTGACTTACAGAGGTTCATTAGTTCAGCTTCGACCATTTCCATCTGTGCTTCAATCTTTTTATCTTGCTCCTCATACTGAGCAAGAAGTTCTTTCCTTTTATCACGCATCTTAATGTATGCGTTTGCCAGCCTATCGGCTTGGACTTGTGTATCACTCATGGTACTTCTCCTGTTTTTTCTTTAATTATATACTAACTCTTAACAATGTCAACTAAGTAGTTCCCCGTATAGTGCCATTATGTTATGTTGCACATCTTGCTTACCTTCTAATGCTTTATACAAACGTTTCTCAACGGTACTGCCTTGAAGCCTAATTACTGTGCAGGGGTTCTTTTGACCACTGCGGTGTACCCTAGCATTAGCTTGTGCATAGGTTTCGTAAGACGTTATCGGACCCCACCATACAATCGTATTTGCGGCATGAAGGGTTACTCCGTGACTAGCCGCTTGAGGCTGAATAATAAGCACTCGTGGGTTAGCAGTCTCTTGGAATTTCTTAAAAATCTCTGTGCGTTTATTGACGGGTACACCACCATGAATAAGGTCTACTGTGTAGCCATCTTTCTCTAATGAATCCCGCAGTACCTCAATAGCATGACGGAAAGGTACAAATACCAGCACCTTATGGCTAGATTCATCAATTACTTCTTTGAGGACTTTGATGCGGTTCTTGGCATCGAACTCAATAACTTCACCCGTATCCGAATAGACGGCACCACTAGATAGCTGTAATAGCTTATTAATATTCGCCGCCGCATTGATTGTTGTAATTTCTTCACCTGCCGTTCTGACCAGCATTTGGTCTTTGAGGAGTGCATAGTATTTTTCCTGTTGAGGGGTTAGGGGTACATCTCGGGTTTGGTACGTAATCTCAGGTAAATCAAGACACTCTTCTTTGGTGAATCGTATTGCGGGTTGCAATACACCATGTACAACGGTTTCTGCATTGGGTTTTGGTACCCACTTAAACATCGAGATACGTTGCATTACCATATCTCTAAAGTGCGAATAGAACTTAGGCATACCCGATGGGTTAACTAACTTGCCAATACCATACGCATCTACTGGGGATTGAGCCGCCGGTGTACCTGTTAACATCCATAGCCACGTTTGGGGCTTGATTAGGTTGTTAAGAACTTTCCAACGATTTGTAGTGGGGTTCTTATAGGCATTAGCCTCATCGACCACAATTAAGTCAAACCCTGCGTTCTCAATATCCTCGGCAACAATCTCAATGCCATCAAAGTTAATGACAACAAATTCAGCATCGCTGTTAATAATCTTCTTGCGCTTGTCCCGATTACCATAAGCAATATCAACTGTGCGGTGAATAGCAAACGTAAACAAGTCAGCACGCCACGCTGAATCCATAATGGATAGTGGGCAAATAATAAGGGCACGCTTAATAACCCCAATAGACATAAGGTAGTCAGCCGCCCATATCACACTAGCAGTCTTGCCAGTGCCTTGCTCATTAAAACAAAAAGCCCTGCGGTGTAGCGTTAAAAAAGAAGCAGTCTTTTTCTGATGGTCAAAGGGTTTGTATAAACCAGTCCACGCATACTTTGCTTCGATGGGAGAGGGTACGTCTTTAATTTTTAGGTTTTTTAAAACCTGCGCCTCCTCCAAGCCCCAATGCACAAGAACCTCATGATAGTTCTCTTGGGAAGAAAAGATTTTGCTCTTAGGGATAACACTAGTAATACGGCTGGGGTCACGCACTTTTAATAGCAATGCCCGATCGTCAATGATTTCCATTACATTTTCCTAAATTCTGACATGGGGATATAGATGCAGTCCTCAACATCCATCGAGTCGCCTCTGTCGTAGCGACCCCCTTGTTTAATTTCGTATTCGTCTTTCATCTTGGTGACGTACACACCATCGGTAAAACTTACTACCAGCATGAAAGGTACATCTTTTTCTTTAGCCATTGCTAAACCATTGCGCCACTTGTTGGCACTAATCATGTACGTAGGGTATTTGTTGTAAGCGTTCTTACGGCATTTGATTTCTACAATAGCCGCTAGCTTTTGGTCGGGGTAGTATAGATAGCCATCAACACCAGCTAACACCGCCGTCTTCATATAGATACAGGCGTAGTTTTCCGAGATGTATCGGCGTACATCATCTTCTCTCTGCCTATCCGCAGAGGTTTCATATATAGGTCTCATTGCTTCTCCAAGCGTTATTATGTGTCGGTCTTTCCCGACTGCCAGTTAGCCCTTAGATGGAAAGGAGCCATTAGCACGTGAATACTAATCTCAAAGGTCTACGACTAACTGATATGGTTTACTATGAAAGGGAAGTATCACCCCCGAACTGCTAGGCACTCATACCTAATCCCGCAGTTTCCTAAAAATTACTTTTTCTTACGTTCTTTTGGGCTAGTTTCGCTTACCAAATTACGCTTTGAATCTCTTGCAAATGAACGGTTCTTACTGGCGCTTTCTACACGTACGCCATCTTTGTTAGTACCGCCCTTATCAAACGCTTTAACATGGGCTACATCCATGCCGTCACCCTTATGCACCTTACCAGCTTTCATTAGCTTGGCACGAGCCGAATTACGTTGCGCACGTTTCTTTTTCTGTTCTTCCGTACCTTGGTACTGTTCGTACTCTTTCTTATACGGGCGTGGTTTATTTACATAAGGCATATTAGTTGTTTCCATTGTGTGGACAGCTAGTTACAGGACACCACTTACTGCACGTAAAGTTACGTTTTGGGTTCCATACCCCCGTATTTTGACAGGATTCTAGCTGACTAACAAGGGGCTTAAACTGCTCAAAATAAGCCAATCTGAAGTTCGAATCGTAGTTATCCCTAATAAACTCTTGGGACACCACAAATAGCAGTCCAGCCTTGATAACCTTAATCTCAGGGAAGTGAGTAAATACTGACGCCGCTAGTAGCTTTAGCTGTTTAGTATCCGCATACTTGGCTGACTTGCCTGTTTTATAGTCAATAACTCTAGCCTCTTGGTTCTCCCTGTCTAGGATAATTAAGTCGGCAATACCCCTATACCATACGTCTTTAGCAAAGAAGTCGCAGGGGACTAGCTTGCCACCATCCACGACCTTGATGCCTAGCTTGTACTCGCATAGCTTCTCACCCGGAATCTGCTTTAGCTTGTCTAGCATAGGCTGAATGAACGCATACTTTTCAGGTAAGGGTTTACCATCACGAATATGCTCCTCAGCCGCTAGGTGCAGGTCTTTACCATAGTTCATAGCCTCAGACTCAGGCTCTTTAATGTCCTTCAATACCCGTAAGTGATAATACTTCTTAGGGCATTGGTCAAATAAGGTAATGCTACTGTAAGACCATGCTGTCATATCTTGTCCGGTGTAAGGTGAGTTAATAATCGAATGTCTACAAAGGCGTTCATAATCCACTCATGGGCTTCTGCAAATTGCCTGTTGTTCATAGCAGATTCAAACTCTCTTAGGTTACGTCTAGCCCGAATCAATAAGTCTGCGTAGTCAAGCACTTCA
>Ga0181344_1000630_pt1 | contig 13763 bp, 15 predicted proteins | sample Su13VDMLBDD_FD_130098 | JGI IMG/M metagenome (GOLD analysis project Ga0181344, IMG submission 130098) | Freshwater viral communities from Lake Michigan, USA - Su13.VD.MLB.D.D | ecosystem: Environmental > Aquatic > Freshwater > Lake | place: USA: Michigan | collected 2013-07-15
CCTGAAGCGGCGGCACCAGCCAATGAACTGGAAGTTAAACGTCGTCGTAGCCGCACCACTGTAGAGGCGGCAGCTTAAAGGAGTGTAAATGGCAACCGCCTTCGACCAGATCAAAGCGTCGCTCCGGCTCATTGGCCAGCTGGCTGAAGGTGAAGAGCCATCCCCGCAGGCAGCACAGGACGCATTAGCCGCCATGAATCAGATGATTGATTCGTGGAATACTGAGCGTCTGGCCGTGTTTTGCACGGAAGATCAGGTGTTTAACTGGCCACCTAACGAGATCACCCGCACGCTTGGGCCGACCGGCGACTTTGTGGGCAATCGGCCTATTCTGATTGACGATGCGACGTACTTCCGCGATCCGCAGACCAATGTGTCTTACGGCATCAAGCTGATTAACCAGCAGCAGTACGACGGCATCGCGGTCAAGACAGTCACCAGCACCTACCCGCAGGTCATGTTTGTGAACAACACGTTCCCGGACATCACCATGACGATCTACCCCAAACCTACGCGGCTGTTGGAGTGGCATTTTGTGTCGGTGCAGCAGCTGGATAAGCCGGCTACTTTGAACACCGTGCTGTCGTTCCCGCCAGGCTACCTGCGTGCGTTCAAGTACAACTTGGCGATGGAGATTGCCAACGAGTTTGGTGTGGAGCCCATGCCGCAGGTTGTGCGGATTGCTATGACCTCCAAGCGCAATTTGAAGCGCATCAACAACCCAGACGACGTGATGTCGATGCCGTACTCGCTGGTTGCTACTCACCAGCGGTATAACATCTACGCTGGGAATTTCTAAGCTGTGAAGACGCCTATCCTTGGCCAATCCTACGTTGCCCGCAGCGTCAACGCTGCCGACGCACGTATGGTGAACTTGTTTCCGGAAACTGTGCCGTCACCTGACGGCAAAGAGCCTGCGTTTTTAAACCGCGCGCCCGGCCTGCGCAAGCTGGCCACTGTGGGCACGGGGCCGATCCGCGGCTTGTGGTCGTACGGCAGCTACATGTACGCGGTGTCAGGCAGCAAGCTGTACCGGGTCGACAGCAACTGGGTAGCCACACCGATTGGCAACGTCAGCGGCTCTGGCCCGGTGTCGATGGTCGACAACGGCACACAGTTGTTCATTGCAGCCAACCCGGAAGGGTTTATCTACGACGCGTCGACCGAAGAGTACGCCGAGATCACCGACGTCGACTTTCCTGGCGCGGTGACGGTCGGCTATCTGGACGGCTATTTTGTGTTCCAAGAACCCAACTCGCAGAAGTTTTGGACGTCGGAGCTGCTTGACGGCACCCAGCTCGACCCGCTGTCGTTTGCCAGCGCCGAGGGTATGCCGGACAACTTGGTGTCGCTGTTTGTTGACCACCGCGAGGTGTGGCTGTTTGGCACCCAGTCCGTTGAGGTCTGGTACAACGCAGGCGACACACCGTTCCCGCTGGCTCGCATCCAAGGTGCGGTCAACGAGCTGGGCTGCGCGGCAACTTTTTCAGTGGCTAAGATGGACAACTCGCTGTTTTGGCTGGGGGCTGACGCCCGTGGCCAAGGCATCGTGTTCCGGGCTAACGGCTATTCTGGCCAGCGCGTCTCAACTCATGCGGTTGAGTACGCTATCCAGAGCTACGGCACCATCTCTGATGCCATCGGCTTTACCTATCAGCAGGACGGCCATTCGTTCTACGTGCTGACCTTTCCTACCGCCCAGCGCACTTGGGTGTTTGACGTGGCTACAGGTGCATGGCATGAGCGCGCCGGCTTTGCCAATGGTCAGTTTATCCGTCATCGGGCCAACTGCCAGACTTTTTTCAACAACGAAGTGGTGGTCGGCGACTTCCAGAACGGCAAGATCTATGCGTACGACTTAGACGTGTACGCGGACGACAACCTGCCGCAGAAGTGGCTGCGGTCATGGCGCGCGCTGCCGCAAGGTCAGAACAACCTAAAACGAACCGCCCAGCACGCCTTGCAACTCGACTGCGAGTCTGGCGTTGGGTTGGTGCTTGGCCAAGGCAACGACCCCAAGGTCATGCTGCGTTTCTCTGATGATGGCGGCCATACGTGGTCAAACGAGAAATGGGCCGGCATGGGCAAGATTGGGCAGTATGGATTCAGAGCGTTCTGGCGTCGGTTGGGTATGACTGACAAGCTGCGTGACCGCGTGTACGAGGTATCAGGCACCGACCCCGTCAAGATCGCCATTATGGGTGCCGAACTCGCTTTGTCCGGCACCAATGCCTAACCCCGATAACGAACCGCAACTACCCAAGAACCAGTCGCCCATCATTGACGACCGGACGGGGCTAGTCGCGCGCGACTGGTATCGGTTCTTCCTAAACCTGCTCAACAAAGCCAACCAAGGCGGCGGCGGTGGGTCAGGCACGGTCACATCGGTCAACGTGTCGGGCGGCACAACGGGCCTGACGACCTCTGGCGGGCCTGTGACGACCTCCGGCACCATCACGCTGGCCGGAACCCTGGATGTTGACAACGGCGGCACGGGGGCCACCACAGCTTCTGGTGCACGTACTAATTTGGGCGCTGCAGCCTCAGGTGCCAACTCGGACATCACCTCGATGTCGGGCATCACTGGCGGCATCTCGACGCCCGACTTCATTCAGTTTGACACCACGGCTACCGTCACGGACGCCACTGGCCGCCTGTATTACGACGACACCGATCAGTTTCAAACGCTGACGTTTCAGATGAACGGTGCGGCAATTCAGCGTGTGGGTGAGGAGCTGTATTACCGTGTCAAGTTGTCGTCTGCGGCCAATAAGGGCGACGTGCTGATGTTTACCGGCACGCTGGGGTCTAGTGGCGGCCTGACAGCTGCGCCGGCTACCGGGCTGCTGCCGGAGCAAGCGAATTACATCTTAGGATTGGCGCACGAAAGCGGGATTACCAACGATTGGGTTTTTGTCACCACGTTTGGTGAAGTCAAGCAGATTGACACCACTGGCGGCGCGGAAACTTGGGCGCAGGGCGATGTCCTCTACTACAACCCGCTGGTGACCGGCGGTCTGACCAAGACAAAGCCCACCGCCCCTGCGGCCATCTGTTCTGTGGCTGCGGTAGTTAACGTCGGCGTGTCTAACGGCGTGCTGTTTGTACGGCCTACTTACGGCTCGGTGTTGGGTGGCACGGACGGCAACGTCAACTTTACATCCTTGGCTTCAGGCAATACGCTGATTTACGACGCGGTTGCCGGCGTGTGGGAGAACGCCAACCTGACGGCTGGCACGGCCATCAGTGTCACTAATGGCGCAGGGTCGATTACGATCACCAATACGGGCGTGACCAGCGCGATTGCTAGCACCGGCATCTCGGTGTCGTCAGCGACCGGCGATGTGACGTTCACCAATACCGCACCGGATCAAACTGTCGTGCTGACCGCCGGCACGGGCATCAGTACGTCAGGCACGTACCCCAATTTTACGATTACCAACACAGCTCCGGATCAAGTGGTGTCGCTGGCTGCAGGCACCGGCATCAGTGTGACCGGCACGTACCCCAGCTTTACGCTGACCAACACCGCGCCTGACCAAGTGGTGTCGTTGACCGGTGCGGGCACAACCAGCATCTCAGGCACGTACCCCAACTTCACCATCACGTCCAATGACCAGTACGTGGGTACGGTCACCAGCGTGTCCGGCACCGGCACCGTCAACGGCATTAGCCTCTCAGGCACGGTAACGTCCAGCGGCAGCCTGACACTGGGGGGCACACTGACTGGGGTGGATCTGACCAGCCAAGTGACGGGCACGCTGCCAATCGCCAATGGCGGCACGGGCCAGACATCCAAACTCGCGGCGTTTGACGCATTGTCGCCAACCAACGCCAAGGGCGACCTGATTGTCTACGACGGCACGGACAACGTCCGCCTGCCGGTGGGCACGGACAACTACGTCCTGACTGCCGACTCAACCCAAGCTAACGGTATCAAGTGGGCGCTGGCCACCGGTTCGGGCGCAACGATTTCAAACGACACAACCACTGCAACGAACGTCTACCCGACGTTTGCAGCAGCCACGTCCGGCGCGCTGTCAACCATCTATACCAGCAACGCCAAATATCTGTACAAACCCAGCACAGGTGAATTAACATCTGAGCATTTCGTAGCGGGCAACGGCATATTTGTCAATAATTTAACTATTGACGTCAGCTACACAATCGCTGCAGGTACGTCCGGTATGTCTGCCGGCCCGGTGACAGTGGCCAGCGGCACGACGATAACAGTCGCCAGCGGCTCACGATGGGTGGTGGTGTGAACGAAATTACCGAACATTTTGTACCCAGCCGCGAACAGATCGACCGTTTGCAGGCGGAAATGGTAACAATGCCACAAGCCGAATTGGTGACTGAGCATCATTTTTCGCCGGGGATGTACATGAGAAAAGTGTTTCGTCCAGCGGGCACTTTGATCGTAGGAAAAGTGCATAAAGAGCCGCATTTCTTTTTGTGCGCTATGGGTGAAATTGTGGCGTGGACTGAAAACGGCATGATTACTTTACTGCCTGGCGACGTAGTGGAATCTAAGCCGGGCACCAAACGCGTCACGATGGCAGTCGTAGATTCTATTGGTATTACGATTCACCGAACAGATAAAACTGATCTTGATGAGATTGAAGCTGAGTTGATTGAACCTGACACAACTGCGTTATTTGACGCGCGCAATAACATCAAAACAGAATTGATTGAAGGGGTTATATTATGACTTGGATCGCAGCAGCAGCAACCGTAGGCAGCGCGCTTATAGGCGCTAACGCGTCTAGTCGAGCCTCCAAAGCGCAACTACAAGCACAACGCGAAGGTGACGCCGCGCAAGAACGCATGTTTAACCGACAGGTTGAGCTGCAAGAACCTTTCCGTCAGGCAGGCGTCAATGCGCTGCCGGAGCTGATCGAAGCCTCGCGCTATACGCCGTTTGGCATGGAGCAGTTTCAAGCCGACCCCGGTTACGGTTTTCGTCTGAAAGAAGGCCTGCGCGCGCTGGAAAATTCAGCAGCTGCCCGAGGCGGTCTGCTGTCAGGCAACGCTATGCGGGGCATCACGCGGTTTGGCCAAGAGCTGGGTTCGCAAGAATTTACCAACGCGTTTAACCGCTATCAAGCTGAACGCGCTGCTCGTCTAAACCCCTTGCAATCTTTGACCGGCATGGGCCAAACATCAGCCAATACGCTGACAGGCGCAGCAGGCCAGTACGGGCAAAACCTTGCGCAAGGCGCGGCAGCTAGGGGCAACATTCGCGCGTCTGGCTACATAAATCAAGCAAACGCGTTGACGGGCGCGTTGGGTCAAGGGCTGAACTACTACCAAAACCAACAGATGATGAAGCAATATAGCCCAAGACCGTACGTTGAACCTACGTACGACGACTTAGACGCATTTAGCCAGCAACAGTACCCGAGGTAATTTAGTTATGGCCGGTATAGACTACACCATCCCAGGGCAAATTAGGCCGATTCAAATTGAATCGCCGATGAACGCTATGGCGCAAGCTATGCAGTTACGCGCGCTGCAAGATGCGTCGCAACTGAACGCGTTAAAATTTGAAGAAGCGCGACGCGACGCGCAAGAACGTAACGCATTGGCAAAACTAGATCCGTCTAGCCCAGAATATCTTACGCAGTTAAAACGTGTAAACCCTAAGCTGGCGCTTGAATACCAAAAATCAAGGCTTGAAGCTGACTCAGCAAGAATAAAAAAACTAAAAGATGAATCAGATTTATTTCAGACTAAACTAAAAGAATCGCGATATTTTTTAGAGGGTATTGATCCTACTTCTCCCACAGCCGCGCAGGAATATTTAGCGTGGCATACCGCCAACCATAAAGATTCGGTGTTAGGCCCAGTGTTAGCTTCGCGGGGTGCTGATGAGGCTTCGGCTCGCGCGCGCATAGAAGAAGCAATTAGAACTGGTAAATTGCCTGAGCTAATAATGCAGTCTAAGTTAGGTATGGAAAAATTTATTGAGCTTACGCCCGCGTTTAATAAAGCTGAAAGAGAGCAAATAGATCAAGAGTATTCAGAATACTTAAACACGCCTGGCAACCCTGCGATATCTAGATTGCAGTTTATAGAGCTGCGAAAGCGCCAGCGCCCTGTTGCAACGGTGCCTACGGCCGCGCCTGATGCTGCGGCGCCTGCACCTGCACCTGCTGCTGCGGTTGATTTAACAAACGTACCGCTCGCTGACCGCAGCGCTATGTTTAGCCGGCCACCAGTTAATCAACTTGGTGGTGGCCAAATTACGCCCGCAGCGGTTAACAATCTTGGTTTTGCGCCAGCGGCTATTACAGCAGCAGATAGAACCGCGCCTACACCCACAGCACCTCCCGCTGTCACTACAGAACGGCCAGCAATACATCCAGAAGCTGCTAGATTGATGAATAGCACTTTAAAAAGCGATCAGGATAAAGCGGCGATCATACAGCGCAATTATGAAAACGACTCTAAACAGACGGAAAAGCAGCGTGATTTTGCCGCTGCACAAAAAGATGGTTTTAAAGGTAATTTTCCAGAATGGTTAGACCAACAGCGCGAAACTGAAAACGAACGTGAATGGCGAAAATCTAAACAAAGAGGAGAGTTTAAAGGCACGTTTCCGCAGTGGAAACGTATGATGGCGCAAGCCACAAAAATTATTGTTCAGACGCCTACAGTTTCGGCAGGCGGTAAAGATCTAGTTGCTACAGCTATCATAGAAGGGCGACTTGACCCAAGTAAAGTAAATAGCCGCAATATAGGGATTATCGCCGCTACACTGGAAAAAGACCCGGGCGTTAACCTTAAAGAACTAAGTATTGACGCAATGAGCGGCGCGGCGTCGTCAAGAGCGTTGGCAATACAATCGGCCAAGATTTTGACGGCGGCCAATGAAGCTGACAACATGATAAAGATTGTCAGAAACACGTCGGCAAAAATAGATAGGACGCAATACCCAACTATAAACGCAATACAAAACGCGGTGGATAAGGGTACAGGCGGCAAAGAGATTGTGCAGTTAAATACCGCTATTAACGCGTTGATTAACTCATACGCGCGGGCGATTAATCCGACTGGCGTATCCACGGTGTCGGACAAAAATCACGCGCGTGAAATCATCAACAGTAACTATGCGTCTGGCCAGCTAGGCGCTATTCTTGACATAATGCAGGAAGAGATGCGCGTTGCTAAAGCGTCGCCGGGCGAGGCTTCGGCGCAGCTTAAAGAACAGCGAAATGCGCCAAAAGTAAAAGGCACTGTCGACAAAAACAACAAGTGGTTGAAATAGGGGCGGTAAATGGCTGATCCAGCACAAATACTTAACGATCCTGATTTCATTAGCGCAAACCCTGCTACTAAGCAGGCTATTTTTGCTCGTCATGTGGAAAACGATCCAGACTACAAGTCAGCTGACGGCGCTACTAAAGCGGCTATTCGTAATCGATTTGGGTTTGAAGAACAATCGTTGCCTGAAATTGTTGTAACCGCTGATAGATCTATACCAACAGAGGTTAACTTAGCTACTGATTTAGACCGCGTGCCAGGCCCGCGCCGTACTCTTACTGACATAGGCCAAGGTATTACCGAAGTGCCGGGCGTGTTAGCCACGGGGCTGTTTGGTACTTTGATAGGTAATGTAGCTGGCCCACTTACCAGCCTATATGAGGGGTCATTCGGCACACCTCAAGGCGTACGCCGCGCAGAACAAGTCGCAGGTAAAGTACAGCAGGCGCTTACCTATCAACCGCGCACGCAAACAGGCCGCGACATTCTGGGTGGTTTTTCCAGCTTTATGGACACCACTAAACTGGCTGGGTTAAACCCAGCAACCGCAACAGAGTTAGCGGTATTAAGCTCGCCCGTATTTCAGCAAGGCAAACTGGCAACCAACGCAAAATTAGCCGAACGAGCCGCCGCGCAACAAGAAGCTAATGTCGCCAAAAGTTTTGAGAACGCGGCAAAAATTGACGCAGCTAAACTGGCGGTTAAGTACAACATTATTCTTGATCCTTCTGAGTCTAACCCCACTGCAGTAAACCGCATAACTGCGGGCGCGGCTAAATCGGTAACAAACTTTTCGAAAAAAGCGTCACAGTTAAATGACGCGCGGTTTACCCAAATGGCTATAGAGGACATGGGTTTGCCGCCTAATACGGTGTTGAATGATGACGCAATTAAAGCCGCGTTAGCTCAACATGACGCGGCGTACAATGCGGTTGGAAAAATTTCCGTAATCACTCCGGATTTACCCGCGCTACGTCAGATTGAATCGTTACGCATCACCCGCCCGCCGATTGGCGGGGAAAAAAATGCCGCAGCAGTTAATAACTTAATTGATGAAACTTTAGATAAAGTTAGGGCGGGACGTTCGGGCAGCGAAATTAACGCCGACATACGTAATCTTCGGCGTGAAGCTAAACAGATATATGACGCGCAACAAAAAAGTGGTGTCCCCGACTCTACTTTAATAGCTAAAGCAGAAACAAATATCAGTATAGCTAACGCGCTAGAAGATTTGATTGACGCTAACGCGCCAAACGCAGAAGTGTTAGCAAATCTGCGTAAAGCACGCACAGCAAAGGCCAAAATTTTTGACTACGAGCGAGCGCTTAATAACCAAACAAACCGCATCGACCCACAAGTTTTGGCCAAAATGGCCCAAGATGGAAAGCCCTTGACGGGCACCGCAGCCGACATAGCTAAGATTGCCAGTGTATTTCCTGACATAGCGCGGACAGGTGTGTCCGGCGTGTCTCCTTTAGTGCAAGGTTTTACTCGTTCTGGCGCAGGGGGCACACTCGGGGCAGGCACGGCGGCGCTAATGGGCGCGCCGATTGCCCCCTTTGCGGTAGGTGGCGCGTTAACGGGCTTTTTGGGTGGGGGTTTGGCGGCGAACCGTATGCTAAAGCCAGGTTATCAGGCCAAGTACGCCATTCCGCAAGACTTTAGGCCGCCCACGCAAACCAACAACTTGCGCCCGGCAACAATATCTACCGACCGTAATCTGCCGGTGCCTTACGATTACCGCAACGCGTTAATCACTCGGGATCAAATACCTAACTGGGTGTTTGGCCAAGCTATCCCTGAAGGCGACGTGCGGGTTGGCACGCCTACGGCGCCTGCGCTGGAAGCACCCAGCGCCGCATCCACTATGCGCAGCGTTGAACAAAGACGTCGGTTTGACTACGAACGTCAGCGAGCCGAAGCAGAAGCTGCTGCTGCGCAACAAGCCGCCAGCGAGTCTGCAACCCGCGCGCCAACATCCGGCGAAGTTATATTGGAACTTGACCCGGCTACCGGTAAACTGCGCAGTGCCAGCCAAGGTGTGAAAGGCGCGACGCTAGAAGTGGTTGAAGACTCCGGCAAAGCCTTGCGCAGCGCGGCAGACAAAGTATCGGCGGGGCAGCGGTTTAAGTTGTCTGCAGAAGAGAAAGTGGCTTGGGAGAAAACTAAGGTAGACCTGGCCGTAATCGATTCTAGTTTTGCTAAACTGTCCGATAAAGCGCTGGCTGAAAAAGCAATGGATCGGGCGTGGGTAGCAGAGACAGTAGCCAAGGCAAGACAAAAAGCCGCCGCGTTTGCAGAGATTGAAAAGCGGTCAAATGACGCGCAGCAAGTAGCGCGGGCAAGAGCTGAACGCGAACGACTTATGGACGCTTTGGAGGCGTTAGAGCCGCAACTTAGCCGCCCGCGTGCAACATCGACTGGCGAGCAAGGCCCGAAAACCCGCGAAGCAATTCGTAATCGTTTGGCACCACAAAACCAGAACAAACTGAGGAATGACTAGATGGCATCCCTAACCCCAACACCTAAGCAGCAGTTCTTCGATGCCAACGGCAACCCGCTGGTAGCTGGTAAGGTCTACACCTACGCCGGCGGCACGACGACACCGATTGCGACCTACACGGATCAGGCAGGCGGCACGGCCAACGCCAATCCGATCATCCTTGACTCGCGGGGCATGGCCAACATCTGGCTGCAGCCAACGATCGCGTACAAGTTCGTCGTCACTGACGAGAACGATGTCACGCAATACACCACGGACAATATTCTGGTGCCTGTGGACAATCTGTCGTTCGGCTCACCACCACCGATCGGCGACGTGTCGCCCAACACCGGCGCATTCACGACCCTATCCGCTACGGGTGACGTAACCTTCTCCGGGTTTGGCTACGTGCAGATGCCTGTCGGGGCAACGACTGACCGCCCAGGCACACCCGCTGACGGCATGTTTCGTTACAACAGCACGCTGGACGTCTTTGAGGGCTTTAGTAATAACCAGTGGGGGCAGGTGGGCGGCGATGCAGGTGCCACCGGCGGCGGTAACGACGAAGTCTTTATCGAGAACGACCAGACGGTCACGATCAGCTATACAATTCCAGCAACCAAGAACGCCATGACCACCGGCCCGATCACGCTGGGCGCAGGCTTTGTCGGCACAGGTAGTATCGCAGGCACGACATTGACGATCGACACGGCGACCTCGGGCGCCTTGGGTGTGGGTTCGGTGATTGTTGGCACCAGCATCACGGCGGGCACAGTCATTACGGCGTTGGGTACCGGCACCGGCGGCATTGGCACCTACGAAGTGGACATCTCGCAGTCGGTGTCGCTGGACGCGATCACCGCGCCAGTGGTTGTCACCGTTCCATCCGGCAGTCGGTGGGTAGTCATTTAAGGAGTAATCATGGCATCTTTAGTTCTCTCAGGCGATACCTCCGGCTCGATTACGGTATCGGCTCCTGCTGTCTCTGGCAGTAATACGCAGACGCTGGCTGCTGTCACTGGTACGTTAGCGCCTGTGGTGTCGGGTACTGCTAAAACAGCGGTCACAGATTTTACAACTTCAGCCGACTTTACTGGCATACCGTCATGGGTTAAGCGTGTCACTGTGATGTATAGCGGTCTGAGTTCCAATGGCACATCAGACTTTATGGTGCAAATAGGCGATTCTGGTGGTATTGAAGATACCGGATATGTTTCTACTGTTATCACAGTGGCTGGAACGACAAGTGGTACGGCATTTACTACTGGTTTTGGTACAAATAATTCAGCAGCTTCGAGTGCATATTCTGGTCAAGTAATCATTAGTTTGGTAAATGCCGCTACTAACACTTGGGCATATACAAGCACAGTAACCGCAGGTAGCACAACGCTAAACGTCGGAGGCGGTGCTAAATCCTTGTCTGCAACGCTTGATCGTCTTCGTATTACTACAGTAGGTGGCGCAAATACCTTCGACGCTGGCACAATTAACATTCTTTACGAGTGAGATACGATCATGGCTGGAACTATCGTAGCAGATAACATACAAGCAGCATCAACAAGTACGCTGGTGCTAAAGAACGGTGTAGCCAATACGCCACCGACAATTCAGGATAGCGCCGGTACGCAAATTGGTACGTTCTGTCGTGCGTGGGTAAACTTTAACGGTACAGGCACTGTCGCTATTCGTGCGTCGTTTAATGTGACTTCAATTACGGATAACGGCGCGGGAGATTATTCGGTTGTTTTTACAAATACTATGCCCGACGCAAATTACGCAGCAAATGCGACTGCCGTACCAATGTCAAACGGTACTTCTGTAACATTTATTGGGTTAAACACTTATAACACTTCAGCAGCGCAAACATCTTCTGCGGTAAGGGTATCTTGTTATGGGTCTGGGGGGACTAGTAACCCAATAGACAGCCCACAGGTTTGCGTATCCATCTTCCGCTAATAAGGATAACCAATGAATTCTCGTATTATTTACCCCGCGGATTCCGGCGGTATTGCTATCGTTATTCCAGCCCCAGAATGCGGGTTAGCTATTGAAGAAATTGCTATTAAAAGCGTTCCTGCTGGCAAGCCTTGGAAGATCGTAGACGCTGCTGACATTCCGGCTGACCGCACCTTCCGTGACGCTTGGACGGCTGACTTTACTGAGGTGACCGAATGATTACGATTGATCTGGACAAGGCCAAAGCCATCACTAAGGATCGGCTACGTGCTGAACGTGCACCGCTCTTAGCTGCTCAAGATGTCGCATTCCAACGTGCGCTGGAGTCTGGTAGCGATACAGCAGCGATTGTGGCTGAGAAGCAGCGTCTGCGTGATATTACGAGTCAGGTGGATACCTGCACGACTTTGGATGAACTGAGGGGGCTGTCATGTCAGTAGTTATTAATGGTAGCGCAGGTGTTACAACGAACAGCGGTGCTGTGTATGACGGTATTCAACGTGGCACTGCTGTAACTGCGTCTGGTACGTCTGTTGACTTTACTAGTATTCCGTCGTGGGTAAAGCGGATTACGGTGATGTTTAATGGTATGAGTACGAACGGTACGAGTAATATTCAAATTCAATTAGGTGATTCTGGTGGAGTTGAAACAACTGGGTATTTAGGTGCTGCTGTAACTTTACCTTCTACCTTTGCCGCTTTTTCATCTGGTTTTGTGTTAACCGGCTCAAATGGCGCAGCTAGGGTGCATCAAGGGCAAGCAATAATATCTAATATGGGCAGTAATGCTTGGGTTGAATCTAGTATTTTAGGTCGTTCAGATGCTGCAGACACAATATACGGCGCAGGGTCAAAAACACTATCTGATACTCTAACAACTGTTCGCGTCACCACAGTCAACGGAACAGACACTTTTGACGCTGGCACAATCAATATCCTTTACGAGTGACGCATGGATTCGCAAGTCTTATTCAATATCGCCGTTGCGATCGCGGGCTTCTTTGGGGGCTGGGTGTTGAACAACATTCACAAGTCGATCGACCGGTTGGACGTGGACGTGCGCGCCATGCCGCACACGTACGTCAGCCGTGAGGACTACCGCGACGACATGCGCGACATCAAGGAGATGTTGGGCAAGATCTTCGATCGACTAGAGGCCAAGCAAGATAAATGATCGATCCGGTGACTATCGGCTTGGCCATTGCAGGCGTCAAAGCCGTCGTCACTGGCGTCAAAGAAGCCGCAGCACTTGCCCGCGAGGCGTTTGACGAGATCAACGGCGCCGTTGAGTCCGGCAAGACGCTGGCCGACTCTATGTCGGGCGTCACTAAGTTCTTCTCCGCCGCCGGCAAGTACGAAACCAAACGCAGTCAGCTCGAAGAGGCCAAGGCCGCCCAAGAGGCAGCCGTTGCCAAGGGCGAGCCTGTGCCCGGCTACGTGTCTGACGCTGAGTACGTCATGGAGCTGATGATTATCGATCGTCAGATCAAGCAGTATTACGACGACATCAAGCACATCTTCATCTACCACTTTCAAGAAGCCGGCATGTGGGACGAATTCTGGGCGCGCATGGGCAAGCTCAGAGCCGACCGCGAGGCCAAGGCCGAGGCGCTGCGCCAGGCGGAGACAGAAAAGCGCCTCCAGGCCAAGGTGGCCGAGATGAAGCAGCGACGCGCCAAGCAGGCGATGCTCGCGCATATTGAATTAGCCGCCACTGTCATCGTCATTATCGGGGTGGTGTTTGCCTTTAGCTGGGCTATGTGGTGGATGTTTCAACAAGGAGGTTGACATGCTGGGACTTGACGCGCTGCTGGGTATTGGCGGCAAACTGATCGATAAACTGATTCCGGATCCGGAGCAGAAGGCTAAAGCGCAGTTAGAACTCGCCAAGATGGCGCAAGATGGTGAGCTGGCCAAGATGGCCAACGACACCGACTTGTACAAGACCGAGCAGAACAACCTGACCGAGCGCTTGAAAGCCGACATGGCCAGCGACAGCTGGCTGTCGAAGAACATCCGCCCGCTGACGCTGGTGTACATCTTGGTCGCCTACATGGCG
>Ga0181344_1000632_pt1 | contig 13753 bp, 17 predicted proteins | sample Su13VDMLBDD_FD_130098 | JGI IMG/M metagenome (GOLD analysis project Ga0181344, IMG submission 130098) | Freshwater viral communities from Lake Michigan, USA - Su13.VD.MLB.D.D | ecosystem: Environmental > Aquatic > Freshwater > Lake | place: USA: Michigan | collected 2013-07-15
CGCATTTGGCTTCATCATCCAGGTTGGCGTGATCTCAACCGTACGACGAAATCCGGTGCGGCAGTTATCGCACTCGACTCCCGCGATGTGTGAACAGGTACCCATCATGTGTCCTTTGGCGCGTTGAGTAGCGACACTTCGTTCCCCAGCATGATGATCCAGCGTTCCTCGGGCTCTCCTCCGAAGAGGTCCACGTCTTCGCGCACGAGCTTCAGCTTCAACCACGAGGTCAGGGCGCTCACGGCGCGCTCTCCTTTCGGTCGAACAGATCACGCGCGATGCTCGCCGCAGCCGACAGCGCACGGGCGCTCGTGTCCTCGATGAACGTATCGATCTTCCGGCCGCGAGTGGGCGGCGGATACGGGCGGCAGCGGACGATCTCGAAAGTCCCCACGCTCTGCCAGACCTCGACGTAGGTGTCGTCGTCGGGGCCGTCGAACCGGCACAGTCGTCTCTTGAAGCTCATGGTTTGTCCTCGGGCAGCGGCAGGCGACGGATCACGCGAACCGCTCGCGTCACTGCGTCAACCGCCGATTGCCCCGTCGTAAAGTCCGCGTGAACAGCAAGAGCCGCCGCCTCGCGCATCGCTTCCGCGCCGCGTCGGAAGTCATCACTCACCGGCTCCGCGAGCGCGGTGTCGATGCGGTTTGCCAGCTTGATCCGGTCTTCCGAGTCGTGCTGCGCCAGCAGTTCGTCCCACGCCTCCGCGAGCAGCGCCCTCAGCTTCTCAATCTCAGTCATAGCTTGTCCTCGGGAATGTCCAGCGCAGCGATCGCCCGCTGAATCGATTCGGGAGTGCAGTTCACGAAGGGTCGCCGGACGGCCTCCCGCGCCGCTGCCTCGCGCATCGCTTCCGCACCTCGCAGAAACGCAACGGACGACGCTGCCTTCAACGTGATCTGAAGACCCCACACTTGCGCCTTCAAGCCCTCAACCTCGGCCCGCGCCTCCGCAAGCAGCGCCCGCAGGCAACTCACGCAGTAATCGGCGTCAAACGACCCGTGTTCGCACTTGTTCATGTCATTTCCCCGCAATTAACGACCACGACCCCGACCACGACCCCGACCACGACCCCGACCGCGACCCCGACCCCGACCCCGACCCCGACCGCGACCGCGACCCCGATCCAACAACCGCCGCCGTCACTTCAGCGTCTCCACCGCAACAACCGCACCGCGAGCGATGAAAATCTGCGGCGCAACAGCCTCTTCCATCGTTCCCTTGAACCCGGCGCGGTACTGCTTGAGTTCGCCCGTCTCAAACACCAGCACGGCATTCGAAAGCTCAAAAAAGCCCTCGCTCACGGCCTCCAGCTTCCCACGGTACGCATACGTCACCGTCGTCACATGCACGATGCTGCCAACCTGCGGGCCAACCGTCTTCTTCACAACCTTCTTTGCAACCATGTTTTACTCCTACAGAGTCTTGGGATCCGGCACCAATTTGCCGCCCAGGTCGTACACGGTGGCCGCGTCCTTTGACCAGCGCCACATCAGCGCGGGCTCGGCTGCGACCGTCACGTCAGGAACAACGACTCGCATCTCACGCACCATGACTTCAGCCATGCGCTTTGCCGCGTCGGAAGCGATGGACAAAGGCATCTCCGAGAAAATCTCGTCGTGGTTGAAGAAGATGGGCCTGGCTCCGTACATCGGCGACTTCTTGTCCAGGTAGCATTCCCGGGTCACGGCGTAGAGAGCGCCCTTCGCGCCATCGGCGGCAAGGGACTGAAAGTAGCCGTTTGCCGCGGAGGTAAACGTCACGCCGCCACGCACCCGGTTGGACGCGATCTGGGTGATGAAGCCGTACGTGTCCACACGATACGCCACGAAATCAAAGTATTCTTTCATCTCAGGCCACTGCAAGAACCACTGACTGCGCAGGTCCTCGGCGCACTCCAGACAGCGCTTGCAAGCGGGCGGGATAGCCTTGCCCTTCCATTCGGTGACCTTCTCGTCGCCGCAGCGCGTCGCACCGCCGATGAGCAGACAGAACCGGATGCCGGCGTACTCGACCTCGCCGTCCGGGCTCTTCGTCACGCCCTCAATGCGCTTTCGTTTCGCGAGCACAAGCGTGCTGGCACCCATGCCACCAGGGAACCCGAAGTTCGCCGCCTTGGCTGCCTGCCGATAGCCAACAGCGGCCGGGTCCTTCGCCTTCACCCGCGCCTTGAGTTCGCGCAGCGGCACGCCGACCATCGAGGCCGCAAACGCCGTATGCAGGGAGCCAGGGTCGCCGGTCTCGTTGATCAACTCAGCCATGCGGCTCTTGCCGACGAGGTGAATACAGGCCTGCGCCAGCGTGCAGAGCTCCACGGCTGAGTAGTCGATGGAACAGAACACGCTGCCGGGGCGCGGCACGATGCACTCGCGCACGCCATTGCCTCGGGGCATGGTCTGCGTCGGGTCGGAGTAAGACGTGCGTCCCGACTCAACGAGGGTGTTCGGTCGCGGATTCACCGGCCACTTGAGACCCTGCCGCAGAAAGGGCACGTACGTCGCCCGCAGCTTGTCGTTCTCGCTGACCATGGCGTAGCGCTCAAGAACCTCGTCGCCGGACTCCATGAGGGTGTCGCGGCTCGCCGACACCGCGCCCTTTTCGGTGCGAGGCAGGCTCGGCGCGGTGGACAGGTCAAGCCCGGTGCCGTCGCAGCCCTCCTTGCAGGCAACCGGGTTGCCGGTCTTCGGGCTCGGCACCTTGCCGCGGCCGTTGCACACCTTGCAGGTCCCGCCGGCCCCGTACGCCTTCGCCGCCGCTTTCTTCACGGCGGACGTGTCTTCGGTGCCGTCAGGGCGAATGAACCCGACCGGAACGAACGAGGCGAGAGCCGCGTCGTGTTCGCGCTCGATGCGGGCGGCAAGCGCCTCGACCCGCTTGGGGTCGGTGCGGTAGCCCCACATCGAGGCGAGGTGCAGCGCCCAGGCAGCGCGGGCCTGACGCGGCATGTCGTGCAGGTTGTCGTATGCCTCAGGGTGCAGCCCGGTCACGTCAAACGAGCCACCGTACTGCACAAGGGCTACGTCGTAGGTGTTGCGGGCGTCGTCGCGAGGGTACTGCCTGGCGAGCTCCGGCCACTCGTGGTGCGGCTTGCCTTCAAGCAGAGCGTACCGGGTGCGGTACAGGTCGTTCTCCTTGGCGGTGGCGAGGCCCAAGGCGAGGTCGCTGCAGACAGCCAAGGAATACCGCCCGACCTGCTTGCCGGTCGCGGGGTCGCGCAGGTTGCCGCCGTCGCGAGGGTCCTTGAACAGGTGTCCCTTGGCAATGGCGTCAAGCGCCTGCCCGAGGAGGATGTCGTGAATGCGACCCTCGTCGTAGGCTCGGAACGCCTCCTCCAGGCTCAGAAGCCCGTGGGCGACCAGCACGCCCATATCGAAGGCGATGTTCGCGCCGATCACGAGCTCACTCTGACGCACGAGGTCGGCCACATCGGCCGGAGTCGTCAGGAGCGGGCCGGCGTTGTTGCACATGCTGCCGCACACGGGCGGCGGCGCCAGCAGGCCAGGCGCGATGAGGTGGGTCTCAAGGTCAACGGCGACAGGCGGCGGGCTGCTGCCAATGGGGGTCTGCATGGGCACCTCAAGGCAAAAAGATGCCCCCGTATCGTGGGGGCGGACGCCGGTTGTTCCGGGAGGGGTGCCTTACGCTGCCTTGCTTTCCTGCGCCTTTCGCCGGGCGGCAATGTCGTCCGCCACCTGCGCCACGTTCTGCCACCGGTGAGCGGTGAACGGCTTGCCGGCGTTCGGGCCGCCGCGGATGGTCTTGCGGAAGGTGCTGTCCGCGATGAGCATGCCGCGGGCGGGCTGGTCCTTCTCGGTCACGGCCGAGAGCGCGGCAAGAAAGTCTTCCTCGCTCACCTCAGCCTCGTCCAGCCCGTACAGCGCAAGGATCAGCGCCTTTGCGTTGCCGGCCGCCGAGATGTTCTTGTCCAGGTTGACCACGTAGCTGCACGTGGATCCAATCTTGTTCGGCTCAACCGGCACCCCGGAAGAATCCTTCTCCCCGGACGCCACCGCCTCGCGCACCTGAAACTCGGCGATGAACATCGACCCATTGAACTTGCTCTCAAGAAGCAGGTTCACAACCTCAAAGACGTAGTTGCCGTCCTTGATGATGTTGCCGCCAGCCGACGCCTTCGACTGAGCGATCTTCTTGAGCAGTGCTTCGCGACTCGTCGCCATCTTCTTCTCCGTCCCCTGTGGGGACCCTGTTTTCACGCCTCACCATGAGGCGCGTCGTGCAAGCTAGGAAACTGTCTCGTGTGTGTCAAGGCTATTTCAGCCATGTCACGTCCGCCGCCAGCAGCTTCTGCAGCGTCGCCATCGTGGACTCGATGTACTTGGCCTGATGCAGCGCCTTGTCGAGCGCCTCGGCCATCTCGGGGGTGTGCCTGTACACGTCGGTCTCGACCTCGTCCTTGTCCTGCCCGATGCGGTGCAGCCGGCCGAGCAGCTGCTCCCATTCGGCGCCGCTTGCCGGCGGGTTCGCGATGAGCTGCCTTGCGAACAGCCGCTGCAGACCGTCGCGCCCCGTGCCGTGAGCCTTGATGCTGGCGACCACACTACGGCTGCCGGTCTCAGCCAGGATGCGCTTCTCGGCGTCGGGGCCTCCTTCGTGCAGCGGCAGCCCGGCAAGCTCGGCCACCCGGCGCCCGAAAGCATCGTGCAGGTACCAGACGACGCCTCGGTTCTTTCGCGCCCACTCGGCGGCGTCGCGGGCGAGGTAGTCATCGACCCACTCGGCGACCGACACGGGCTGCACCTTGTCGCGGATGCCGACCCAAGGGCGCCACGCTTCTGCGTGCCAGACGGGCAGCGGCCCGTCGTAGCCTTCCCATGCCCTGATGGCTGCCTTTGCGCACAGAAGCGGGCTGTCCATGTGTTCAGTGCGGTGGCGTAGCTTCTCGCGCAGTTCCTTGTGCCACGCCTGCCGGAGACGGAACCACTCGGCGATGAGTTGCGGCGACTCGTTTCGAGGAAAGGTCCACTTGTAGAAAAACCCGCAGGCGAGCTCCCTCGCGCTTTTCGCGACCTGCAGGATGTCCACAAGCTCCTCGCCGTCCGGGCGCTCCCACGCCGAGCGCAGGTGGTCGAGCATCTGGACGAGAGGCCGCGGCATCGGCGGCGGCTTACGCTCGGCGAGGATGATGCTGGCATCGACGGCTGCGGCCTTCGTGCCAGTGACGCCCACGGTCTCGTGCAGGCGGCGACGGTACCCGTCCCGCACGTCTTCGCCGGGCTGGCACAGGGCCTCAAGAGCGCCCATGCCGGCACGCCACTCGATGGGGTCGAGCGCCAGCGACCACGACTCAACGACCTGCGGGTCAAGCGGCAACGGCGAGCCCTCGCCGAGGGCGATGGCGGCGAGGTGGGCGTAGTCTCGGATGCTCTTCGCGGTCAGCGTTCCGCTCCAGGCACACAGCCGGGTATTGGGGTGAGCGGCAAAGTAGCGCAGGACCCGGCTTGTCGTGGCCGTGCCTTTGTCGCGCAGCTTGTGCGCCTCGTCGGCGATGATGAGGTCGGGGGCAATCTGCTCAAGAAGCGCGGTGGATTCCGGCCGGCTGAAGCGAGAGTACGGCACGACGTGCAGGATGGGCTGACCGGGCCGGATGGTGCCGCCACCGCCAGGCAGGACGAGGCTCGGCACGCGGAAGTGCTCCGAGATGCGCACGTACTCGGCTGCCAGCTGTCCGACGAGACCAGGCGGCACGAGCAGCACCGCGAGGCGCACGTTCGGCACCGCAAGCGGCGTGAGGATGTCGAGCATTGTCTTGCCGTGGCCGACGCCGATGGGGCCGAGAAGGCCGCCGACCTTGGACATCTCATCGAGCGCCCATGCCTGCGCCGGACGCAGGTCCTTGAGGCAGCGCTTGCCATCGCGCACGCAGGTGCAGCGGTCATTGCGCCTTGAGAAGCGTGCGGTGACCTCGCAAGCGAACGCGAGGGCCTCGGGCGACTCCAGGTTGCGCACCGGCCGACGCGGGATGGCGAGAACGCGGTCGAGCTCCTCGCTGTATTCCACTTCGGGCCGCATGCGGCCGAGGCTTGCGTGGATAGGCGCTCGAGGAAGTTGCCACGCCTCCGGCTTGACGTTTGGCGCGGCAAACCTTGCAGCCAGAGCGGGCTTCGCCGGCGCCGTTGTAGAAGCCGGCGCCAAGCGACGCACCTTGTCGAGAAACGAGGTCACTACAGACCTTCCTTCATGTCCTGCTCGACCTGTGCGATGCGCTCACCAATCCAGCGCATCACGGGTACGGCCATGCTGTTGCCCATCGCCTTGTAGCGTGGTCCATCAGGGCACTCTGACGCGGGCTTTTTCCTCCAGGGTATGGCGGTGTAATTGTCTGGGAATCCTTGCAGACGCTCGCACTCCATCGGCGTGAGGCGACGCACTTGCATTGACGGCAACTGCACGATGCGTGTGCCGCGGTCGGTGCCCTCTGCGGGATCGGTAACCGTGATCGCGGTCGACACAGTCGTCTCTGATGCTGACAACTGCGCTCCCTGCCCAGAAGTTGGGTAGACATTGAAAGCGTGCGCGTTAAAGCCACCGCCGTTAGAGGGTTGGCGACGCGTGGCGAATATGCGACCGCTGTACGCGTCCTGTCCGTTAAGGCCCCCCCCCATATGCGCGCCGTCCGACAACGTGCCTACGACGCGTGGCACTAGGTCTTCGCGACCGTCCTCAACGCCGACTCCAGCATCGGGGGAAGCGCCTTGCCGCGTTTTTCGGCGCGGCGCAGAATCCCCGCGCAGGCTTTCGGGCTCAAAAAGAACCGCGCCGGCAGGCTTCCAGTCTCCAAGATGTGCGACAACGAAGACTCGACGGCGTCGCTGGGGTACTCCAAAGTACTGAGCGTCAAGGACGCGGTACGAGAACCCATACCCGCACTCTGCCAGCGCCCCGAGGATGGAACCAAAGTCCCGTCCTCCTCCCGACGACAGGACACCGGGGACGTTTTCCCAGACGACCCAGCGTGGCCGAAGTCGGTCAACCAATCGGCAAAAGACGAGAGCGAGGTTTCCTCGGGCGTCAGCGAGTCCCCCGCGAAGACCGGCGACCGAGAACGCCTGGCACGGGGTGCCGCCGACGATGAGGTCGATGTCTCCGGCTTTGAGCCCCCAGCTTTCGTGCTGCGTGAGGTCGCCATAGTTCTGCACTCCAGGGTAATGGTGCGCGAGGACCGCGCTTGGGAACGGTTCAATCTCGCTGAACCCGACAGGGGTCCAGCCCATGTGGTGCCAAGCGACGGTCGCAGCCTCTACGCCGCTGCAAACCGACAAGTAGCGTAGAGGCTGCTCGGTCATGGCTACACGCCCCGCACGACGACCGCGGCGCGGCTCTCAAGCGCCTCGGCGACGACCGCCTTGAGTTCGCTCTCCTTCAGGCCGACGAGGAACCAGGCGCCGCTCTTCGGGCCAAGCTCCTTCGCCATGCCGGCAAGCGCGCCCTTCCACTTGCCGAACCCAAGCGGGCTGTCGGCCGGCGCGCAGCGCACATCGGCCGCTTCGTACCGTTCGCAGAGCGCCGAGCACCAGCCAGAGATGAGCGGAGCAAGGTCTTCGGCGTGCTGACCGCGCACGGGCAAAGCATCCAGGTACAGGGTAAACGGCGCCACGTTGGTCCTGTACGTGATGGTGCGGCTTTCGACGTCAATCTCCTCGACGACGGCGTACGGGGCGGAAGGGGTGGCAGGCGCGACGTCCGCGGCAGGCGCAGTCTTTCGGGGGCGGCCACGACCGCGCTTTGCCGGAGCGGCCTCGGCGACGGCAGCCGGGACCTCGGGAGCCGGAGACTCTTCGCCAGGCAGCGGCTCGTGAGTCGGGCCGCTCTCGCCGCTCTTCGGGGCGTCGGGGGGCAGGACGCCGGTCGGGATGGGCGCGCTCTCGACCGGAGCGCTGGCGGGCACCTTGACCGCGAGGTCGGGAGGCGGGGCAGCGACGGGGGCAGGCGCGCTGCTCTTGATCTTCGCGAGCAGGTTGCCGCCGCCAAGCCCGAGCACGGGGGTGGCGACCGGCGCGGGCGGGGCAGGCGCGGCCTCGGGTGCAGGGGCAGGGGCGGCGTTCTTCTTGATCTTGTCGAGCAGGCTCATGGCGTCTCCTTTGCCAAAAATGGCGGCGAGTGTGACTTCCTTGGGGCGGGGGCACTCGGACTGATACGGGCAGCCCCCGTACGAACTACAGGCATTGAAATTCTTCGGGACCTTGTTGATGTCGCCTTCGCGGGCGACCTGCTTCATCTCGCTGACCGTCGCCTCGATGGTGGTGAGTCGGTCATTGATGGTGGTCAAAGGAACCAGGGTCGAGCGCTTCTCGGCCGACGCACGACCGCTCGTCTGAAAGTACACGTGCGACAGGCGGACGTGCTCTGCGGCGGGGTGCATTGCCGCAACGACCGAGCCGTACACGGGCATCTGAATGGTGCGTAGCAAGGCCGCACCGCTCTTTGCCCACTTGTCGATGTTGCTCGTCGTCTTCCAATCCAGGACTTCGACGGTGCCGGCAGGGTCCGCGTGCGGACCTTGCTCGTCCACATGGAACCCCGTGGGATTCACGAGGTCCATGTAGCCGAGAATCGAAACGCCGGCCCGGGACAGGTAAGACTTGAACTCATACTCGATTTTGAGTCGCTCGTCACGCGCCGGAATGAGGTGTTTGCCTGCTCGGGCCACCGGGCCGAGCACGTCCTCGCCGGTCTTCAGGTAGTGCTCAATCTGCCCGTGAATCTCCACGCCCACGGTCTGCGCCTTGAACTGGGGCGGCGGCTTGCCGGCGACCTTGTCAAACCACCACTTGGCCGGGCAGCCCCCGTCCTGCGTAGCGTCGAAGGTCGCGATCTGCGACACCGACACACGCGAGAGCTCGCCAGGGCCGACAGTCGCTCCCTCGGGGCGCAGAATGGTGCGCTCGCGTTCGCCGGTGCGGGACACAGTTATTCCTTTCTTGTCAGTTTGCAGCGAACACGCGCTTCAGGTGTCGGCGCAGCGCGTCGCCCATGTCGGGGTAGACGTCGGTAACGAAGATGACGGCTTCGTCGATGACATCCTCAATTTTCTGGCGCTCATCTTCGACGGCGTCGCGCTCCTTGCGGCCTTCGACTTCGGCCACCTGCGAGAGCGCCTCGCCGACATCGAAAAGATCCACCCGGCGCAGGTCGTCGCCCAAGCGGTTCAGGACCGACACGACATCGTTGTGCCGGACCTCAAGAACGGCGCAGTCCAAAAGTTGCTTCACAGTTGCGGCCATCGTCTGTATCCTCGTCTCACACCCGGAATAGGTGCGTCTCGTACGCTAGCAGGTTTCAAGCGTGCGTCAAGTGTCTTTCTTTGCGACCGCTTGAAGCTTGAGCATTTCGGCGCCTGCGCTGTGGTACGGCAAGGCGCGCAGCGCCTCCGTGCTCTGGTAGACCCACACCCTGCGGTTGTGCTCGCGCACCCGGGAGCGTTGAAAGCCGAGGTCGCGCAGAGCCTGACCCACGCGCATCTCGGCCTTCTTTTCAAGCTTGTCCGGGGTGACCTGCAATGCGCTCTTTGCCACCTCCAGGAGGCGTACGGTCACCGGGCGCCGGGAAGGCAAAAGGCCCTGCCACCAGGCAAGCACGGCTTCGGTGGCGATGACATCGTCCGTCGAACGCTCGGAGGCCTCGTGCTCGGCGGCCACCGCCTCTTCGGCATCAAGCCACCAGCGGTCCTCGGGTGCGGGCTGCTCGCCCCGGTCAAGGGCGGCGAAGGCACGCTGGGCGCGGACGACCGCCTCGGCGAACACCTGATCCCGGTCGCGGCGCACCGCGGCGAGGTCAATCTTCGACACCGCCACCGGCCAGAACCGCCGGTTGCCGGTCTTGTCGGCGAGGTAGCCGTCGCCGGTCGGGTTCGTGGTGCCTGCGAAAACGCAGCGCCGCGGCACCTCGCTGACCGCACGCCCGTACGGCAGGCGGTAGTGGTCTGTCCGCGTCGAAAAGAAAGCTCGGGCGGCCTCGGTGTCCGCCTTGCGCAGGGCCGTCAGTTCCGCAAGCTCCACGATCCAGGACCGCGCAAGCACGAGGAGGGCGTCCTTCGACTCCACGTCCACCCGCGCCACGGCGTAATACTCGCCGCCGAGCGCCTCAAACAGGCTGCTCTTCCCCTTGCCCTGCGCGGACTCCAGGATCAAGACCGTGTCCACCTTGGCGCCAGGTCGAAGCCCCCGCGCCGCGCAGGACACAAGCCACTTGGCCGACACCCGCCGCACGTGCGCGGTGATGTCCTCCCCGCTGGCGTTCGTCACCGCCGCGCCGGCGTACTCCTCAAGGAACGTGTCCACCCGCGCCTTGCCGTCCCACTTCAAGCTCGTCAGGTACTCCTTCACGGGGTCGTGCAGGTTCGTGCGCGCCACAAGCAGCAGGGTGCTCGCAATCTGCCCCTCGTGCAGGGAGATCTGGTACTCGGGGTGACTCTGCAGCCAGTTCCCCACCGCCCGTGGCAGCACGTCCAGGTGGCGCTGCGCCGGGAGGATAGGCGCTGGCCTGCCAGGCAGGTCCACCACCTCCACCTCCTTGCGCACGTCGTTGAACCGGATGCACCCCTTCCAGTCCGGCGACTCCGAGAGAATCACCTCCACGTTCGCCTCAGTGGGGTACGGCCGCGGCAGCGCCTCGGGGTCCGACGAGGGCTTCATTCGCAGGGCCTGCGCCCAATCCTCAAACACCTCCGGGGGCTGCCCTGCCGCGGGTGTGCTGTCCGCCGGCGCCTCGCCCGTCACCTGCAAGACCGCTTGTCTTCGCCGCTCCACGAGGGCAAGCGCCGCCGTGCGCATGCGCGCCTCGGCTTCCCGCTTCTGTGCGTCGCGTTCCACGCGCTGCCCCTGCGCCCGAGCGAAGTTTTCCTCAGCCTTCTGCAGCCAGTGCTCGAGGCCCTCGTCGCGGGTGTCCATCGCTCCCAGGCTCGGCCGCAGGATGGCAAGCGCCGCGTCCGCTGGCGTGTGTGCCGGCAGGGCGCAAGCAAGGATTGACGCCGCCTTGTGCAGCGTGTGGTCCCGCGTACCCGGAGCGGCAAGCGCCTTGCCCTCCAGCACCCGGTCGAGAAGGTCCGCCCGCTCGGTGTCCTTTCGCCGCCGGTAGTCCCCCCGCAGGTCCACGAGCGTCTTTCGCAGGGCGCCGAGGTCCACCGGCGCGTCCGCCTCATGTTCGTTGTCGTCGTGGTCCTCGTGCGCAAGAGCCGCCACCGGGACGGGCGTCGCCGGCAGAGGTACCACGCCCGCCCCAGGCGTCGTCTGCAACAGGTCCTCTACCTGCAGGACCTCGCCCTCGCCGACGTGCGCGAAAAAGGAAACGCCCTCGGCCGCGGTCGGCAGGAAGTACAGGCGTGCGAGGTCCTTTGTCGCGGGGTCCGCCGGCCAGCCCGTCGCCGCCACAAGCGCCCGGTACAGGCGCGGCCAATCCCTCGCCGGCACCGGCCTTGAGAGCGGCAGCACCACCCGCAGGCACCAGTCCCCCTCGGGGCGGGCCGCGGTTGGTTCTGGGCGGTGGCTGTGGGTCGTGTGCAGGACGTGGGCGAGACCCTCAAGGTCCGCGGCCACCCGCTCCACCTGCGAGAGGGTCAGGTGGTCGAGGTCTAGCACCGCCGCGGTGACCTGCACCACGGCTGCGTTGCTCCGCGTCGCGCCAGGCGTCAGGACCACCGGGCTCCACGCCTCGCCCAGCTTGTGCGGGCAGGTGCTTCCAGGACACGGTGCGCAGGGCGTGCGCCGCACCTCGGTGAGGAGCTCGCCGAGCTCTGCCCAGGTCTGCGTCGCGGCGTGCGGGGTAGGGTCACGAGGGGATTCGTACACGACGAACGAGACGGGCGTGGGCGTAGGCATGGGCATCAATCCCCGGTCGGTGTGGGTGGTCTAGCCTACGCGGTCGCGAGTGACCACACCGCGGTTCCCTGCCGGTCCTCAAGCCGCACGACCCCTGCCGGCATCCCGTCGACCCGCAGGTCCGCCAGCGCCGCAAGCACCTCTCGGGCGTAGGCCTCGTCGACCTCGGCCCGCCTCGCCACTTCCTGCACCGGCAGGCCGCCCGCACGCGCCAGGGCGTCGACCACCCGGCGGGTCGGGCTCGAGGGTCCCCGCGCCCCGGTGAGACTGCACACGAGGGTCCGCACGAGAAGCCGCCCAGGCGTCAGGCCCTGCTCGGTCGCTTCGCGGTCGAGGAGCGTTTCCAGCGCTCTTGGCAGGTACACGCTGCAGTACGGCATGGTGAGCCTCGGCGCCCGGCTTGGGCAAAAAAAGAAAACCCCCTATGCCAGACTCTGACATAGGGGGCAAGGTCTTTCTGCTACCCGAGCCGCGGTACGATTCCCACCACGTACCGCCCCTGAGGCAGGCCCAGGTCGCGCCCGTCCGTGCTCGACAGGGGCAGAGACTCGTCATCCGTCACGAGATCCCTTAGCCGCAGGTACATTTCCTGCGGGTCGTCGATGGGTTCCTGCTTCGCCCACTCGTTGTCCGGCATGCTGCCCGTACCGCCGCACTCCCCGCACGTCGTTCCGGTCTCGTACGGGTTGAAAGGCTGACCATAAGTCGCGCCGTTTCCGGCGCAGGCCCCGCACTCTTCGTGTACCTGCACCGCGACGAGGGCTGATGCTGCCCCGAAGAGGTCTACCGTGCGCGTCCAGGTCCTTCCGTGTGCCTGCTGCCACTCGCCTGCCGGTGTCGTTGTCATCGCTCCCCCTCCACTGTCACGCCCGCCTGCCTGCGGGCTTGTTTGACCGCACGCAGGACTGCCTCCGTGGCGTCCGCGTTGCGGTGGTTCACTACGATCGCCACTTGCACCCCGTTCGGCCACGCCCAGATCTCGTGGCTGCCGCGCATGCGCACCGGGCGAGCGCCCGACGCTCGTAGGCTCTCCTGCAGGTCGCGCACTTTCACAAGGCACCTGCGCTTTCTTTGCGCACGACCCGCCAACCCATCGCATTGCAGATTCTGCAGGAAACGCCGGCGATCATGCCTTGCGCTTGGCAGTTCTCGCAGGCTCGCACCGCCAAGTGGCGCGGAATGCGCATCGATCTTTTGTTCTTTATTCGCCGGGGCTGACACTCAAAGTGAAAGTAATCACCTGCAGGCGACACCCACAAGGTGTCCCGCATGCCGATCGGATCCTTGCAAGCGCAACAGCCTTTTGCGTTGCCCATTAAATACCGTCCTTTCCTGCAATGTGGTTTCGGATGATCGACCGGGCAAGGGCCGGGCTGGCTTTCTGCACCAGCGTGGCGAGCTCCACGCAGTCCCGGGCGTAGGACTGCAGGGATGCACGGGTAATACCCCGTTCGGGGTCGTACGGTCCCGAGATCGCCTGACGCTCGGCGTGCTCGGCGTCCGCCAGCTGGTCCAGGATGAACGCGTGAATGTCGACTGTCAGCATCAGACGCCCCCTGCCTTTGCGGCGCTCGGGCACCACACCGCGACCCAGCCGGTCGGCGTGTAGGCCAGCACCCAGGTGCCGCCGTCGACGGGGAAGAAGTGCTGGGAGATGTACGCGTCGACCACCGCCCTTGCGTTGTCGATCGCGGAGAGGGCGTAGTCGTACGGTAGGGCGACCCGGCCGAGCTCGGTGTAGGCGACCGTGCGCCGCCCGCGCGTTTCCGTCGCCGGCAGGGGGCGGACTTGGATTTCTGGTGTGTGAGTCGTTTCCATGGTGGACCTCGTGTGCGGGCGGGTCGCCCGCGGCGGCCGCGTCAGTGCGGCGAAGGGATATTTAGCACGTGGATTTACGCTGTCAAGCGTAAAAATTAGAG
>Ga0181344_1000633_pt1 | contig 13752 bp, 1 predicted proteins | sample Su13VDMLBDD_FD_130098 | JGI IMG/M metagenome (GOLD analysis project Ga0181344, IMG submission 130098) | Freshwater viral communities from Lake Michigan, USA - Su13.VD.MLB.D.D | ecosystem: Environmental > Aquatic > Freshwater > Lake | place: USA: Michigan | collected 2013-07-15
AGTACATACTACTGATCAGCAAACTGTAGCATCACAAGTTGGATTTTATAGTACACAAACTAAGTCTATTAACTTTGACTATATATCAGCTACTTTAACTTCTATACCATTAGAATATATTCCATTACGTACACCGGGTTATGATAAGTCCGAAGCCATGTACGATGTTAACGGCTATCTCATTCGTGTAGCGCCAACTGAAAAGTTTGATTTTAACTATCAACCCTTTGCAAATCAGATTGAGACAGAATGGATTATGGTAGAGCAACCACATGACTACTACAGAAAAGGCGGTAGTACAGTAGGTTACATGCGAGATGAGGTATATGCATTCTGGATAAGATTTGTATACAATGATGGTAAAAAATCCAGCTCATATCATATACCAGGTAGAGAAGCATTTGATTGGGAATTACAAAATTACAGTTCTGCCGACTTAGACAATATTGAGTATGCTCAAGATAACAGCTATCAGACAAAAGTATGGGAGGTTATTAATACAGCGTATCCGACTAACTTACAAATACCCTTAAATAATGCTCCTGTAACTCCTGGGCAAATTATTGCTTCTGGTAAAATGGGATATTGGGAATCATCTGAGCAGTACCCTAATAGTAATCCTGAAGTATGGGATGCATCATCTAATCCAAGTTTATTTACAGTATCTGGAAATAATCCAGCATATGATTTATGCGGTAAGCAGATAAGACATCATAAGATGCCATCTGACTTTTTAAATTCAAATGGTAATCAGTTTGGTGATTTATTTGTTAACCAAAATACTACGCACATTCGCGTAGACGATTATTTTCTTGCAGCGAACGGAAATCTTACGCCAGCTAAACCTAAAGCAATTCGTTTACTAGGAGTTAGATTTGGAAATATAAAAGCACCTAGAGATAATCAAGGTAACATTATCCCTGGTATTGTAGGATATGAAATATTACGTGCTTCAAGACAGGGTAATAAAACAGTTGTAGCAAAAGGCGCTATTAATAACATGCGTTCTTATAGAGAAGCTGGTGCTACTACAACGGGTACAGGTGCTCCTTTCGGAATAGCTACAGGAGATAAGGTTCTTTATCCTAACTATGTAGGAAACTATTTAGGTTATGATTTTACTTTAACTAACTACAGTGAACAAACTCCTTTTGTTAATGGTGTTAGCCAACAAAATGATCCTAATAGCTTTTTTGGATTTAACCCTAACATACCTGCGTATGAATCATCATATCTTACGTTTCATTCTCCAGACACAAATTTAGAATATCCTTTCTTGTCCGTAAACGAATTAAAACTATACGGTCAGCTTGGAGATAAGTTTAATATGGAGGGTAAGTTTGAAGCTGTACCTGGTCACCCTAAAGAAAAATTAATTACAAATAGAGCTTTAGTTATAGCCGCTGTTGCTGGTCTAGGTATTGCAGCAAAAGCTGTTCGTGGACAAAGAGTTACAAGTCAAGTGATGCCTCTTAGTGCACCTATATCAGGAGGTTCAACTACAGCGCTTCAGTCTCTTGTACCATCCTTGGCTGTACTAGGATCAGATGCTGCAGCAGCAAGTATTTTACATCTTCTTGGGGCAGCATTAGGTGGGGTTACGCCATCTATAAATCCAGATGAAAACGCAGCTTCTACAGCATGGTTAATTGCACAGGCTATAAGTGGTACGGCGGGATTAGCACCACCTACTTTAAATAGAAGTTTAACTTATGGTGATTATCAGTATGTTCCAACTACAGTATTAGCTGGTAATTCAATTGTAACTTTTGCTTATTACTGGTCTCAAGGTATAGATAGCATACTTGATTTAATGTATGCTTTAGCACCATATAAGGATTTTGTTCTTCGTTCTACAAGCCATCTTAATTTACATAAGATGCAAGCGGGTAATATTAAAACTGCTACAAACGGTAGTGGTAATACCCGAAGATTAATTAATGATATTAACTATTTAAAAGATCAATTCCAATTTATTGGAAACTATAAGGTTAATAACTTATTCCGACCTAAATGTGTAGCAATACATTTAGGTAAAAATCTTAACGGTACTACTGTAGACAATCCTGTCTTCATGAACGGAGCATTTACGCCAACTGTGTTTGATAACTCAGTTCAAACTGTAGGTAGCGTTATTAATAATACTCAATCTGCTAGTTTAATTAATAGAGGTATTAATCAAAATAACTTTACATCAGGTAAGTTTTTTGCAAGCACCTCCTGTATGTACGGCGCTCTTAAAATAAGACTTCGTAATCAGTACGGTCAAATAGAATCGGCTAATCAAATTACCACAGGATGTGTTCAAAGATTTAAAGCATCTGTAAATGAGGAACTTACACAAGATGATGCGGGTCAAGTAGTAGTTATACAGTCTCCTGCGATATTTGGAGGTGATACATATGTGGGGCGTTATACAGAAAAAAACACTTTCTTTTATTTCTACGATTGGTTATATGATGTTCCTGCTGGAACTGAAATAGACTATACTCTTAAATACATGGTTACCTATCCTCGCTTCTGGGCAGACTTTACTAAGTTCTCAGCAAGTGAATTTATGCAGAACGTTACCACTGGTATATTAGGTCTTACTGCTAACACCTTACAGCAAGCTATGCCATCTGGAAAATATAATCTAGATATGTATGTTGGTCAATCAGATACGGGTCCTGTAGAAGATCCTGGACAAGGTACTGGTTTACAAAAAGGTATTCTTGGAGTACTAGCAGGAGGTATGTATTTGTTCCAATCAGGAGTAAGAGATTTCTTTGTAGAATCTGAATACAATATTGATCTACGCGAAGAAGGTGAATTACCTGAAGAGAAGTTTTTTAATCCTTATGGTTACAAAGACCTTAAAGGATTATTTGACACAAATATTATTAAGTTTGGTAACTACTTTAATTACGATATCTCTCTTGGAGTATCTCGTACAATGAACAACTACATAACTTGGGGATCTATGCAAAATAGATCTTACAATCCTTTAGTTGCCGAGACATGTTTTCAGTATTACCCATTTCGAGTAATCTATTCCTTACCTGCCAATGTAGAGGACAAAAAAGATTACTGGCAAATATTTTTAGTAAACAATTACTATGACTTCGATAGTAAAGTAACAGCATTCAAATCTATCAATAGAAACGGTGCTATTATTCTTCAAGAGAAAGCAAGTCCAGTAATGTTTAATGCTGTAGATAGTTTACAAACTACGTCGGGCACAAAAATTACTATTGGAGACGGAGGCCTATTTAGTCAACCGCTACAAACTTTAAGTAATGCCGATATAGAGTTTCAACACGGTTCTTGTCAAGATAGATTATCAGTAATCAATACTCCAGCTGGGGTATACTGGATGAGCGCTTCTCAAGGTAAGATCTTTACTGTAGCAGAAGGTATGCAACCTATCTCAGACTTAGGTATGAAATGGTGGTTCTCTAAATATCTACATTACTTCTTGTTAGACCAGTTTCCGGACTATCCGCTTGTAGGAAATCCTGTAGCGGGTATAGGCTGTCAAACAACATTTGATAATGAAAACCAAATAATCTATTTCTCTAAGACGGATTATAAGGTTAAGGACGAGTTGTTAGATAGAGTAACATTCCAAAAGGGAGATCAGTTCTACTTTGATAACGCGGCAATAGAAATAGGAAACCCTGTTTACTTTGATAATCTGTCTTGGACAATTAGCTTTGACCCTAAGATTAAAGCTTGGTTGTCTTTCCATGACTGGCATCCTGAGCTAGGAATATCTAATATCAAAGGTTTTCTCACTACTAAAACGGATAACGGAATCGGTAAGATTTGGAAGCACTATAACAATACATCTAAGTTCTGTAATTACTATGGAGCAGACTATCCATTTGAGATAGATTATATTTCTGCTACAGGTCAAGCTGTTACTACTACTAGAAGTATAGAATACTTATTAGAGTGTTACGTATATGACGAAGATGGTATTGACCGCTATGAAGTTTTAGACTTTAACTTTGATAAAGCTATTGTATACAATAACGAGCAGGTTTCTGGTAACCTAAGACTAAATCTTAGTCCAAAGAACAATGCTCCGATAATTGTAAACTATCCTCAGATAGATCCTACAACAGGTATTATAAATATACTTTTCTCTAAAGAAGAACAGAAGTATCGTTTTAATCAATTCTGGGACTTTACAAGAAACCGCGGAGAATTTCAAACTGGAGGAATATTAGTACAACAACCAATTTGGAATACAGAACTTAACGGTTATATTCGTACATTAAATAATAACAACATCGATTTAAATAAATCGCCTTTTGAGAGAAAGAAGTTTAGACACTATGCTAATCACGTTGTGTTAATTAGAACAGTATCTGACAGAGTAAAAATGCTACTTAAGGTGACTAATAATAAACTACTTAACTCTCCTCGCTAATGGCTAAGAAGAAACCTATCGTATCTAAATATGGTCAGTGGAAATACCCTGGTCAAGAAACAATCATCCCTGATGCAAACGGGCGTATAACAATGCAGGGCGTACCTTACCCTGTATTTGGTATAGATGATCTTGGTAATCAACAACTTATGATGCCCGGTATGGAGTACCAATTTCCTGGTAACTCTGTATACGAGATTCCAATGGCAAAGAATGGAGGAACTAAAAAGGTTAAGATACATAGTTTACCCAAGGCGCAGAAAGGGGCCGAGATAATAAGATTTCAAAAATCTTTACGTAATCCAGCATCCTACCAGGATTCTATTGATGTAGCTAATGCCTCTCAGAAAGCAATGGACTGGTATATTGCTAATGGTTATTATAATCTTAACGCTCCTGTTTTTATAGGTCCTAAGGATCCACAAATGCCTATTTTCCCTGAAAATCCTGCGGAATGGAAAGCTAAACCAAATACAGGACCTGCTCGCGCTACACATATCCATTTAGGAGGGCATACTGAATTTGGTAAAGATGATTTAGGCAAAAGTGGGGTAGAATGGGACCTTCCAGAAGTTGAAGTTACTATACCGGCTGGCGTAAATCAAGTTGTGCAGGATGGATTTTCAGGCCTAGGTAATCTAGTAGGAGAGGGTATAGCTGGTGCGGCCAACCTTGTAAAAGGTGATGAACTAGCCCAATGGTTAAATGATTATCAGTTTTTGCAATATGGGGATGAGCATAAAAGAATCTTAAATAAAGATGCTCCAAGAATATTATATGATTCTAGAATACAACCTAGAACTAATCTTGGATTACAGGGAACAGCTCCTGGATATTTTTCAGGTAATGCTGATATTGTAGATTTACCTCTATACGAAAAGTGGTATACAACACCTTGGTCACTACTTAGTGATGCCGATAAAAGAAAGAGATTAGAATTTGGAATTTTAGATGGCACACCATTTAAAGATTGGAATGACGTAAGACTTATAAATAGTTATCCGGATCTTGCTATGGCTCAGGGTGGACGTCGTCAATATGATGAGCAAACTATAAAGAATGCTGCAGCATCAGGATATGCTCCAACACAGGAAGGAGCTGCTCAATATGAAAAAAATAAATGGGCTAAGAATCCTAAAGTTTATGATGCACAAACAATAGCTAATGCTGCTAAATACGGCTATCCTGCAACACAATCTGGGGCTGCGGAATATGAATTAAATAACTGGCAAAGAAAACCAAGTAGCGGAAGTACTAAACCTAAAAAGGAACCAAACGCTAATACTGATATAGGTTACTACATGCGAACCGAATTAGGATTAGATAGAAAGCAAACTAGTTACGAAGAAAGAAAAAAACTAGCTGAGAGATACGGCATAGAAAACTATAGCGGTACAAGTAAGCAAAATATGGAATTACTTAACAGAATTAAATCTGAGAGTGATCCTAGAGAGAGCGTACTAAACATGCTTTCTGGTAAAAACACAAGTACTGTTCCTAATACAGAAACATCTACAAACGCATCTTCATCTAAAACAGAAACCGATTCTAAAAGTACTGCTGTAGAACAACCGGAATCTGTTAAAAAGAATGTAAGACAACATAGAGAAGGAATATATGTTACTCCGATACATACTGCAAATAACGGTGTTGTATATAGAGTCCACGATAAAAATCAAAAGTTCATTGCTTGGGAAGATGAACTAGGGAACATAATACCCGTTCAAAATGCAACGGGAAGTCCCACATCAGATTTTGACCCTATCTATAAACCTAAACAACAAACTGAAAATTTTGCATATGGTGGAGAACCTGATCCCGAAAGACCTTGGAAAGACAGGTATAAGTCTCAAGATGGTAACTACTTATATAAAGCTGTGGGTAGTGACGGTATGCAAGACTATGAAAACAGTTCAGTAAGAAGAACTTTAAAAGGATTTATTACTGGTGCTCCTAAACCGGATAAGTCATCTGTTCGTAAAGTAGTAGCTCCATCCTTTCAAAAAGGTGGTACAGGTCGACTTGGTAATTACTTAGCTCCTAAACAAAGAAACGTATATTATACAGATTTCGATGAGTTTAGTAAAGCTAAACAGGCCGAGGCCGATAGCGCAATGGCAGCAATGAGTACACACTTTTTACTAAAAAGTATATATGATAGGCCAATAGGGCATACGGGTGATTTTCAAGCAATAGCCTCAGCTCAACATCGTAATTTAGATAGCTCTGACTTACATTGGAATTCAGCAACTGGAGAAAAAATTAGACCAAGCAGTAGTATAACTAGAAGTAATTATATAAATAATCATTTTCAACCGTGGCGCGTAGATATATATGATGATCCCAAAACTCATGCAGTTTACCAAGAGGTACCGAAACCTAAAATGAAAGAGGCAACTGGATTACCTATTCCACAACTAGATATAAAACCACAATTGCAGAATTTACCTGCGCTTTATACTAAGGGTCCTAAATTACTTAGATCTACAATCTATACTCCAGACGGACCTAAAGTAAGAGTCGCTGATAAAAATCAAAGATTTGTTAGATGGGAATATCCATCAGGAGAATCTATAGACTTTGATGCTAAACCTAGTGGAGATTGGCAAGTAGATTTTCCAGCAACTTATCAAGAAGCAATTAATAAAAAAGCTTACGGAGGAGATATATCTGTACCAGACCTTAGAAGATTTACTGTAAATAATTTACGTAAAGCACAAGGTGGCGGGGAAGGAGAACCACAGTATGAAACAATAACTGTAACAGATCCTACTGATCCAGGATACAGAGAATATCAGTATCTACAGAATCTTTATAACTGGAGTAACCTGCAAGACTTTGATCAACGTGCTTTGCTTGACAGCCCTGGATATTTTTATGGGGATGCTACGGATGGTAAATATGATCCAGATGAGTACACTAAGATGTATCAACGACATACAGGTACCTATAACGATGGTTCCCAAGGTCTGTTTGTTGCGCCGTATGATCCTAAAAAAGGACTTACAAACTTTACTTCAGATGAAACGGGAGTATACGGTTCAAAAGCAAATGAATTTAATTTTGCAACAAAGGCAGAATTAGATAAATGGATTAGAAGAAATAGAAATTTAAATCCTGGAATATATCCAAATGACCCTATTTATGCAAATGATCTTAACGATTGGAATCAGATAATGACTAAGTACCAACCTATAGGATACGATGCATTTATAGATTGGAGCAGCCCTAATTACGGATATGACATTGAAGGTGATTATGACGCTGGCAGGAGAAGATGGATCTATAAAAAACCAACAACTGCATTTCTTGAAGATAACATAAATAGAGATGCTCTTAGAAGAATTTATCCACAATTAACCGATGCGGAAATTGATGAATATGTAGCAGAGGAAAGATTAAACCCAAGTTATATTACAAATACTTTAAATCCCGACGGACGTAATAGGTGGTTACGTTATTCAGGACAACCTACTGATACCTTTGGTCAAAACCAAGATCCTACTAAAAGACATCCTTTAGTACTAAAACAATTAGCGTTTACGGATCCGGAAGATCAACAAAATAGATATCTACCTCCTGCAGGTACTAGTGGCTTTTTACCTGAAGCAGTAAAAGATTGGACCCAAACCCAAGATGCTAGATACCTACCTAGATTCGGAACTCCTGAAAGTTACTTAGGTAAGAGATATGTATATGAGGAGCCTGCTAAGCAACAACCAGAATCTCCTAAAGCAGATCCTGTTGGACATAAAGCTAATGTTTTTAGAACTCCAATTCATACCGCTAACAACGGAGTAGTATATAGAGTTCATGATGACCAGCAGAAATTTATAGCATGGGAGGATGAAGCAGGAAATGCAATCCCTGTAGAAAATGCAACTGGTAGCGCCACAACTGACTTTGACCCGGTATACAAACCTAAAGTCAAAATGATTAAGGCACCTAAGTTTAAATACGGTGGTCCTTTGCCTAAGGCGCAATCGGGGTTTAATTTTAATTTTGATCCTGGCAAGTCTGTTGCAGAAAACATGGAACTTAACAGAAGAGCACAGGCTATGGGCTGGAACTCTGTTGCGGAGTATGAGGGATCAGGTTGGGGAAGAAAAGGTTATGTTAGAGTACCTGAAGTAGTTCGTCAACAAAGAATTGCTAAAGGAATTCCTGCAGATCAAATACCTGAGTATGAAAAGATAGAGAAAAAAAAAATTAGTCCCGAACTACAATCTATTATAACTACACAAGAAGCTAGAAGCACCGCTGATGAGAAAAAGGCAGCTAAAGAAAAGGCTGATAGAGATAGAAAGAATTTTAGACCAGCACCTATTAATGATCCAGCAGGTTTACCAAGTGTTCCTATTTTTGAAGCAGCTCTTATGGCTCCGGTAGCTCTTGGACAAGCAGGCTTAGCCGGACTAGGAGAGATGGTTTATGGTGCAGCTTCGGCATCGCCATATTTTCAAGCTTTAGGAGCTGGTTTAGCTTCATCTCCCGCTTGGGCACCAGGACTATCAGTAAGTAATACTGTAAATGCAGGATTTGCCGCACATGGTTTAAAAACTATAGCAAGCGGTGAAGCTATTGAACCTTGGAAACATGCGGCTGATACAGGTAACGCAATTGATTACTTAAGTGCTTTTGGTCAGAACTTAATGACCGGCTTAGAGATCTTACCAGTAGCAGCACCTATGGTAAAAGCAGGACTAGAACTTGCAAGACCGGCTGTTAATGCTGCGGGATACAGGCTACCAGGAATGTCATTACCCATGCCTGAAATGCCAGCTATTGGACCACAAGCAGAGGCTACACCTTGGATTGCGGAATCATTACCCGGCTTACACTTAGAGTCTACTATAACAGGTGGACCAATTTCTAAGATAGTAGAACCAAAAACAGGGATGGTTAATGTTGAGCAAGCTCTTAAAATTATTGGTAAGGAGTCGGGGGGTAATGAAAAACTAGAGTTGGTTAGAAGTGCTCTCGGAGAAAACATTCCTGCTAAGATGGACTACAATCAATTTAGAAAACTTGTACAGGATGCAATCATTCCTCTAGAAAGAAGAACGGTTAATTATAGATCTAATTATGGACTTGGTCATATAGGCTATCCTTCTCCAAGCAAAAAAAATATACAATTAGCTTTAGATAACTCTAATCAGGAAGTAGTTAAGCTTACAGAAGATCTTGGCAAGATTGAATCTCAAATTGCTGACATTAAAGGTTTTAGAGAATCTATAGCTAATGATCCTAGTAAATCGTATATGGCTAATGCTACAGATGAACAACTTAAAGCTTATTTAGAAGGTTTAAGAAGTAATGTGGAAACTAGTCTTATAACATCAAAAAAGCTAGTAGAAAGTAATTCTAAAATGTTAGCTGAAGCGCCGCTAGAAAATGAAACATTACTTTTAAGTAACAAAACAAAACTAGGTAGAGGCTCTGATGCTCATGACAATCCTGTTGAAACTTTAGGTCATATCCATTATATGGTTGATGCTGAAAATCCGAAAACACTTGTAATGACTCAGATGCAGTCCGATGCTTTCCAAAGTGCTCATAATACAATGCATAAAAGTAGAAAAGCTGCTGCAGAATCTTTAGCAAAGACTGATGAGTATCACAATAAAATGGTGGAGCTTTTAGAGGATGCTGAACTTATTCCGGGAGGAGGGTACCGATTAAAGGACGGTACCGAAATGACAGCTGAGGTATATAGAGAGTTAACGGGATCTGGAAGACAGACTATTAAAGATATGTTACAAGCAGAAGTAGATAACTTTGGTCAAAAGCTACTTTTGAATAAAAAACATCAGGAGCGTTACTTACAAGAATTTGTAGATATGGCTGCTGGCAAAGGTATGGATAAGGTAAGAGTACCAACTTCTGGAACTTCTGCTAAAATACAAGGCTATAACCCTCTTGAATTTAACCCTAATTTACCTGAGGCTGTTGACGCTAGAAATAAAATTATGGAGGCTAACCGTTTATATGGACCAGAGTCTGAACAGTTTAAAACGGCAACTGCAGAGTACGATGCTATGGTTAATAATACAAAACCAGATTATATTCCGTCTCACAAAACGATCCTTAAGAAGTATGATGAAATGCCTAAACTTATTAAGAAAACTTTTGGAGAAGAAGTTCAGATAGTAACAGATAGCAAAGGTAACACTTGGTACGAGTTTAGTATTCCTCAAAACTTTAGAGAAGGGAAAGGTGAAATCAAAGCATTTAGAAAGGGTGGCCCCCTACTTAGAGCACAAAAAGGACTTCCTGTTGACTATCAATCATTTTTGAATTATAGTGAAACAGCACCAGAAAACAGAAGACCCGATACTGAATGGCAATACGGAAACCCTAGACAATACGATCACTATGGAATGTGGGATGCTTTAGGAAAACCTAAAAATTTTGAGGAGGCCTTACAAAAAAATCCTCATTGGCAACCTGATCCTTATGACGGGATGTATCACGGTTTTAGTACTAATCCTGACACAGGTGTTTGGTTAAAGTCTCACATACCAGGAGAATCTCATCCTGGAGATACAGGCTGGATGGAGTATAAAGACTTTATGTTAAGCAATGATGCTAACTGGGGAGGTAAAAATCAAAACTTAGTATTTGATCCTGAGCTGCAAAGAATGCGCTATGTGGAAAGAAAAAAGCAAGGGGGATCTATGAAAAGAGTAAAGATAAATGCATTACCTAACAATTGGAAAACCAAGTAAAAATCAGTATCTTATAATATAATGCTTATCTTAGCACATTATGAATAGAATGATCAATCGATACAAGTCTAAGGGAGGGGATACAATGATCCCGTTAAGATTCCAAACAGGCGGAAGTAATTTATTCTTAACTATGCCTAATGGAGGAAATGTCGGTCCTATGGGAGCTTCTCCTATGGGACTCCCTCAATACGGAATGGGAGCAAACTACGCATTCTTAAAAATGCAAGATGGTGGCGATGCCGATATGGACGGAGATGATCAAAGTTTCTACAGCAACCGTATGAATACTTTTATTCAGAAGATTCGTAACAACGCTGAAGAAAATCTTGAAAGCGCTATTATGGAACAAGGTCAAGAACCACCTATGGCTGCTTATGGTATGAGCATGAATAGCGATCCCATGAACTCATATGACCCTGGGAATCTAGGAGCTTTCAATAGAACAGCAAACTACATGAAGGATTTAAGCAAAGGGGCTGTTTCTGGATATATCCAAAGAATGGGGGCATTAGGTCCTAACAATTATTACTATAAAGAAAAAAATATTTACAGAGATAAAAGTAAAGGTGCTCCATTAGGTACACAATTGTTTACAGATGCTGATGGTAATCAATCTAGCATCTCTCCGGAGGAAGCTTACAACAGAGCTAACTATGCTCTATATAGTAAAAAACACGGTGGAGGATTACCAAGAGCTCAAAAGGGAATAGACTGGGAAGGTATAACAAATCCAGATTTATTAAAAAGAGCTGTGGAGATGGGTCATAATAGTGTAGAGGAATATAAAAACTCTGGTTGGGGATATGGAAAGAATCATTGGGAGTATAAAGCACCGCCTACCTATCCTAGCCGTGTTCGCATTAATGACCCCCGTACTATTAATGCTACTTCAGGTAAACCAATTAACGCAAATGTAGATTTAAAAAGTGGGGATTATCATACAGGGGTGATCGGAGAAATCGCAAGAGCCGCTAGAGCTTATGATCAAGACGCTCAAGAATTAATGGCTATTGCTCTTCAAGAAACAAACTTAGGAAAAGCGGACCCTAACTATGGTCATGTTTTAGATTATTACGATCCTCAAGATCGTGGAAGCGCCTATGACTTGGCTTTTGCTAAAACTAAAAAAGATGAATTAGCTAACAGCAAAGGTTTTGGAAATAATGAACTTCTTAAATTACAAGCATATAACGGACTAGGTAGTGTATATCCTTCAACAGAGGCTGGGTATCATGGTTTTAATATGTCAAGTATTTACGGAGTACCCCTAACAGGTGCTGGTATCAACATGGTAGAAAATCCTTTATATGGAAAACGCATTGTTGATTTACGAGATAATGTTTTAAAGAATTCTCAAAATGCTGAATACAATCAGTTTTTAGATAAGTACAATAGAGACTTAGCTAATGAGGAAGTGCAATCCCAAAAGCAAATAGCAGCGTACGATTTATTTAATAGAATTAATCCTGAGTATGGACAGCAGTATGCAACAATGTTACAAAACGCGTATGCTGATTCTCTTAGTAATTCTTCAAATTCTGAATACATATATCCTGAGGGAGATTTAGATTTTGGATACTCTGTTCCTAATTTAGATAACACCCGACAAAGAAATGCACTAGATAGATTTAATAGAGCTATTGGGTATCAGCAAATTCCATTTAAAGATGGAGGAGCTTTAAAAAAATATCAAGGAAACGATGGAGCTAGCACTACAGGGGACGATTACTGGACTGCTGAGGAAATGGCGTATCTAAAAGGTTTACCTAAGGCTGATCGTGATAAAATTATAGCTCAAGGTGATAAAGGTAGAGACGCTTATACAACTTATAGGACAGCTAAGGATAAGTCTTTTAAGGCACCTGTAAAAACTCCAACTGTTAATAAAACAGAAACTACGACTACCGCTAATAATACCGTAACAGGAACTGGTACTACAGGAACAACTTCTACTACAGGAACTACTACAGGAACAGGAACTACTACAACTCCTCCAGCAACAACTACAAAACCTGGAGCATTTGATGGATGGACTAAGACAGTAATAGGTGGTGTAGAGTACGCAGTAGATCCGTCAGGAAGAGTTCAAGGATATCCTTATCAAACTTCTTCAGGACCACAAGGTTATTATAACAACTATAACCCATATTCAGGATATGGTAGAGGAATGAACTTAGGAACTATTTCTAAGAATAGATTAACTCCAGAGTTTAGAAAAAATATGTTGGCGGGTAATTATGATAACGCACAACTACTAGGGTTATCTAATATTGAAACTCGCAGAGCTATCGATCCGGGTAATAGAATTAAGTCAATGACTTTTAGTTATGGACAACCTATACCAGGGGGACGTACTACTATAAACCAACCTGCTGCAAATAATTCGGCAAGTACTCCTCAAACTAATACTAAGCCGCCAGTTAAATCTACTCCAGCTGCTACTCCTAATGTTAGTACTTTAACACCGGAACAAAAAATACAGCAGGCTATGGACTTTACATTCCGTCCAGGTCAAGGTCCTTATAATACTGCACCTGATTTTCCAGGACTAGAAAAACCAAAAGTAGGACCTTGGGATGCAGATGCTGATTCATGGTCTAATCC
>Ga0181344_1000634_pt1 | contig 13746 bp, 10 predicted proteins | sample Su13VDMLBDD_FD_130098 | JGI IMG/M metagenome (GOLD analysis project Ga0181344, IMG submission 130098) | Freshwater viral communities from Lake Michigan, USA - Su13.VD.MLB.D.D | ecosystem: Environmental > Aquatic > Freshwater > Lake | place: USA: Michigan | collected 2013-07-15
GATTACTTATTACTATTAATCTTGGTGCATTTTCATTTGCATTAATTTGCAATAAAGTATTTGAATTTATAGTAGTTCCGCCTATTGACAATGTTCCTGCCATATAGTTAGCAGCCGTTCCTGATGCATAAAAGTTCCAAGTACCAGATGCGGCAGCAAGATTAGATTCAAAACCTCTATTTGATACTGCACCTCCAGTTAGTGAGTTTTCTACAAAAAAACCACATTGTGCATTTACGGTTGAACCTGCACCAAATGTTGCTTGTCTAGCCTCATAATGTCTTAAATTATTAACTGTAAATGTAGTAGCTTGAGTAGCAGCACTTGTAGAAAAATAAGCAGCAGTACTTGTTACATCTGATTGCACAACACCATCGCTTCTTAAGCCATAAGATGCAGTACTACCAGTAATATTTTTTGTTACTCTTAATGAATGACCTGTCAAACTTGTACTACCTATTCCTAAACTACCTGCCATATAGTTAGCAGCCGTTCCTGCCATATATAGATTCCAAGCATTTGTAGCAGATGCAAGACTACCATAAAAGCCGTAGTTGTTTGTAGCTTGTGCAGCCATTGTAGACTCTGCCCAAAATCCAATTTGACTTGTTATTGTAGAACCAGCTCCTACTGTACCTCCTCCTTGTGAAGAATAATGGCTATATGTAGCTAATGTAAATGCAGTAGCTGCGGTATTTAATTGATTTCTAAATCCATAAGCAGCAGAAGTACAATCAGATTGAACTGTTCCAAATTGAAAAATACCGTTAGAAGTTGTACTTCCTGTTATTGGTAAGTTTACAACAAGATTTGTTGAAGTTGCAAATGTTTGACCTATTCCCAATCTACCTGCTAAATGATTATATGCCGTTCCTGCCATATACAAGTTCCATCTGTTAGTACCACTTGGGATGTTTCCTTGAAATGCATAGTTATTAGTTGCACCTATCATATTACTATCAACAACATATCCATATTGATTAGTAATAGTACTACCTGCTCCTATTGAGCCTTGTCTTGCCCAAAAATGCCAATAGTTAGTAAGAGTAAATGCTGCGGCAGCCGTGTTGCTATCATTTCTAAATCCAATAACATCAGACGTTACATCTGATTGAACAACACCTTCATTTCTAACTGCAAAAGAAGCGGTAGAACCTGTTATACTTTTTGATAATCTTAATGAATACCCTGTTAAACTCGTTGTTCCTATCCCCAATGAACCTGCTAAATAGTTGTTAGCAGTACCTGCAAAATACAAGTTCCAACGATTAGTACCTGCTGCTAAACTTGAATAAATACCATAGTTATTTGTAGCACCTGTCATTGTGCTATCTATAAAAATACCAAATTGGTCAGTAACAGCAGATGTTGCACCTATTGTTCCTTGTTGTAATAACAAATGCACATAAGATGATAATGTAAATGCAGAAGCAGCAGTACTTAATTGATTATATAAACCTATTGCTAATGATGTTACATCAGATTGAACTTGTCCTGCTTGATAAATACCATATCTTGTAGTGCCACCTGTAAGTGTTCTAGCTACTACTAATGAAGAACTACTCATACTTGTAGTACCTATCCCCAATGAACCTGCCATAAAGTTGTTAGCAGTTCCGTTCATGTATAAGTTCCATCTGTTAGTGCCACTTGGGATATTTCCGTAGAATCCAAAGTTGTTAGTTGCGCCTATCAAAGATTCGTGTGCAAAATAACCAATTTGCGTTGTTACAGTAGAACCTGCACCGAATGTGCTTTGGAATGCAAAATAATGCCTTAATGCTCCTAATGTAAATGTAGTTGCTTGAGTAGATGCTACACTTTGAAAATATTGCATACTACCTGCAACATCAGACTGAACTGTACCTGCACTTTCAATTGCATAATAATTTGCAGCACCTGTAACAGTTTTTGCTAATCTTAAAGTATAACCTGTCAAACTTGATGAACCAATTCCTAAAGCACCATTAGCATCAAGCACCATATCAAGTGTACCATTCGTAGCGAATCCAAGTGTGTTTGTACCACTTAAATACATTCCATTAGTAGGTATTGTGCTTGATGTAGGAATGAATGATGCAGCAGTAACACTTCTTGAAAATGTTGCTGCTCCTGTTGAATGTTCAATAAATAATGCTTCAGTAGATGGATTACTTGCATCAGTACCAACTATAAAACTTGTTCTATTTGTATTTGAATAATTTGATGCTATTGTAAATCTACCAACACTTGCAGCAGTTCTTAAGTTTATAGCAGGTATATTTGCAGTAAGTATTAATCCAACATCCGATGTATTTGTATATGCTCCATTTAAAGTTAATGCATTACTTATTCTTGCAGTACCATTTACATCTAAAGTAAAAGCAGATGTTGTAGTTGTACCAATAAGTAACTGCCCTGCTAAATAGTTAGCAGCAGTACCATCCATAAATATATTCCAGCGATTAGTACCGCTTGGAATAGAGCCTTGAAAAGCATAGTTGTTTGTTGCACCAATTAAAGATGCACCTGCCCAAAATCCTCTTTGAGTAACTACCGAAGAACCTGCACCAAAAGTGCCTTGAACTGCCCAATAATGTTGAATGTTAGTTAAAGTGAAAGCTGCAGCAGCAGTTGCTGATTGACTTCTAAAATAAGTTGCATTTGCAGTAACTCCTGATTGAATAGTTCCATCTACAACGTTACCAAAAACAGATGTACCACCTGTAAAAGGACTTGATGTTACTAAACCTGCAGTCCAACCATTAGGATTATTAGCACCTACAAATAAAGAACCATTTACAAAGCTATTAGAACCTAAAGTAATCAAAGTACCACTATCAGTAATATTACTATTACCTATTGCACTTGTGCCTGTGAACTTAGGTAAAGTATTTGTTGTACCTGTACCTGTTATTTGATTAGCAGGGGTGGTACCACTAGTTCCTGTGGTTCCGCTAGTACCTGTCGTTCCACTAGTTCCTGAAGAACCACTAGTTGCTGAAGATCCGCTAGTACCATTTATACCTGAAGTGCCATTTACACCCGAAGTGCCTGAAGAACCGCTAGAACCACTACTGCCGCTAGTAGCAGATGTTCCTGAAGTACCACTAGTCGCTGAACTACCACTAGAGCCTGAACTACCACTTGTACCCGATGTACCATCACCACCAGAAGCTCCATCTAGGTTTACTACCCAATTAGAAAATGTTCCGCCGCCTACAACCCTATTAGGATCGCCAAATACCAATTCGCCTGTAACAACATTATAAGAAACTACCTCACATTCCTGAAAATGGGTATTATCATGTGCTATTAAAATTGATTGAGCAGGAGAATATGATAACCCAATAGCAACTATAATACTGCCACCAGTACCTAATGTAAAAGTAGATGTAGATATTGTATAATATTTATCCCCACCAATGCCAGAAGTGCCGGAAGTACCAGTAGTTCCTGCGGTGCCTGCCGTTCCTGATGAACCAGAAGAAGAAACATAGCTAGATACAAAATTATCTATTTCTACATTATCTCCTACTTGTAAAGGATTATTTAGTATTACATTATAACCATCTGTCGCTGTATAATCGCTTGGGAATAATTTTACTCCATTAACAAAAACATCTATCATCCCATTATCATACCCACTAGGAATAAAAAAAGAAGTTTGACCTGCCGTTGCTACAAAATTATTTACAAGCCTACCTGCTGTTCCTGCAAAACCGCTAGTACCAGCAGTTCCTGAAGTACCAGTAGTACCAGAAGTACCTGCTGTTCCGGAAGTAATATTACCAACAGAATCAACAATACCATCGGTGGCAATTAACACACCATTTAATTCTCTTATTTTTACTTCACCCGTAAAAAGACCTTGTATTGCCATCTGATTATTTTTATGTGTTTTAGTACACTAATATTTTAACATATTCGCCTGTAACAAACGGAACAGCTGATGCTACCGTTAAAGTCGCAGTTGCACTATCCCATTTAACTTGATTTAAAACCGGAGTACCTGATGTTATAATTTCTCCAACATCGATACCACCTCTACTCGCATATAATAATGATTTATTTAATGCTTGACTAAATGAAATTACAACAGAACCACTACTAGCAAATTTGCCAAATTGTTCTGGGAATCTTCCATTGCCACCACTTGAAGGATTTACAACAACACCAGCAACTCCCATTAATGCTTCAGCCTCAAACGCATACCCACCGCACATTCCATACACATAGTCTGTAAATCCATTTATATTTATTCCTGTATATCCTGTTGAATTTACCCACTCCAATGCATTTGCTTCAATGCGAATTTTATTAGGCAATTCAAGATCATTTTCTTGATTTTGTTCAATTGCTTTTATAACAACTGCAACAGTTACTCTTGCTATATCAATTACCTCTGCTGTCGTTGGCATCTAGAATACTAATTTAGGATTATCAATAATAAATTTTGCTTTGTTTAATGATAATTGCGCAATTGTAATTCCTGCGCCTAAAGCAACAGCATCATCAGCTGCATCAATGTATGTATTTAAATTACATTTTGTGCTTAACCAATTATCTCTATCTAATAAACTTGGACTTGATACCTGTGCTTTTGATAATTTTACATTATATATTTTAGCATAAGTTGAAAAACAATAAGACACAGTTTTATTATATAATACTGCGCTATTACTTCTCCATTCAACCGTAATAGTTAATGCATAATCTTTATCTAAAACATTTAAACTAATTGTATTACCAGAAGCCAATGTCCATATTTCATAATTAGTTGTTGTTCCTTCTTCAACTAAATATGATCCATCTGCTTTTTGCAAATAAACATATCTTACTGTAATACCTGCATCGCTTCCTGTGCTTGTATCATCCAATACAAGTAAATTTGGAGTAGCTACATATTGTGTGGCGGTAAAATTTTCTACTAAAGGCATAAAAAAACGTTTATCAAAAATACCAATAAATAATAACACAAATACAAAAAGCCCCATTATTTTTTTAATGGAGCTTTTTTGCTAAAAATTAAATTAAATTATTTTAACTGACTCTTGATGTTTTCCAAGACTTCTTTTCCGTTTTTAGCGGACAAAATGAATTGTGTTAGAGCATCAGTTACATTACCTCTGTCTTGTTTTGCAACAGTTGTAATTTCTTGGCTGCCTATATTTACTTTGCCGGTTGCCATGTCAAAATTTAAAATATTAGTATCTAAAGCCTTTCTAATGGCTGCCTTTGTTTCTAAATTTGGATCTTTATAAACCTTCAAAAATTCTTCTGGATTTGATCTTGCCAAGTTTGCCGCTTCAGCCAAAATAGCATCATCATCAGTAAATTCATTCCAGTTTAGAGCTGCACCAATTTTTCTTGCTTCTGCTGCTGTCAATGTAGAAATAATGCTTACTGCTTCTTTCAATGTAGCAAATCCTGTCAAGGTTTTTTGGCTTGCTGCCTTTGTATTTACCAACTTAAATAAAGGTATTTTGCTTGTATCTCTACCTTCACCTAAGATTGAATCTTGATTGAAATTTGTAATCATTAAGTACTCATACAACTCCTCATCTCTTTGATTACCACCGACTAATGAGAATTTACCTCCAAATTGGAAGTTAGTAACTCCATCACTTAATCCGGGTACAAAAAGCCTTTCAATAGGCCTTTCCTTATCCCAATAATCAGCTACAACTATTTCTACCCACGCATCTTTGCCTTGCTTGGCTAAGTATGGATCTTTGATTCTATCTCTTGTAGGGATGTTTGCTTTTGGGTAAAGAACTGGGTTTCTTTGTCTTTCTTTTTCGTCTGGATCGTTGTTTTTAACCCCTGTAAGCATTTCAAACGTAACCGCTTGACCTACTTCTAGTTGTGGGATTGATTTCATCAAATCTTCAGAAATTGTGTTAAATTTTCCGACTGTTTGCATTTTTTGTTGTTTTAGTTATAAAATAATTAGACTACATGAGTCCATTTGGTTCCATTAATAATACCTTGAATAGTTGTTTTACCTATCTCAAATATTTCAGCAAGTTTCCAATAAGAAAACTTTCCTGTTTTATACAGCAATTTTATTGCCAAAACTTTGTCTTCGTTCAAAATGGCAGAAGATCTAGAAGAACCTTGTAATATTTTTACCTTACCAGCCTCAATAGCATGTTTTGCATTTCGACTGTGGTCGCACCACTCTAAATTTTCAGCCCTATTATCAGCCCTATCACTATTTAAATGATTAACAATTTTAAATCTATCAGGACATGGATTTTTAATAAAAGCCCTAGCTACTAGCACATGGACAGCAACTACCGCTTTAATGCCATCTTTTTTAAAAGAAACAATTTTATAACCATGACTATTGCTCCCTGTTACTATTTTTTCTTTAGACACCCTCATGCCTTTACTATGATTCAATAATCTAGGAAGCATTTTTACCCTACCTAAATTACTTACTTCGTAATACCCATCATATAAATCGTTTTTAACGCCCAAAATTGGCTTCCAAATTTCGTTGTGCATCCCGTATCGTTTAAATAAAAATAAAAGAAAGGGTGGCCTAAAACCACCCCTCCTGTTGATTTATGCCAAAACTTGTTGACGTAAAAAGTGTTGCACACCGAGGCACTCGAGACCTTGCGCAGTAGTCCAAGAACATGTCCAGTTCATTGCATCTCCGTTAGGGTTAACTGGAGATAATGCACCTGTATGGATTTCTCCAATCATGTCATTACCGTACTTAGTTTGAGTTGGTACATAACGTACTCTCATTGCAGAATCAAAACCACCACCTTCAACTTTTACTCTGTTGTTGTACGGGATGTAGTAAACAGACTTGTTGATAGTTGTTTGGCTAAACAACACTGGTTGGTCTTGGATTGGCATTGCCATGTAATGCAATTGGAATCCGCCGTAAGATACTTTATCTACTGTCAAATCTAATTCTTTACCGTCTACAACGATACGAACTGATTGAACACCAGAAGAACCTAAAGCCTTCCAATATGTATCATGCGCACGCTTAGCTGCACTTGATCCAAATACTAAATAATCTTTAGGAGAACGGTTAGCAATTAACACGTCTAAAGCGTTATCAATGTTTGTTTGTTGTACTGTACCTAAAGTACCATTAACTAATGTAGAACCAAACATTTCAATGTATTTGTTCAAACCACGAGTTGTTTGTACCGGTCCACCACCATTTGAACCTTCTGTGTTAGCATCAGTTAAGATAGGGTTAGTATCGCTGAATGTTGTAACAGACATATCTCCAGCAATGAATGCTGCGTTGATTTGACCTTTCAAACGGATTGCTTTCTCTAAGTGATCCTTAACGATAAATTTGTTTTGACCGTTAAATTCTACTTCGATTGTAGCTGCGTTTTGAACGTCAGTGATTTTAGAGATTTCTCTAAAGATTTGATACTTGTTAGTATACTTAGTTAAACCGAAACGTAAGTTACTTTGAGAAACTGAGTTCTCACCTACTGCTACTGAGAACAAACTTAATTTGTCGCCAGCAGTTAAAGTAGCGTTAGCGCCTGATACAGTCTTGATATAAACTGTGTCAACACCTGAAGTTGTTACTACGTTAGTTACGATTGCAGAAATAGCACCAGTTGGAACTAACACTAAATCATCTTTACGAGCTTGACCTGAAGTCGCTGCTGTACAAGTGAAGTTTAATGAAGTTGTACCAGAACCGTTCACTGTACCGCCAGTTGTATCTAACAACTTAAATAAACTTTCGTTTACAAAAGTGTAGTACAAAGGTTGACCAGTTGCGATTGGCTTCTTTCTATCGCCTAACCATAAGATGTCTGTAAGAGCATCTTCGTTTTGAATGTCAGTCACTAATTTATTGATCTCTCTTGTATCTAATACTGGATCAATAGAGCTGACGTAGGATTTACTAATTGCACCTATGCTTGCCATTGTTTTAATTTTTTATTGTGGTAAAATAATTTTTACCTGCCTAATACACCCACCTTAGCCCTGTTTTTAATAGCCTCGGCGAATGATTCATTAGGTTGGGCAGGTGTGCTACCGACAGGTCTGCGAGCATTTTGCCCTTCCTCTACGATAGTTTTCAATCCTAATGATTTGCCATAGTTCACCAAGTCTTTTTCATAGTTTGGATTCAAAGCTACTAATGCAATTTTTTGCAATTTTGCGACATCTGGAATCAATTTGCTTGGATCTGCCTCTTGCGGATTAACAGCTATTGCCCTTTGCCATTTTTCTGAATCTAAAGCTACTGCCATCAAAGTTTCAGGTTTATCAACAGTGAAGTTGAATTTGCCATTATCGCCTAAATCAATAGCAACTCTCTTGCTTTCCATTAGGTTTTTAGTGGCTTCGTGTTCCCTAAAAAATTGAAGCGCTTGTTGAACTTGTTGTGCTTGCATTTCTTGCTGCTCTGCTATCCTGTTCTGTACCTCAATCGCCTCTTGCGATCTAGATAGTTCTGGAATCTGAAAAGCCTTCTGTTCTGCAATTCTTTTTTGTCTTATTAATTCAGCATCTGCTTCTAATTGGATTAAACCAACCTCTTTATCTTCTTCAGATGCATACTCTGACAACTTGTACTTTGCTTGGTATAATTTCTCAATTTTATCATCTGCCAAATGCGGGTATTGTAACTTTAACTCATCAAGAACTAAATCTTGGTGATTTACCGTTTCCCAATCAAATGCCTTTGCTTCTAAATATTTGTAAGCATCTCCTCCATTCTTTCTAAATTCTGCAAATTCAGCTACAAAATCATCATAGCCTAATTCTTTTAAAATATCTTTTGGTTTTGCCTTTTTTAATTCTTCTTTCCAATCTACAATAGTCGCTGCTGCCTCGCCTTCTTCACCTTCATTACTTTCACCATCAAATGATGGCATAGAAAAAGATGCTTGATTTTCTTCTAACGGCGCAGCTTCGCCTTGTAATTGATCATTATTTTGTTCTACTACTTGTTCTCTTTCAACCGGTTCTGCCTCTACGGGTGTAGGTGCTAAAGACTGTGCTTCATATTCTTCCGGTGTTGGGATGCCAGAACTAACCTTGTAGGTTGGTCTAGCTGGTTCTTGTTGTTGTCCGTTTTGTTCTTCTGTCATATAGTTGATTTTCGTTTACGAAATTATGTAAAATTAATTAAAAAAATTAATTAATATGCTGATCAAATTCCAAAAGCTCTTTGGTGTATTCAGCAACTTTGTATTTAGCTAATAAATCTCCGTAATGACCTACTGCTTTTACTTGTATTGTAATAAATTGTTGCAAGAAAATACCAACTGCGCAATCTTCTTCTTCGGCTTGCTTATAAAGCTCTTTGTACATATTCAATACATCTAGCTCTGTTTCGTATCCAATTTCTAAAGCATCCCCAATTGATTCAACTTTATCTTTCATTGCTTCAATTTCAGGCAAGCTAGCGCAATCGCCCATATCATTCATAAAGTCAACGATAATTTGGTAATGCGTCAATTCTTCTGCACTTTCATCTAAGAAATATTTCTGACTACCAAAGTAACCTAATCTTTGCAATTGGTTAGCCAAATGCTTCCAAAGGTTAGATTGATATAATTCCATTTGAAGTGCCTCTTGCAAACCTTTTCTCATGTTTGCTGATAATAAAGACTTTACCATTATTTTTCTATTTTGGGTGTTTGTATTTGTTTCTTTTCGCTTACTACTATTCTAGCATCTGCTTGTATTCTTTGAGCAATAACTTTTGCTTCTTTTTGAATTTCTGCTTCTTGAATATCTTTGTCTTTCTTGCCCATTTGGATAATGTAATCCCATTGTTTTTCTGCATTGATACGAGCAATATCGACCTCTAATTGAGTTTGTAATGTAACACGCTTCTCTTGCTCTGCAACCTGAACCGCCATAGCATTACCTTGAGATGCTTCCTGAATTTTTTGTAATTCAAATTCTTGTAATTTCTCTCTGCGCTTTTTAATTCTATAAGCTAAGATCATAGACGCCATCTTTAAATTCTTAGTACTCATTACTAATATCTTATCTTCTGGCTCTATAAGTCCTTGGCTATCTCTTATGTTTAATTCTTGAATTAATTGTTGTCTTTCAAAACTAGAAGGTACATCTTCAATAAAAATACCAAACTCATGAATTGAAATATCAGGATTAATTTGGAAAAATTTAACAGTTTCTTCACCTAATGACCTAGCATAACCTTCCACTTTACCTAATTTAACTGCAATCTGAACCTTGCTAACAATAGCATCTGCTAAATCTTGTATTAATTGTTTATCTGCAAAAGCTAATAGATACAAAGCATTGTTTGTACTTTCCATTGCTGCGTTTGCAACTGGAACCAATGTCTTAGCATTTGGAGTAGAACCATCTGTTAATTCATTTAATCCAGATATTTGACGCATCATATCCAAAGTATTTTGCAACTCTTGATATAATTGACCAAACACAGCTAATTGACCTGATGCCTCAATGGATACAGGTTTGTAATTAGGATTTTGACTTAATAAATCTGTTGATCTGTAAGGCACAACAAAGTTTGAGAAAATAAAATCCATAACTTTTGTAGGATTCATTTTTTCTCCACCACCACCAAAATCAACTCCCTCAAGTGCGTTTAAATCAATGTTAATCAAATAAGGAATTAACTTATTTGACATATTTTGTAATTTAAACCAAGTAAGACTAGCTTTATCTTCAAGTGGAATTAATCTTTCTGTAATACCAGCAAAGCGCATCTTATAAAAATTCCAAGAATAAAGCTGAATATTTAATTTAGTATCCCACCAAGATGATGGTTTTCTGATTTGATTCTCTGACATACCCCAATCGTACATATAGTCCGTTTGGATAAGCCACTTACACTTGTAAACTACCTTACGAGTAACAGGCATGAAAACTGGTTCTGCTTGACCTTTCATGGTAAAATCTATCATGTTAGGTATAGTTCCCATTTTATCAATAACACCTTCTTTGGTTACAGATAGCTTAGTTGCGTCTTGATATTTTGTCTTGCCAAATCTTACATTGCCTCTGTTGTCTACTTCTTCTTTGTATGTATAATCGTTCCAAGATAAAAATTCAAAATCCAAAACAAGCACTTTAAATCTATTCCAATATTTAGAATAGTCAGTACCATACATAAAGTTTGATGGATTACCAAAACGACCTGCTACGCTTTGTACAATTTGATTCATTTGCTCTACTGTAAACCACGGAGCAAGATCACCTACATATACTTCTCTAACTTCACCCCAATGCACTAAATCTGAAAAATCATTTTTAGCACAATAAGACAACACCATATTTTCAGGGTTAATCTCTCTTAATTTTACTTGACCATTTTCATCAATATATTCTGTATAACCGCCCATTCCAAAATCAAAAAGATTTTCTATTGTGCGTTTTCTTTTTTCTTCAAATTTATTTTGATACATAGCTAAAGATGCCGCCATCTCTGCTTCCATTGACATAACATGCTTGTATCCAAATTGCTCCTCCATTTTCAATTGCTCTAAGTCTTGAGCTTCGCCCGGCTGAGGCGCTAACACCGGGCTATTAAGCAATTCTTGATTACCTGCTTTTTGTGCTGCTTCTCTCATTAAAATCTTTACCTTCATTTCGGTAAAGTAATTATCTTCTTCACTTTTAGCAATTGGATCTACCGCAAATGCATTTATATCATATCTTCTTTGAACTAATTTTGATATTGCTATCTCTCTAAACTTTGTTAAAAAAGATGGCGGAGTCCAATCAATGTTCAACCAAGTTTTATCTTGTTGTTCATCGACATTTAAAAGTTTTTTATATTTAGTTGTACTTTGTCTACCTAATGCATATTCTCTAATTTCGTTCATTTTGGATTGACCAAAATTTAACATATTGTTAGGAACATACCCTCTTGAATCACCCCACGCAGCTTTGCAGTATTGTAGTATCCAATCGTATCCTTTTTCTCTAGGATCTATCTGCTGGTTAGGGTATGTGTTGGTGGCCTGTTGCATTATACTAATGAAGATTTAATTAACCAAAATTAATTAAAAGTAAATAAAAAAAACAAATTAAATTATATTAATTAATTTAATATAATTTTCTGCCTTCCAATAAGCTATCATAATTCATTTCCATTTTTGTGTTATATGAAAATCCATTGTATTGGATAGCGATAAAAGGATCGGAAACCACATACTTGCCCAAGCCCCCTAACGCACGGTCTATATGCTCATCCAACGGCGTATTTAGGTATGTATCGTAGAACCTGCTATTGACTATGTAACAGTGAAAACCGGTAAAATTATCTACTGTTTGGTCTTGGCGAATCTCTCCAATGTATATGCCACTTAAATATATATCAAAATCTAATGGCTTATTTCTTAAAAAGTACGAAAAACTATCCGGATTGGTAAAATGAACATCGTCCTCCATTATACATATTTCAGGCAACCCCATGTCTTTGGCATACTGAACGCACTGCTTGTGGGCTAGGTTAATTGCTCTTTTAACCGAATGAGAATCATATACAGCCGGGAAAAAGGAAAAATCTTTAATACGCTGCTCCTTAAATTCATTCATTAATCTATCAAATCTATCGCTAGCGTCAAAGTTATGAATTACCGCTATCTTCATTTAGCTTCTGTATTATGTTATTTAAAGCCCCTTGGTAAGTATAATACTTATTGTGTATCTCTTTAATTTTTAGCTGCTTTTCAACTATATCTATACTTGGGATACTATTTAAAATTGGGACTATTTTATGGGCATCTTCTGCTTTTATAATTACCCCGTAATCTTCAAAATTGGCATCAAAACAATCAATAAACTGGTCGCTAATATAGACAGGAATAGTTTCGTATTGGAGGCACTCGGCTATTCTAAAACTGTTTAAACCATATCCTCTAGGGCATAATCCAAATATAGATTGGCTGACAATGCCGCAAAACCTATTAACATCGTGTTGTTCTTGAGATATGTAATAATCTGGATTTTGAATACCAAATACATAATTTCTTATTGGGTGAGTATTAGTGCCAATAAAAGAGGCAAAAATTGTTTTTTTACCATTCCATTTAAAACTATGTGGCATACAAAGCAAAGGTATTTCTACCCCTTCTTTCTTACTCATATTAAATACCAATATATCTAAGTCTTTAAAGTCAACCAAAACCCCATCATCGTATTGGCAAATTGTCCAATATTGCTGATTTCTAGGCAATGCATCTACATAGTCTTGTAGGCTTTTCCTAGCTACTGGATCATTGCCGTAATTGTTATTTACATGATATGATGTCCAATGGATTCTTAAATACGCCCTTCCATTAAACTCTGGTATAAATCTACTTGAAACCCATTCTTCAAAAATGGTATAATTTTCAAAGGGATAAACCGTGTTTATGGTAGGCATAAACTCCTTCGGTACGTCTATCATATATTATATTTTCTTACATAAAGCGCATCAGTCCATGTATCTGCAACCCAACTACCCGTTTCAACTCTTTCAAAACCTCGTTGCAGCATAAAATAATCTAATTCATCAATTAACATACATCCCTTATATGTTTCTTTCATATTAACTTCTAACAATGCATAATCTATATTTTTAATCAAATCTCCCATACCCTCAATAGCCAAATGCTCTGCTCCTTGAAGGTCTACATTCAAAAAGTTGACATTCGTAAAATCACATTTTTCAAGTAATTTATCTGCTCTGATTGTTTTCATTGCAATCTGTTCTATGTAATGTACTTCTGGATGAATAAGTATATGGGTACCAAGCTCCAGCATTGATGA
>Ga0181344_1000635_pt1 | contig 13733 bp, 11 predicted proteins | sample Su13VDMLBDD_FD_130098 | JGI IMG/M metagenome (GOLD analysis project Ga0181344, IMG submission 130098) | Freshwater viral communities from Lake Michigan, USA - Su13.VD.MLB.D.D | ecosystem: Environmental > Aquatic > Freshwater > Lake | place: USA: Michigan | collected 2013-07-15
AGATTCAATTGAGGCTTCTGTTCGTGCAAGTGCTGATGTGTCTTTAGACAATAAAGTTTCTACTGAAACAAGTCGTGCAAATTCTGTTGAAGTATCTTTGGATAACAAAGTATCTACTGAAACAAGTCGCGCAACTTCTGCCGAACTTTCATTGAATAACTTAGTTTCTACTGAAATTAATAATGAAGCGTCTATCCGTTTAAGTGCGGACAATTCTTTATCTACATTAATTTCTACTGAAATTTCAACTGAACATTCTCACCACGTTTCTGCTGAAGCATCTTTAGATTCTAAGATTTCTGCTGAAACAAGTCGTGCAAATTCTGCCGAAGGTTCATTGGCAACTAAAATTTCTACTGATGTATCTACTGCTAACGCTTCTGTTACTACAAGAATTTCTACTGAAGAAAGTACAAGATTGGCGGCTGACAATTCTTTAGCTACATTACTTTCTGATGAAGTTGCAAACGAAGCATCTCTTCGTACTGCGGCTGATGTATCTTTAGGTACTTTAGTTTCTGTTGAAATGTCAACTGAAGTTGCTGCGAGAACAAGTGCTGATACTTCTTTGGATAATAAAGTTTCTGCTGAAACAAGTCGTGCAACTTCCGCCGAAGGTTCATTAGACACAAAAGTATCTACTGAAACTAGTAGAGCGACTTCTGTTGAAACTTCACTTGCAACTTCAATCAGTAACATCATTTCTAACTCTGATCCTGCAGCTTTAGATTCATTAGTTGAAATCGTTAACGCTTTCCAATCTGCTGATACTGATTTGAATGGTGCTATCACTTCTTTAGCTACTGGTTTAAGTACTGCGGATAGTATTGAAACTTCAGCACGTATTAGTGGTGACCTTTCTTTAACAAATAGAGTTTCTGCTGAAGAAAGTACAAGACTTGCAACTGATAACGAATTGAGTTCTGCAATTGCTAACGAAGTAACTAATCGTACAACTGCTGATACTTCATTGACTACAAGATTGTCAACTGAAGAAAGTGCAAGAGTATTTGAAGGTTCTAAAGAAGCTTCTATTCGTGCTGCTGCTGACCTTTCTTTGACTACAAGATTGTCTGCTGAAGAAGCTACAAGAGCAGGTGCTGATGGAGAATTGAGTAATGCAATTGTTAATGAAGTTTCTACTCGTACATCTGCTGACCTTTCTTTGACTACAAGAATTTCTACTGAAGAAAGTGCTCGTGCTTCTGCTGATACTGTATTAGATGGTAAAGTTGGTACTGTAAGTAGTAATCTTTCTATTGAAGTATCTACTCGTACAAGTGCTGACGCTTCTTTGGATGCTAAGATTTCTACTGAAACAAGTCGTGCAACTTCTGTTGAAGATGGCTTAGACCAAAACATTAAGACTGAAACAAGTCGTGCTGAATCAGTTGAACTCGCACTTAGTGAAAGAATGGACAATATGACTCTTGCTGAGTTGAAAGGTGTAACACCTATTGAATCAACAAACGGTAGTAGAACGGTATTTACATTCCCACAAAGTTTAGCATCTGCTAGTTTCTACTTTGTAACATTGAACGGTTTGATTCAAGATAATGAAGATTGTACGATTGACCAAAATGCTGGTGAATTGACTTATGTTTCAGCACCTCCTGCTGGTTCTAAAGTTAAAGTTTACTACTACAATCCATCTGCTCTTTAAGAGTAGATTGTAATTGACGAATAAAAAAAGGTGAGATTAAATCTCACCTTTTTTTTTATAAGTTATCATAAAGATTTGTTTGCCAATTATATTTTAAATCTTTTGGATTTCCCCCATTAAATAGATTATGTAATAACTTATCATATGTTTCAATTATGTTTTCGTTATCTGCATAATAACGATTAAGAACTTGGTTGTTTCTTTCGTGGTATGAACTGATATTTTTATCATGTTCGGTTAGGATATAATTCAATTGATTAGCCCCTTCAACTGTATTAGAATTTTCATAATAATATCCCAAGTCTTTACAGAGATGAGCATTATGTAAAACAGGATAACCTAAAAACGCGGCATCCAAATATAAATAATTAAGTGGGTTAAGGTTTTGATGGCATACTAGGACATCCAAATGTTGAGTTAAAAAGAATGCGGTTTGGTAACGACTTTCAGCAGATATTTTTTTGTCTTTATATAAATCAAAAGTTGCAATCATTGCCAAAAATTCTTTATTTGTTTTTATACTTTCTGAATTTGAAATCATTAACCCATCAATTTTTTCTTTACCTATTTCACCTCTATAACATTCTTCAACAACCATTGTGGGTATAATTGCGTTCTTAATAACATTAAGATTAGGCTCCATAACCCCAATCATTTTCTTTTCTTTATTAGGATTATATTTGTAACCTTTTTTGTATTTTCCTTCTTTGAATCCTTTTTCAATTTCTATTACACTATTGAATAAAAATTTGTTATGCCAAATGAATGGTACAATAAATGAATTACAACGATATAGAGTTTGGAAATAACCTTTATTAGTTTCATCCTGTTGTGGGATGTACCATACTTCATCAAATGTTGTTTCGTGTTCATATACATTTTTTGAAACATCTTTGAATAGGATATTTTCAACTGAAATAATGTAATTATTTCCACATTTATAACCAACTACTTTTTTGTCTTTGGATTTGGCTTTAAATTTTTGTAATTTTTCATCATGGATTTGTGCTCCCATCATAACAATTAAATCCATTTCCATAAATTTATCATCAAAAAAATCAAATTTTAAATCACTTAAATAACTTGGTTTATTTGAATAATCTATTTTAGTTGTATTAAGAATATAAACATCATAGTCTTTCTTAGACTTGTTTAACATATGTGCAAATAAGAAAACATTTTGTTTTATACCATTTGTCCAAATTGATTCAGTAATGTCTTTTAGTGCAATTGTAATTCCAATTTTTAATTTATTGGTGTTTTTAACTTTAGATTTCTTTTTCATTTTTTAAAATTTTGGTTTATATATAGTTCGACTATTTTATTTTTTTCTTCTTCTGTTTTACTGTAAACCCACATCCATAAGAATGATTTTTCAAAGTCTATTAATTCTTTCTTTTTTTGTTCAACATTTCTTTTTAATATCCATACATTATTTTCATCTATATCCACAATTATATTAAGTTTCAATGAAATTGTGTATAGAGTCAACAAATCATTTTTTTCGTAGGCTTCTTTTGCTAATAGATATTCATCGATTAAATTATTATCACCACTTTTATCAGGATGACAAATTTTAACAATTTCCCTAAAAATATATTTTATTTTTATTAATTCATCTTCGCTAACGTCCAAAACATCTTTTGGTTTAATTTCATCGGTTGGTGGTGGAGGTGGTGGAGTATTTTCTATGTGTTCAGGTGTTTTCATATTCTGAACTTCATTTAAAAATAATGGTTTGTAAATATTGGCAAATTCATCCTTAAATTCTTTATCTAATTGAAGATAACTGAATTCTTGTAATAGTTTTTTTAACTCTAAATTTTTTAATTTGTCTTTCATTTCAATAGTAATATTAATAAATACTTATTAACAAGTATTTATTTAAAAAGGTTATTGATGACTTCTATATTAATTGAAAGCACGAATTATAGTGGGCAAAGTGTAAATATATTATTTAATCCTGCAAATACAACATTGGTTTTGAATTTGGGTACACAGACATTACCATTTGAATTTACAGGGAATACATTAATTCCACCTGTCAATGTTTATGGTGTATACACGGTATTAACATTAAGTGGGGACTGTGTGTTGACATTAAATGTTCCAACTCCTCCACCATCACAAACTCCGACATCTACACCAACAAGAACACCAACACCTACACCGACTGCAACAAATACACCAACACCGAGTCCTGATCCTTGTAAGATACCATCACAAACACCTACAAGTACTCAGACTCCTACACCAACACCTACAAATAGTGTTACACCTACACCTACGCCATCAATAAATCCATGTATAACTCCATCTAAATCACCTGCCGTTACTCAATCTGCAACACCAACTAAAACACCTACACCTACTCCAACTCCGACAAATTCACCAATACCTGAATCATCAAAAATTTATTGGGGTAAATTTAGTGGTACATCAATAACATCAGGAGATACAACTTTATTGAGTAGTGGATATACAAGTAATCCAACAAACTCATATAGAACATTTAGTGGTAGTGGATACGGATATATTTTAATCCCAACAGGTTTAACACAACCAAGTGAGTTTAAAGATAGTTCAACAGGGTGTAATGGATTTAATATTCCGTTCAATAATATAGGTACGATATTTATAATAGACGCTAATGGATTTAGCATAAATTACAATATATATAGAACATTCTTCCCATTTGCTGGTACAGTTGATGTGTGGTTATGTCCTTAAAAAATAAATAAAAATGAGTTCATTTAGTTTATCGGGTGGTGTTGAGGTTTTTGGATTTATATCCCCAAGTGATACATCTGATCAATATCCTGTTATTGACCCCTTATATGGTATTGATGGGTTTAGAAATGTTGTTAATTTAACTGAGTTAAATAATATACCAACACTAAGAAGACGTGCTGGTATGGTTGTTGGTGTGAGTGGAGGTACAACATATTATAAATTAAATTTACCTCCTTGGAATAATACAATTACGGATTGGAGTATTTTCAATTCAGGTGGAAGTAGTGGAGGTACAATAAGTGGTGATTATTTACCATTAAGTGGTGGGACTGTAAGTGGTGGTACTCAATTCACAATTGGGTTAACCGCCAATACTATATCAGCAACAACATATTTAAATCTACCACAAGATATTTTTGTTACAGGGGGTACATATAGTGCTAGTACAATCACATTTATAAATAATAGTGGTGGAACTTTTAATGTTACCGGTGTAACTTTTAGTGGTGGAAGTTCTGTTTTAGGTGATTATTTACCATTAAGTGGTGGTACTGTTACAGGTGAAACAATTTTTACACAAGGTTTATATTCAAATAGTGAAAATGTAGGTTTGATTATTGATGCCGGTAATTTAAAACGAGTTGGGTTTATGAAATATGGGGGACTTGAAGGGTCTATTGCTCGTGTATCCACTCAAAACTTTAGAATACTTAGAACATCTGGGATAGATATTAATGATGGTACTAATGCCGTAACCGATTTTTATATTGAAGGGGATGGTAAAATAGGTATCGGAACAACAACACCAATAACTAATTTAGATGTTAGTGGAAATACACGAATAGAAGGGTCGTTAACTGCGAGTACAATTTCAGCATCCACTTATTTAAATCTACCACAAGATATTTTTGTTACAGGTGGTACATTTGATAAAAATACGGAAACTTTAACTTTAACTGATATAACAGGCGGTACGATAACAATTACAGGATTTACTGACACTTTTGTTACAGGTGGAACATATAGTGATGGTACTACAACCTTTACAAATAATAGTGGTGGGACATTCAGTGTTAGTGGGTTTTATACAGGTGAAACAAGTTATGTTAATAGTCTTACAACAGGAGTGGGGTTATCAGGGGATTCAACAACAGGTAGTATTACAATTATTAATACAGACCCTGACCAAGTAGTAACAATAAGTGGTGGTACAGGAATTTTAACAGGTGGAACTTATCCAAATTTTGAAATAACAAATTCATTGCCAGACCAAACTGTTGTTTTAAATAACGGTTCAAATATTAATGTTAGTGGTACTTATCCAAATTTTACAATAAATGTTACAGGATTAACTGATAATGACACATATATAACAGGTTTTACTTATTCGGCGAATACATTCACAATATATCAAAATAGTGGTACATCATTAACTTCGACAATAAATAGTGTAACCGGGTTAACTATTAATGGAGACTTAAATCTAACAGGTAATACCAAATTAAGTGGTCTAACAACCGTTTATGGTGACACACCAACATCAGCCGCAATATCACCTGGGATTAATAATTCGTATGATTTAGGATCACCTTCATTTAGATGGAGGGAAATTTATACAACAAATATTGATGCAAGTAATGTAGTTACTGCGTATAGTTTGTATTCAACATACAATACTGGTGTTAGTAATGATTTAACAGTTAGTGGTAATACATCATTACAAAATTTAACCGCAACAACAATATCAGCAACAACATATCAAAACTTACCAATTGATATAAGAGTGACCGGTGGAACTTATTCTGGCGGTACGACAACATTTACGAACAATACAGGTGGAACATTTAGTGTTAGTGGATATTATACTGGAGGTACTGATGTATTTGTAACAGGCGGTACTTATACCGCAGGTACTGCTACGTTTACAAATAACACAGGAGGAACATTTAATGTAACAGGATTTACCACAGGTGGAACAAGTAGTAATTATTGGCAATATAGGAAAACTTACAATGCCTTTCATTCAAACGCAGGATTAAGTGGGGCTGCGTATGCGTTAGCTATAAGTGCGAATGTATTGTTTGCATTCCCGATTGATGTTAAACGAGATGTAACAATTTCATCTTTGGTTATTGGTAATGTTGGGGCTTCCGCAGGGAATAGTGTTTGGGGTGTTTATGATTCGTTGAATGGAGAACCGAATAATTTAATATTTCAAACAACTGCATTTAATAATGCAGTTACAGGCGCAGTTTCTTATACAATAAGTCCAACACAATCATTAACAACAGGTATATATTGGGTTGTATATCATTCATCATCAACCCCAACTTTAAGGGTAATGCAAGTGGCAAATAGTGTTCCAAATATAATTGGAGAAAATGGTTCTTTATTTAATGGAAGTATGACTTATTTATTCCGTAATTTGGCGTATAGTGGAACACTCCCAAGTCCATTTGGGGCAGCGTCATTGCCAACAACAATAAGTTTAATTCCATTTGTTCAATTTGGGGTTACATATTAAAATAATACATCATATGACAACATTTAAAATAGAAAAAGATTTAATTACTTACTTTAAAAATTTCAATACTTTACAAGATGCTGAAACATATACATTAGAAGTTTTGGGTGTCGGGTGGACTGTAACAGTATCTGAAGAACAGATTACACCATTGACCCCACAACAACAATTAGAAAGTGATATTTTTTTTGGTAAGAATATGATTCAAGAATTTTTAATAGATAATAGAGAATTGGGGTCTATACCAATATCTGAACAATTAATACAATTAGATAAGTTTAAAGATATTAATACATTATTAGGTGTTGGGGCATTAAAAGCGAGTTACGATTTAATTACTATTACCACTACTGATCAATATTTTACCCAACAAAGAAAAGATAAATATTTAAATGAAATTTCTAATTATTTACTAAATAATTATGGAACAATATAAACATTATGCCACACCAAATAAGTTTATCCGCAACAACAGGTACACCACCATATTCAGTTACAGTTTGTGACATAACTTTAACATATTGTTATCTATTGACTGGTTCAACTTCATTATCTGCGACAACCACATTTGATATCCCAATACCATTGGATGTTGCGGATAGTGTCATAATTAAAGTAATTGATAGTAATGGTTGTAATCTATTTTATCCGTATAGTTGTCCACCGACACCAACACCAACACCAAGTATTACACCAACGCCATCTTCAACTCCGACAAGTCTTTGTAGATGTATAAGAATAACAAATACAGGAACAACAAGTGGTACATTTTATTTTACACAATGTAATGGAAGTATTACAAGTATATATCCAATTAATTCAGGTACAACATTATATTATTGTGGTTCAAATCCCGTTCCATTAACAAATTGTGACATTTATATTGGTGATAGTTGCGTTAGTAATAGTTGTGTATCAATCACTCCTACGGTAACACCAACACCATCAATTACCCCATCTCCAAGTAGTCCGTAAAATTATTTTGTTTAATCTATCCTTTTAATTTGATTTATTTATTTTAGAAATAAAAAGTCAATGTCAACAATTTTTGTTCAAATCGCAGCATTCAGAGACCCACAACTTAATATCACATTACAGGATATGTTTAATAAATCAAAATATCCTGAAAATTTAAGAATAGGTATTTGTAATCAATACAACCCTAGTGATGAGTTTAATTTAAATCAATACAGAGAAGATAATAGATTTAAAATTGTGGATGTATTAGATACTGAAACTTTAGGGGTTTGTTGGGCAAGAAATCAAGTACAACAATTATATGATAATGAAGAGTATACGCTTCAAATAGATTCTCATATGAGATTTGAACAAGATTGGGATGAAACATTAATAAATATGATTAAAGACTTACAATCTAAAGGTTATCCGAAACCGCTATTAACTGGATATGTTTCTTCATTCGATCCTGATAACGACCCACAAGGTAGAGTTACTGAACCTTGGAGAATGACATTTGATAGATTTATTCCCGAAGGTGCTGTATTCTTTTTACCTGAAATAATACCGGGATGGAGAGAAATGACAGAACCAATACCAGCAAGATTCTACTCAGCACATTTTTGTTTTACACTAGGTCAATTCAGTAAAGAAGTACAACATGACCCACAATATTATTTTCATGGAGAAGAAATATCTGTTGGGGTTCGAGCGTATACTCACGGATATGATTTATTCCATCCACATAAAGTTGTTATTTGGCACGAATATACTAGGAAAGGACGCACTAAACAGTGGGATGTTGACAAGGAGTGGCATAAGAAAAATGAATCTTCACATCTTAGAAATAGAAAATTATTTGGAATGGATGGTGAAATTTTTAATGCTGATGAATTTGGTATATATGGATTTGGTACTGAAAGAACATTGGAAGACTTTGAGAAATACGCTGGTATTAAATTTAATATTAGAGGAGTACAACAATATACATTAGATAAAAAATCCCCACCTAACCCAATTTATAATAATGAAGAAGAATATTTAAAAAGTTTTTCTAGTATTTTTAAACATTGTATAGATATTCATTTTAGTCAAGTACCTGAAAAGGATTATGATTTTTGGGTGGTTGCTTTTCACAATAAACAAGATGATACATTATTCCGACAAGATTCTGATAGTAACGACATAAATAGAATGATGAGTGACCCTGATGGATATTGTAAGATATGGAGAGAATTTCAGACAATAGAAAAACCCGCATATTGGGTTGTTTGGCCTTATTCCAAATCAAAAGGATGGTGTGATAGAATAATAGGAAAATTATAAAATATGCAAGGACATTTTATTTACGATGGATTAATTATTAGTCAACATCAATCTGTTAAAGGATATTTTGAAAAATTTTTACAAGAAACAAAACCAAAACAAATTTTGGAAATTGGGACATATGATGGTGGTTTTACTTTAATGTTAAGAGACATATTAGATAATTTAAATTTATCTGATACGACAATCAGAACTTATGATATATTAGAACAAAAAAATTTAAAAAATAAAAAAAGAAACATAGAAATGTTCCAAGAAAATTTATTTAATCATCAATATGACAATTTAATAAATGAAAAAATTGTTAATGATTATATAAAAAGGGATGGTAGAACAATTGTTTTATGTGATGGCGGAAGTAAAAAAAATGAATTTAGACTTCTATCAAAATTTTTAAAATCTGGTGATATTATTATGGCTCACGATTATTCACCTAACCAAGAATATTTTGAAAAAAATATTAAAAATAAAATTTGGAATTGGTTAGAAATACAAGATAGTGATATTAATGAATCGTGTGAAAAATATAATTTAATTCCACATTACGAAAATGAATTTAGGGATATTGTTTGGGTCTGTAAAATAAAAAAATAATGAATAAGATAACATTAGTCACAGGTTTATGGGACATAGGTAGAGACAATCTTAAAGAAGGGTGGTCAAGAACATATCAACATTATTTAGATAAGTTTTCACAACTTTTAGATGTGAAAGAAAACTTAATTATTTTTGGGGATAATGAATTAAAAGAATTTGTCTTCAAAAAAAGAAATGAAAATAATACCCAATTTATATATAGAAATGTTAATTGGTTTAAAAATGAATTTTTTGATAAAATTCAAGAAATTAGAAATAATCCAAATTGGTTTAATCAAGTTGGTTGGCTATCTGAATCCACCCAAGCCAAACTTGAAATGTACAATCCATTGGTTATGTCCAAAATGTTTTTATTAAATGACGCAAGACTTTTGGACAAATTTAATTCGGAATATCTTTTTTGGATTGATGGTGGATTGTCTAATACAGTTCATCCTGGATATTTTACCAAAGATAAAGTATTGAATAACTTACCAAAACATTTGGGTGATTTTAATTTTGTTTGTTTCCCATACGAAACCGAACTTGAAATACATGGATTCAAATATTCTGAAATCGTTAGAATATCAGGTTCAAAAATAAATAAAGTTGCAAGGGGTGGTTTCTTTGGTGGTAAAAAAGAAATAATAGGTGAAATTAATTCATTGTATTATCATTTGTTAAATGACACCCTATCTAGGGGATATATGGGTACAGAAGAAAGTATCTTTACTTTGATGACTTATATGTATCCAAATTTAATAACTTATTTTGAAATTGAATCTAATGGATTAATGGGTAAGTTCTTTGAAGATATGAAGAATGATAAATTAATACCAAAGAAAGAATCTAAATATATTGTAAATGATAAATCAATTAATAAGGTTGGTTTGTATGTAATAACATTTAATTCGCCAAAACAATTTGAAACATTGATTAAATCAATGTTGGAATATGATTCAGACTTTATAACCAAACCCAAAAAATTCTTATTGGATAATTCAACTGATTTATCTACCACACCAAGATATATTGAGTTATGTGAACAATATGGATTTGAACATATTAAGAAAGACAACTTGGGTATAATGGGTGGTCGGATATTTGTTGCCGAACATTTTAATGAAACTGATTTGGATTTCGTTTGGTGGTTTGAGGATGATATGTTCTTTTATCCCAAGAATGAAACTTGTAAAAATGGGTTTAATAGATATGTTAAAGGATTATATAATAAAAGTTTGGAGATAATCCAAAAAGAAAATTTTGATTTTCTTAAATTAAATTATACAGAATTTTATGGGGATAATGGTACACAATTTTCTTGGTATAATGTCCCACAAGATTTTAGACAAAAACATTGGCCAAATAATACAAAGTTACCTGAATTTGGTTATGACCTAAATGCACCTAGAACAAAATTTAACAATATAAAAACACATAAAGGTATTCCATATGTTGATGGGGAAGTGTACCTTTGTAATTGGCCTATTATTTTAAGTAAGGAAGGGAACTATAAATGTTATTTGGAAACAAGGTTTCAGTCGCCTTTTGAACAAACAACTATGTCGTATTGTTATCAAGAAACAATTAAGGGAACTATTAAACCAGGTTTGTTGTTAATAACACCAACAGAGCATAACCGATTTGAACATTACGATGGAAAATTAAGAAAAGAAAATTAAAATCTACGGAACTAAAGTAAGTATTTATTGGTTTATATAATAGTCTTGGTTGATGACTTTCCTTAAAGTTAGGGTGTGTGGGCAACTCCTATTAGTCGAAAATGATAGACAGCTTGATTACATCGAAAGATGGTGACTATTAGCTCCCTGGTATACAGCTAAACCAGCGTGTCTCCATAGTACGAAAATTGGAATCAATAAAAAAGGTGGGATAATACCCACCTTTTTTATATTGTATATTTACCACAATATTCATAATTTGTATCACGTAATTCATCACCTTTAATATGTGTTTTTAATGTTATTTTATAAGTTCTAACATCAAATAATTTCTTATGAACTATAAATGCTATGGTATATGGTACTATTTTCCCATCTTTAGTTATGGAATCTGTTTTTAATGTAAAACAAAGTTCTTTTTTGTTTTCCCAATTATTATTAACTATTTTGTCATAAATTATAGGAATTCCTTTAAAAATTAAATCAATACCTTCATTTACATATGGATTATAAATATCGGTTCTATTTTTATTTTCAGGCTCATTTTTTCTTTCATATCTACTACAATAATGGTCTGTTTGGTTAACTTTAAATCTACTTCTTCTGTGTTTGTAACTATCTAATTCATCGTAATATGTTTTTATTCTATTTTTTGCTTGATTGAAAAAACTACTATTACATTTAATAGTTGGAACTCCCTCGTTTAATATCATTAAACGATTTAATTCAGTTCGTGTTATTTCTTCAATATAAATTTTTCTTAAATAAAATTCTTCAAGTAATATTTTTTTAATTAGGTTTCTCATAATAACATAAATATATGAATTAATAAGTATTTATATTAAAAATACTTAATGGAATTCTTTATCAAGAAAAACGCAACGTTGCCCTTACTAAAACTTCAGGTTGTAAAAAATGGAAGATTGGACTATAATAATTTTATGTCTTTAATTGAACAATCTTCATTATTTTTTTCAATGGTCGATGTGGAAACAGGTGTGGCAAAAATAAGTTCTAGACCAGCAGGTTTTGTTGAAAAAGTTAATGTTGACCCAAATGCTGATGATGAATATTATTTGTATTATCAATTCCAAAATAGAGATACAAATACAGTTGGAAGATATGAAGGACAATTCATGTTAAGAAGTACGGATGGAGTTTTAATTTTACCAATCAGAGAAAAATTGTTTATTACTATACAAGAATCATTTATTGCTGATGATTTAGAATACAATAGTTGTTATGTCTCTGAATTCCCATGTTGTATTAACGGACCTTATACAACAACGACAACAACATTATAATTTTTTTTGACTTGTATGATTTTTTATTTATACTTGTAGGGATAAGGTTAATGTCATCTTGTATGACAGCCAATGTACCGTTTTAAAAATAAGTATAATGATATCACAAGAAGAAATTAAGTCCTTCCTTGAAGGGAGTGATCCGGAACAATTTATAGTTGCAATAGAATATGATTACGCATCAGAATCAATATTCAAAATCAAAGAAATTCCAGGTAAGGGAAAAGAAATAAGAAAAGATTCATTTACACCATTTGCTTGGGTCGGTGATTTACACGGATTGAATTTTTATCAATCCTCAAAATCACTTCAAAAAGAAGCCATGTCCAAACATGGAATTGTAATTGACAAATTAGAAACAGGTAATAATAAAAGATTACAAAATGGACTTAAATTTATGGTTAAGTCCTTAAAAGGTTATAGAAGTCTACAACAATTTTTTAAAGAAGGTGGAATTGATATATGGGGGGAGAATGCTAAAGATAGAATCTTAATGTTACCCCCTGTTGAACAATACCTAATTCAAAAAGAAAAAAGATTGTTCAAAGGTTATGAAGAATATAATGATATTACAAGATTAGGATTCGACTTAGAAACAACATCTTTACAACCAAAAGATGGTCGAATCTTCATGATTGGAATTAAAACAAATAAAGGTTTACAAAGGGTAATTGAATGTGCTGACGAAGACCAAGAACGTGCAGGACTTGTTGAATTTTTCAGAATTATAGATGAAGTCAAACCATCAATCATTGGTGGATATAATTCATTTAACTTCGACTGGTATTGGATATTCGAAAGATGTAAGGCATTACATTTAGATATTAAGAAAATTGCAATCTCAATGAATGCTAAGAAGACGATATCTCAAAAAGAATCAATGTTAAAATTGGCAAATGAGGTTGAGAGATTTAATCAGGTTCAAATGTGGGGGTATAATGTTATTGACATTATCCATTCAGTTCGTA
>Ga0181344_1000636_pt1 | contig 13702 bp, 16 predicted proteins | sample Su13VDMLBDD_FD_130098 | JGI IMG/M metagenome (GOLD analysis project Ga0181344, IMG submission 130098) | Freshwater viral communities from Lake Michigan, USA - Su13.VD.MLB.D.D | ecosystem: Environmental > Aquatic > Freshwater > Lake | place: USA: Michigan | collected 2013-07-15
CAGAACCCCGAACAGCCGCAACCGCAGGGCCTGAAGGGTAAAAATCCTGAAGAAATGATGTCCGTCGAGCGTATGAAGATGGCCGAGCTTCAGATGAAGCATCAGGATAGCGAGATGGACAATCGCAATCGCGCCGCCGACCGCGAGTCCAGAGAGCGTCTTGCTCTCCTGAAGCTCATCAAGGAAGTGGCGGAGAACCCCGAAGCGGTAACCGCCATTAACGAGATGATATCGCCCGAGATGATGAGAAAGCTTGAAGGAGAGGGCTAATGGCCGGTTCCCGCATCGACGCTGCCATGAGGCTGGTGCATGTCCATAGGAAGCTTGGCGGAAGGCTTATTCAGGACAAGTACCCTTCTCACTACATGCCCGGCGTTGGTAGACAGGTGGCGGGAGCATATGCCACGAAGGGCTTTGTGGACGAGGAACCCGTTGCCGAATCCACCGAGACCGTCTACGACCCCATGGGCAACGAAGGTTTTGCAAACCGTGCCGAAAGGCAGGCAAGGGACTTCGCTAACTTTCTAATGGTTAAAGGTGGCCAAGTACGGCCCCTAGAGCCTTCCTCTCCCACCCGCGCTGCTGGCGGACGCACTGGCTACGCCAACGAAGGCGCAGTCCGGGATCCGGATGATCCGCGCCAGTGGCTCGAATTTGGTAGCAGCAAAGAAGGTGATGTCCCGACAGGATTACCGCTTGGGCAAGTGGCAATTAAAAGCAATGTCGTTCCTGTGGCAGAAGGCATTGCCGATGCGTTTAAACTTGGAAATCAAGCATACGCAGGCGAGCTTCCTCCCGACTATTTTAAATCAGACGAGGGAATCGGTCGCGCATTCAATGCTGCCGCTACCCCGATGCTCGGCAGTTTCGGTTTAAGCCACGCTGTCGGGCCTGCGGTGAACGCTGGCGAAACAATGCTCGGTATGTCCGTCAAGCCGAAGGGCGGTAATTGGCTCAAAGGCAGCATTGAACGAGAAACCAAAGGTGTAAAATCCGGCCTTAATCCTGAACAAGTAAAATGGGAAAATGAGCATTACGCGCTTGAAGCATCCGACTCTGTTCGTTATCCTGAACAGGCGGCACAAGCAAACGCGCAGATTCAGCGCAATAATACTAATTTGGCTCTTGACAACTGGATCGATAAAAAACTTAACAAATATGTTCAGAATGAACTTGCTACGCCAGAAGACCCAATTCGTCTGCTTGCCGAACGAGGCATTCTTCATATCGCTCCAGAGAATTTGTACACATCATTTAGAAACGTTCCTGGACAAACAAGGGTCGCCGAATCTCAAGCTGCTAAAGCTTGGGAAGATGTTGCAGACAAAGCCATAACGACGTTCCCAGCAGAAGAATACACGGGAAGTGGCTGGAATTTTACTCGCGACAACCAAACTAAAATACAAAAAGAAAACCCTTGGCTTGAAAACCTACCCGGAGAAACACCAATTTACGCAGTTGACTCTCATAGGGGCATAACTGAATACCTCGGATTCGATCATCTTAAAGACGAGCTTTTCAATGCGACTCGCCACGACAGCGATTTACCTGCCAATCTGCGCTTGACGCCCGAGAAACTTGACAAGGTTTCGGTTCCGCAGGCGGTCGAGCTTGTTGCGAAGATTAACAAATGGCGAGAAGAGTCAGCAGCAAAAGCTCTTAGCAAAAATTCTGAGAACGAGGCGACACACCTTGTCAAGGATTATCCTGATCAAGGCTACAAATGGGTTGAGTTGAAGAACCCAACAAATATGGCAGAAGATGCGCTGAGTCGTCTTTCAGCGAAAGACAAGGCGCTTTATCAACGTTACATTGATTCAGGGGATACGCCGCACGATGCTCTTTTAGGGGTAATTGGCGATTATGGCACAAGCCCAAGCCTCAAAGAAGCGTTGAAATACGAAGGCGAAGTAATGCGCCATTGCGTTGGCGCATATTGCGACGATGTTGCTCGAGGCGACTCACGTATCTTTTCTTTGCGAGATGCAAAAGGCGAGCCTCATGTCACGATTGAGACCGGAAAGCCACAGCACCTTGATGGTGTCGGAAATGCTGTGAATGCAATTGAACCCGGCCTCTGGGAAAAAATGGTTAAACAGGGAGCGCATTCAGACACTTTTGAGTGGCTGAAACAAAACCGTCCTGATGTTTACGAAAAAATGACGCAAGAAGGAATTATTCAGGTCAAAGGCAAAGGGAATATGAAACCAAAGGACGAATACATTCCGTTCGTCCAGGATTTCGTCCGCGCAAGGGAATGGGGAAAGATCGGCGACAGCCGAAACATTGACATGGCGCGCATCACAAAGCCTGTCAAAATTAGCGACAACCTCGAGATTCCTCCCGGCTATTACACACAGCAAGATGTGAAAAATTTGCTGGCGGAAAAAGGTTTGTCCGAGCAAATCCCTTGGGATCTCCTTTACAGCAAGCTTCGGCACTACGACTCAGACTTTGCTCGTGGCGGCATCGTTGACGATACCATGGCTGTTGCCCGCACCGTTGGCGGACGCATTGGATATGCCAATGAAGGCGCAGTTCGTGATCCTAATGATCCGTTGGGCGGGTTAGCGCAAGACGCCAACAATCCAAATCAATGGCTGCAGTTTGGCGGGCAAGATCAAGGAGAGGCTCCGAAAGGTGTCCCGATCAGCGAAGAATCGTCTGCCGTCCTCAAACCAATGGGTGTCGATCTCCCGCAAGAAGCAAAAACTCCGCTCATCGCAAGAGCGCAGTCTGTCGCTCGTTTAGTCAATTCCGACCAAGGGATTGCGCCTGATTCGGATTCTTCATTCGCAAACTTTATCCCAAGAGACAACCCACAACGAAGCAAAAATTTTGATGAATGGTTTGGAGACAGTTTAGTAAAGAATAAAGACGGCACCCCAAAAACGGTTTATCATGGAACAAGTTCTGATTTTAGCGTTTTCCGACCAAGCTCGACTGGAGAATTTGGACCGGGAATTTACGCGACAGACCTTGCAGACGAAGCGTCTTCGTATGCGGGAACCCATCCTGAAGGAACTGGGCAGAATGTTATGCCGGTTCACATTAGGATGGAACAGCCTTTTGTCGCTAAAGACCCCTCCGAGTTTTGGGAGAAGTTTGGTGGGAAAACAGACGCTGACGCAATACAAAACGCCAGAAAGGCAGGCTATGATGGCGTTATAATCGAGCGTCCGTACACAATTTACGATGAGAAAAGAAAACAATTTTACCCAACGGGTCGAAACCACACACACTACGTTGTTTTTGACCCGGGCCAGATTAAATCCGCCATTGGAAACATTGGTAATTTTAGTCTAAAAGATTTGGACATTAATAAAAACAAAGGCGGCAAGGTTGAAGCCGTCAGAAAGGGTCTGCCCGAGAGAGCGAGGGGTGGATCTATCGTCGACAAAGCTCTCATGTTAAAATCGCCTTCCGGCTCGTCGCTGCACGAAGCCATCAGAATCGCCAAGCAGCACCGGGGGACGCCCCGTAAATCCTAGGAGAGACCCAATGCATGGTATGGCGAAATCAGCGCGGAACGCGCTTAAAAGCAAGGCTCGCCGCATGGCGACCGGCTCTAACGAGAAAGTAGATTCGTCCAACTGGACGTCAGCGGAGCCCCTGAACACGACCGCCAAGACCGGCATGCGCCCGATTTCGCGCCGCGCCTTCAAGGCAGGTGGCAAGGTCGTGGCCAAGGACGATAGCGCTGCGAACCCGGCCCGCGCAGACAAGGTCTCGCGCAACGCTAAGCAGTTTGCCGACGCTAAGGTCAACCGCAACGTCAAGGACGCTAACGAAGAGCGTCCCGGCATCAAGCATGTTGGTGGTCTCAAGACCGGCGGTCGTGCAAAGAAGATGCTTGGTGGCCTCATGGCGGGCGACGAGCGCGCCAACATGGTCAGCCCCGATCGTTTCAAGTTTACCGGCGCTTCGGGCGTTCCTCGCAAATCGGGTGGCAAGGCCAAAAAGCACGACGACGTGAAGGAAGACAAGGCGCTCATCAAGAAGATGGTGAAGCCTGCCGCCCGCACCGGCAAGGAAATTGGTGGAGCTTTGGCTAATTTTAGCCCCCTTGCCATGGGTCTTAACGCCCTTCGTGGAAAAGACGACAAGGACGAAAAGAAGCGTGGTGGTCGTACCGGCAAGAAGGAAGGTGGCTTCCTCCGCACCCTTGGCGACCGCGTAGCTGGCGACTTGGCGTCCGACGAGGCCATGAAGATCAAAGACAAGATCATGGGTTCCCTTAGTGGCGACAACTACAAGAAGGGTGGCCGCACCAAGAGGGAAGACGGTGGTTTGGCGATGCAAAAGCTTCGCAACATTGCTCGGGACACTGACCCCCGCGACACGGTTAAGCCACAACGCAGAGTTGACCTTTCCGATTTCACCGACTCAATGGCTCATAACCCCGACATGGGTGAAATGCCGGGAAAGTGGGTTCCTGCTAAGCCTAAAAACATTATGGGCAACAAGAAAGGTGGCCGAGTTAAGAGGGCTACTGGTGGTGGTACTTTCTCGGGTTCTGGCTACCCCGGAAAGGTTCCCGGCGTAGTTGGTGGTCGCGTCGCCAAGGCTCTTGGTGGCGAAACGCAGCCCAAGAAGGCTGCTAAGGGCAACACCGCCATCACCATCAACATCGCTCCCGGTGGTGGCAAGCCCGGCGACATGCCCCCCGGCATGCCTCCTAAGGGCGCTCCTCCAACCCTCCCGATGCCCGCTGGCATGCCCCCCGGTATGCCTATGGGTGCGCCTCCCGGCCCTCCTCCCGGCCCGATGGCGGGTCCCCCGCCCGGCATGCCCCCTGCTGGTGCTGGCGGCCCCCCTCCTCGTTTGCCACCCGAAATGATGATGGGTCGCAAAGCCGGTGGGCGAGTCTATCGTTCCTACAAGGACATGGATGCTGGTGCAGGGTCCGGTCTTGGTCGTCTAGAGAAGACCGAGATCCAAGCGCACAAGCCCCGCAAGTCGGGCGGGCGCACCTATCGCTCTTATAAGGACATGGACGCGGGGGCAGGATCTGGCAAAGGACGTCTCGAAAAGACCGAAATCCAGAGCCACAAGTGAGTTCGCTGGGGTTCTGCCCTTCCCCCTAATCCCAGCGTTCTGGTGGGGTGCTTTCCCTCTCTTTGGCACCCCACCTTTCCATCTTTCAAGAGAGCATGGAGGGTGAATGCAAACATTCAATAGTCTCTTTGAACACGAACTCTCGAAGGTCATCAATGAGGAAATTGAAGAGCTTCGAAACCGCCTAGAAACCAATACGTACTCGGAAATTGGGCAGTTCAAGTACGTGATGGGACAAATCAGTGCGTTGCGAAACGTACAAAAAGAACTGATCGGTATGGCTAAAGAAGCTGCAGATCAGTCCAACCGCTAAAGAGAGGGTTATATAATGCCGCCAATGCTAATGGCTCATGAAGTCGATCCGAAGGATAAGCTCCTCGAAGAGATCGGCGATCTTTCGAACATTGAAATCTTCAACAATCAGGTCCTTGTGGCGGTTTACATCCGCCCACAAAAGACGAAGAGTGGCATCTTCTTGTCGGACAAGACTACCGACGAAGACCGATACCAGTCGAAAGTAGGTCTGATTATTAAGATGGGTAGTTCCGCATTCAAAGATCCCACTGGTGCTTGGTTTAACGGCGTAAAGTTCAACATGAACGATTGGGCGGTGTTTCGTCCTTCGGATGGCTGGAGCATCACCGTTAACAACGTTCTTTGTCGGATCATTGACGACATCAACGTTCGTGGTCGCGTAGACCAACCAGACCGTGTGTGGTGAGGTAAATCATGTCAGATGAAAAGAACGAAATCGAACTTGAAATCGAGACCAACGAATCTCAAGAAGATTCCGAAATTAAAGTGGAGACCGAGGAAGAAGCCCCGGTAGCCAAAAAGTCCTCCGTATCCCTTGACGACGGTGTGGAGGAGCTTCGTGCGCAACTCACCAAGGAGCGTAACGCGAGGCTAGATGCTGAGAAGATGGCGAGAGAGGCGTCCAGTCGCGAAGTGCAAGCTCGCAGCGAAGTGGACGACACCAACATGCAACTCCTTAACGGGGCGATAAGCGACGTTAAGCGCGAGAACCTCTGGTACAAGGGCGCTATTCGCGATGCCCTTGCGAACGGCGACTACGAAAAGGCGGCGGAATACAACGAGGCCGTCGCCACCAACGTGGGTAAGCTGATGCGTCTTGAAGAGGGTAAAGCCTCTTTCGAGACTCGCCCGAAAGTAGAACCAATGGCGAGGTCCAACGACCCCGTCGAGGCTTTTGCATCTCAGCTTTCGCCTCGTTCGGCGGAGTGGATTCGTAACAACCCTGATTTTGTTACGGATCCTCGCCTCAATCGCAAGATGATTGCGGCGCACGAAATGGCGATGGCGGATGGTATGAAAGCCGACACTACGGAGTACTTCGAGTATATCGAGGATACTCTTAAAGTCAGCAAGAACCGTCCGGACCCAGCGATCCAAAGAGAAGATTCGGCAATGTCGTCGGCGGCGAGTCCTACCCAGCGTCGTGCTGCACCTCCTGCGGCTCCGGTGTCGAGGACTTCTTCTCCCACCGCTCCGGGTCGTCCTATCGTTAGGCTTAACTCCGCCGAACGCGAGATGGCCCAGATGATGGGGATGTCGGACCAAGAATATGCCAAGAACAAGCTGCTTCTCATCAAAGAAGGCAAGCTCCCTAACTAAGGATGAACGTCATGACTGCAATGGAAAAGGCAAAGCTTACCCGCCCCGACATGAGGGGTGCAATGACCAACGAGGAAGATCCTCGCGCTAGGGCGGCTAGACGCGCCGCCGAAGTTCGTGGCCATATTGGCAACATGGATGATGGCACCGACATCTTCGCCATTCCCCCAGCCCCCGCTGGCTGGTCGTATGAATGGAAGAGAAAGTCGGTGCTGGGCCAAGAAGACCCAGCGCACCAAGTGGCTCTTCGCCGCATGGGCTGGGACCCCGTTCCCTCCGCTCGCCACCCCGAGATGATGCCTTCGGACAACATTTCGAACACCATCGAGCGCAAAGGCATGATCCTCATGGAGCGCCCCACCGAGTTGGTGGAGGAAGCTCGCATGATCGAACTGCAGCGCGCTCGCCAGCAAGTGAACCATAAGGAAGCCCAGCTTGCGGGCGTTCCGGAGGGCGGTCTTGGCAACCGCGATCATCCTCAGGTCAAGCCCCGTATCGGCAAATCCTACGAGGCCATGCCGATCCCCAAGGAATAACGAGATCGTCAAGGGAAACGTCATTCGGTCGTTTCCCTTGACACGCGTTCCGAAATCTGCTAGTTTAATTTGTCTCCCCCGTTGCGGAGACGCCACTTTTCCCCCGGTTCTTATTCGCCCCGATGCGCGATGATGAACCTCCTGTAAGAAGGAGATTCCGTCATGGCGAATACACAAGCCTATAACGGTTTCAGCCAGTACAGTGGAAATGGTTCTGCCCCGACCTACGAGCAGGTCGTCGCCACCATTCAGTCCACCAACACCACTGCAATTTACTACGGCGACCCCGTTGAACCCAACGCTGCTGGATACATCATTCAGGGCACTGGTTCGATTAGCATCGCTGGCGTCTTCGTTGGTTGCAAGTACCTCTCGACGAGCCAGAAGCGCACCGTTTGGTCCAACTATTGGCCCGGCAGCGACAACAACGGCAACGTTGAAGCCTACATCATCAACGACCCGAACGCTCAGTTCACGGTGTCTGGTGATAACTCCACCTCGCTCTGGGTTCAGGCCGCGATCAACGCCAACTGTGGTTATGCGATCGGTACGGGCAACACCGCTACCGGCGTCTCGGGGGCCTATCTGGACTCCACGACCATCAACACCACTTCAACCCTGCCTTTCCGCGTCCTTGGTTACGTGATCGACCCTCCGGGCGCGAACGGCACCGAAACCGGTGCGTATCGCAGGATTATCGTTGCCTTCAACAGCGTGTCTACCAAGACACTCGTTGGCATCTAAGGAGTAAGGACCAATGGCTGTCAATCTTTCTGCCATCAAAGACCTTCTCCTCCCCGGCCTCCGTGGGGTTGAAGGCAAGTACGAGCAGATCCCGTCGCAGTACGACAAGATCTTCACGAAGCACGATTCCAAAATGGCGCTTGAGCGCACAGCGGAAATGCGCTTCTTGGGTCTTGCTCAGCTGAAGACCGAAGGTGGTCAGACTCGCTTCGACAACAACGCTGGTGAGCGTTTCATTTACAACCAAGAGCACACCGAAATCGGTCTTGGTTACGCCATCACCCGCAAGGCTGTTGACGACAACCTCTACAAGACTCAGTTCGCCCCGTCGAACCTTGGTCTTATTGAATCGTTCCAGCAGACCAAGGAAATCTACGGCGCTAACATCCTCAACACCGCGACGACCTATAATGCGTCCATTGGTGGTGACGGCAAGGCGCTTGTGGCTTCCGATCACCCCATCGACGGTGGGACGATCTCGAACTACGGTACTACGGAACTCAACGAGTCGACCCTGTTGAACTCGATGATCGCCATTCGTACCAACTTCAAGGACATGGCGGGCCTGAAGGTCTTCGCTCGTGGCCGTCGCCTGATCGTTCCCCCGGCTCTAGAGCCGGTCGCGATCCGCCTCACCAAGACTGAACTTCGCCCCGGTTCGGCGGACAACGACGTCAATGCCATCATGATGACTGCGGGCGGTCTGCCCGAAGGCTACATGGTCAATGACTTCTTGACCTCCTCGACGGCTTGGTTCCTCCTGACGAACATTGATGGCCTGTCCTATATGCAGCGCATCAAGTTCGAGACGGACATGCAGGTTGACTTCGTCACCGACAACCTGCTGGTCAAGGCTTACGAGCGCTACAGCTTCGGCTACTACAACTGGCGTTCGATTTGGGGCAACTTGCCGTCCTAAGGTTAATTGGGCGGGGCTTCGGTCCCGCCTTTCATCTAGGGTAACCGATTGTACTGACCGCCCTAGCGGACGCTGCACAGACAGTACAATCCCATCGTGCAGGAGGTTCCTATGGGAACAACCACGTTTACCGGTCCTATCAAGGCGGGCAACGTTCTTAACACGACCGGCACCACTGCTGGTACGATCAAGAACGTCGGCTTCGTCGCCATGGCGCAGACCGCGACAATCACGCAGGCGCTTACGGCCACGGCTTACGCCACGCGCATCGTCATCCCCGCCTACAGCCACATCTTGAACATTCAGTTCCTGACGACGGTAGCTTGGAATGGTGCTGCCGCTACCATCAGCATTGGCACCAGCGCAACTTCGACTGAGCTTGTTGTGGCTGCCAGCCTTGCCGCTATCGGGCAGTCTTCGGCTGGTCCCGGCACCAACGCCACTCGCACGGCGCTCTGGACCAACACTGGTGCAACCGACATTGTTATTTACGCTCTGTCCGCCAACACTGGCGATGGCGTCGGTGACCTTGTTGTTCGCTACATCCAAGCTGAGAACGCTTAAGCCATAGGAGATCGTCATGAAGGGTAAAGGTCAATTCAAACTTGGAAATCCCCCCACCGAGTCTCTCGGCGGCGATTTCTACGCTGGCGGCAAGTCTAACGTCGCCAAGGAAGCCAAGAATAAGGCTGAAGGCTTCAAGAAGGGCGGCAAGACCGTAAAGATGTCTGGCGACAAGGCCAAGGCTTCTGCGGATCGCATGCCCCGCAAGGCTGGCGGCAAGGTCATGTCTTCGGCTTCTGGCGGTACGCCGCGCGCCAAGTCTTCTCACTACTAAGATCATCCTCCCCTGATCTAACGTGAGACTAACGGGGGCCGTGTGCCCCCGTTTTGCTAGGAGGTTCCCGTGACCGCTGCATGGACTCGTAAGGAAGGTAAGTCTGCATCTGGCGGGCTTAATGAAAAGGGCCGCGCTTCACTAAGAGCGCAGGGTCAAGATATTAAGCGCCCGCAGCCAGAAGGCGGTTCACGAAAAGACAGCTTCTGTGCTAGGATGACGGGCATGAAGCGGAAGCTGACAGGGTCTGCAAAAGCTGCTGACCCTGATAGCCGCATCAATAAGTCGCTCAGAAAATGGGATTGCTGACATGGCCGAGAAACCTTTTTGGGAACAAGATGCCCCGAAGGACGCCAAAGAAAAGCACCTGAGCCGCAAACAGGTTCAATCGGCGAAGGCTAGTGCTCGCGCCGCTGGGCGTCCTTATCCGAATTTGGTTGATAACGCCGCCGCCGCCCGCAGCAAGGGGAAATGATATGCAGTACTCCGCTCTTACCAAAACTGGGACAGGTCGCAGCACCATTTGCGTTGTTGACGATTTTCAGGCCCCATTCAATATCGGCGTTGCCGTTTCAATAAGCTCAACAGCGACGTTCACGGTTGAGTATTCTCTTGATGATCCAAACGCTGCTGGCTATTCGGCTGGTTCGGCTGCTTGGTTTGTAGCGCCGGGTTTTACATCCGGTTCGGCTGCTATAGGTGGCGCAATCACCATCCCTTGCCGTGCCATTTGTTTGAACGTGTCGGCTAACGCTGGAACGGTTACGGCTCAGATCGTTCAAGCCGGACCTGTCTAATGGCAACGAGCAACACCTATTCGTTCAATCCCGGCTTAGGCGAGCTTACGCTGTACGCCTACAACCTGATTGGGATTCGAAACACGGCGCTGCTGCAAGAGCATATGGAAGCCGCTCGCATGGCTTCCAACATGCTTTGTTCGCGCTGGTCCAATATGGGTGTAAACCTCTGGGCAGTTGATCTTGTGACGACCGCTCTTGTTACAGATCAGGCGACATATGCTGTCGATGGCAACACTGTCATGATCTTGGACGCTTACGTCCAAAACGATGACTCTGGCGCAAACATCGACCGCATTATCATGCCGGTGAGCCGCACCGAGTATGCCAGTTATCCTAACAAGGAGCAGCAGGGGTTCCCGACTGTCTACTGGTTTGACCGTTTGATCAGTTCTTCGCGCTCTACGGGCTCCGCAGGGCCTTCTATCACACTGTGGCCGGTCCCAAACACGGACAACGGCCCGCAGTCGCTGAAATACTACCGGGTGCGCCAGATACAGGATTCTGCACTGTCCAATGGGCAGACTGTTGAGATCCCCTATCTCTGGCTTGAAGCGTTTGCCTACGGGCTCGCAATGCGGTTGGCCCAGATCTGGAACCCGGCTGCGGTGGCGATGATCAAGCCGATGGCTGATGAATCGTACCAGATCGCTGCAAGTCAGAACATTGAGCAGGCTCAACAGTACATCTCCCCGATGATTTCCGGCTATTTCCGCTAATGGAGGGGATGAATGGGTTACGCATCCCGATCCGGCAGAGCTAGAACTAGCGCCAGAAACCCGCAAGCGTTTGCGATCTGCGACCGCTGCGCAATCTGGTACAACCATGTGAACCTTCGCTGGCAGTACGATTGGGCGGGTGCGAGCTTGATCAACAAGCGCATTCTTGTCTGCAATACTTGCTATGACGAGCCGCAGCAGCAGCTTCGCGCCATTATCATTCCTGCCGATCCTACGCCGATTGTGAACCCGCGCGTTGAGCCTTACGCTTGGGACGAGATCGACCGCCGCCAATTGTCGGGTTACAACACCACCAATGCGCAGACAGGTATCCCGGTTCAGCAAGGCGACACTCGCGTTACCACCATTGATGGCGACATTCCTGACCGGACTCGCGTCACGCAACAGACCGGCGAAGCTCCTTACGGGACAAACCAAAAGCCCGGCACCGATCCCAATGCTGTGACATTCCGCGACATCACCAATGTCACGAACAACGGAATCGGGATTATTCGCGTCACCGTAAGCGTCACTTCTGGGTTTATTACAGGCCAGCGGGTAATCATCAACGATGTTGATGGGGTTGATGCGGCCAACGGGAAATGGACCATCACGGTTATCAATCCCAGCCAATTTGATTTGCAAAACTCATCATTCACTGGCGCATACGTCAGCGGCGGATATGTTATAAACAATCCCAGCTTGCCTTATGGCTTTGATGAAGTGCCCAAGACAGGACCGCTCTGATGCCTCGTTACGCTAGTAATGTTCAGATCCCCAATCTTGGTGCTGTTGTTTCTCTAAACGGCACTGAACAACTCGAAGTCGTTCAAGCTGGCGAATCCAAACGAGCCACAACACAGCAGATTGCTAATCTGCAAGGCGTTGGCCCAACGGGGCCTATGGGAACAACCGGCCCGACCGGCCCCACCGGCCCCAGCGTAACCGGCCCCACGGGGTCTACAGGCCCTGCTGGTGGCCCCACCGGCCCCACCGGCCCCACCTCCACTGTTGCTGGCCCTACAGGGCCTACAGGCCCCACGGGAGACGCCTCCACCGTGCCCGGCCCTACAGGCCCCACAGGGCCAACTGGTGCGGCTTCCATAGTTGCTGGACCCACTGGCCCGACTGGGCCTACTGGTGACGCCTCTACGGTTCCCGGCCCCACCGGCCCCACCGGAGCGCAGGGAACATCGTCCAATTTGTTCTTGTACCGCGCCAACACCAGCGCAACGAGCGGTTACCCCGGCGACGGCGACATTCTCTGGGACACCGCAACGCAGATCAGCGCGACAAGCATCAATGTCAGCCACCTGACGGATGCCAACGTCGATATTGACATCTTCCTTGCTCTCTTGAGCGTGGGAGAACAGATTGTTATCCAGAGCCAATCGGCCAGCGCGGATTTCCAAATTTGGACCATTTCCGGCGCTCCGACAAATGTGAATCCGGGCGCAGCCAATTCCTATTGGACATATCCAATCACCCTCAACTCATCTGGTGGGATCGGAACAACCAACTTTACCAGTGGTCAAACCTTGTTTTTGGCGCTGGTAAACGGAATAAGCGGCCCGACTGGACCCGGAGGCCCCACCGGGCCAACTGGGCCTACGGGGGCAACCGGCCCAACGGGCTCGATTTACCCGACTGGCGGATCTCCGGATCGCATCTTCTATGAAAATCAGCAGACGGTGACTGCGAACTACACGCTTACGACCAATTATAACGCCATGACTGCTGGGCCGATCACCATCAATTCTGGGGCTGTGGTCACTGTTCCGTCCGGCAGCTACTGGACCATTGTTTAATTCCAACAGCAAGGGGGATGCTATGGAGAACAAGTTGAGGATATGCGTCTATGCGATTAGCAAGAACGAGGCGCATTTTGTGCAGCGTTTTTGCGAGTCCGCGCAAGATGCCGATCTCATTATGATTGCTGACACTGGATCAGACGATGGTCTTCCTGAAGAGGCGGTTAAATATGGGGCGGTTGTTCATCATATTTTCATCACTCCTTGGCGGTTTGATCTGGCTCGCAACGCTGCTCTCGCTCTTATTCCTCGCGACTTTGATGTTTGCATCAGTTTAGACATTGACGAGGTTTTGCAGCCGGGTTGGCGCGAGGAGATTGAGCGTGTCTGGATCAAGGGAGAAACCACCCGCCTCCGCTACATGTTCGACTGGGGATGCGGCATCAGCTTCTACTACGAGAAGATCCACGCCCGGCACGGATACCACTGGCACCACCCCTGCCACGAATATCCTGTACCTGACGGACGCATCACAGAAGTCTGGGCGCAGACCGACTTCCTCATTGCCGTCCACAAGCCGGACCCGACCAAAAGCCGGGGGCAGTACATGGATCTATTGGAGCTTTCTGTAAAGGAAGACCCCGACTGCCCGCGCAACGCCTTCTACTACGCCCGCGAATTGAGCTTCCATGGCCGGTGGCAGGA
>Ga0181344_1000637_pt1 | contig 13672 bp, 24 predicted proteins | sample Su13VDMLBDD_FD_130098 | JGI IMG/M metagenome (GOLD analysis project Ga0181344, IMG submission 130098) | Freshwater viral communities from Lake Michigan, USA - Su13.VD.MLB.D.D | ecosystem: Environmental > Aquatic > Freshwater > Lake | place: USA: Michigan | collected 2013-07-15
CATTGACGGCGATGCATCAGTTGGTTTGGACACTGACTATGAGTTCACTGTTACATACACAAATGAATACGGTTTGCCAGTTGACTTCACAGAAGATTTAACTGACAAAGAAAAAGCAGAAATCATTGAAGCCATTGAAAAGGACATGGAACGCGATGACTATTAATCCAACCACACGCTGTTTCCCGCGTACAACACGCGATGCATTCAAACAAGATCAAACAGTGATAGAGCATTACAAGCGCCCTGTTAACTACTTTTATGTTGTTGCAATATTGTCTGTTGTTGGCATAATAGTTTGCTTACTTGTAAAGGGAATGTAATGGAATGGACTGAAGACCACACGACATACGATCTGGCAACTAATCGTTATGTGCGTCACATGGAATACGAAGACACCCAGCTCTTAGTTGGGTACTCACGGGTTCTTGATGACCTGTTTAACGTGCATGAGATCAAAACGGTTGATGGCACTGACATCATCCACCTGGTCAAAGACAGAGTGATTCAACGTTTGGAAAACATAATTGAAAGGACATCCAAATGAAAAGCTTATATGAACAGATTGTTGAAGAGTTCACAAACAGCGACAACAAGTATTGCGCTTGCTGCTTGGTACTTGAAGGCAATAACGGCTGTGATTGTGATCAACGCGCTTGGCGCACGTTTGGTGAGCTTGATGAGGCCAGCCAAAAAGAAATCATCAACCAAGAATTTGATTTAACCGAGGAAAAGAAATGAACGTCTATCAAAAACTAAACGAAGCCCGTCAAATGTTTCATGGGGCCTCTATTAAGAAATCGGGCCTCAACAAGTTTGCTGGCTACAAATACTTTGAGCTGGGTGACTTTGTTATCCCTGCACTCGAAATTTTTAAATTAGTTGGCCTTACATCTGTCATACGTTTTGGCAAAGAAGAGGCTGTGCTGGAGATTGTCAACACTGACAAACCAGAAGAGAAGATCATCATCACTTCACCCATGTCTACGGCGGCTTTAAAGGGCTGTCATGAGGTTCAAAACCTTGGGGCAGTGCAGACATACCTGCGCCGCTATTTGTGGGTTGCAGCGCTTGAAATCGTTGAACACGATGCGCTTGATGCTACAACAGGCAAAAAGGGTGATGGTCCAGTTATTACTCCGAAGGGAGACATCGGCAACGATATCCCTGAAGATGAAAAAGAGTTTCTCCGCGATATGGCAGCATCTTGCGAGAACTTGGTAGGCCAAGGCAAAGCTCAAGCAGCCTCTCAAATGGTTGACGAAGCTGCGCTAGAAGCAGACCAAAAAGTTTGGTTGTGGGGACAGTTGACATCAACTACCCGTAGTGCAATCAAAAAAATTAAAGCTTAATAAGGAAATTAAATGTCAGACTTCGACAACACAAACCGTGGCGTACTTTTCAACAACAAAGAAAAGAAATCCAAAGATAACGATCCAGACTACAGCGGCTCCATCAACTTTAATGGCGTTGACTGCTGGTTGAACGGCTGGATCAAGGAAAGCAAAGAAGGCAAGAAGTTTTTCTCGTTGTCTGTGCGTCCAAAAGATCAACAGGCTCGTCCTGTGAGCCAGCCAACACGTAGGGCTGCGCAATTGCCAATGGATGATGATATACCTTTTAATTAGAACGGGTCTATAATGGTTGCTCCATAGTCACAGGAGTTCAACATGATTCGTTCTAAAGAATGTTTTAAGTGCAAGACCGTCATGCCATTGGAAATGTTTTATAAACATAGCAAGATGGCTGACGGACACGTAAATAAATGCAAGGAGTGCAACAAAAATGATGTCACAGCCAATAGGAATAAAAATATTGAAAAGATACGGGCTTACGACAGGACGCGCAGCAAAGAGCCAGAGCGCATCAAGGCAAACACAGAAATCACACGCGCATGGAGAGCAGAAGATTCCCGCAGGAACGTGGCACATTCCCGTGTCTCCAGAGCGGTTAGAAATGGAACACTGGTCCGTCAGCCGTGTTGTCGATGCGGAGAAGAAAAATCAGTTGCTCATCACGAAGACTATGACAAACCTTTGGACGTTATGTGGCTTTGTCAACCATGCCACAAACAACGACACAAAGAACTTGCTGAAGACTTCTAACTTCTAAGAAACAGGGGCTGGTTAACGCTGGCCCCATAAAAACCATGACACCTGCTTGTTTCAGAGACAACCAACAATATTCTGAGTGGTTACGTTTAGCTAGATATGCGAGAGAAGCTTGCACTATCTGCGAAGACTGTAAACCTCACTATGAAGAGGAAATGAAAGCAAAAGGACGATGCCACAAAGAGTGGTACTCAGTCCAAGTAGTAATGCAAGGGAAAGCTTTGCCGCTACACCCACCAAAATTCAAAGTAACGAAAGAAATTAATCATGAAAAGCTTTATTGGGAATTTGTTCCGAGCTAGAAAAACTGACCCGATCACCAGCCATCAGGCGGCGGAATCAATCAAAAAAGTATGCCCTCACCACATGCAAGCAATTCATGAATGTCTGCATGAGTATGGCCCCCGTGGAAAAGATGGGATAGCCCGTATAACAAAATTGAACTCTAACCAAGTGGCAAGGCGATTGCCAGAAATGGCAAAGATGAAACTTGTAGAAGAGACAGGCGAGTTGGTGTTATCTGATGCTGGTCGCAAAGAACGTCAGTGGAGAGCTTTATGAATAAACAAACAGGTGGGCCAGCGTTTCCAGTCACCAGTGATAACTACGCCAATCCCGATAGCACAGGCATGACATTGCGTGATTACTTTGCTGCTAAGGCGATGCAGGGGATTTTTAATACTGCAATTGAGTGGTTTCCTACTGATCAAAGCCAAGATGAAGAAAGTTTGAAATTATTTAAAGACATTGCTCAAGATTCTTATGCAATGGCAGACGCAATGATAAAGGCTAGAGAACAATGATTAACGCTTTTTCACCTGACTACGTTAAAACGTATATGCCAGAGTTTTTATCAACCATTCGCAAAGAATCTGAAGCCACCGCCAATGGAGTTAAATATGGCATCTTGGCTAGGGCATCAAGGGAAAGTGATGGTAGAAAAAACGTAAGCGCTCTAAGCGACTTTCCAAAGACAAAACCATCTCTACAACCAAGAGAATTTCGCGTCTACTCAAGAGCAGGTGCTAAATGAATTAAGGGGCTTATTAGGCCCCTTTTTTTTACTCATCAATTTTTGTGATGACATAAGTGGAGACAGTCGCTGGCTCGTCTTCATCTTCTTCGTCTTCATCTTCAACTACTGCATAGTCAACAGCCCAGCCATTGTCCATCTGCATTTCAATAAATTCTTGGATGATTTGAACTTTGTCAAAGTCGTTGCTTTCAATGACAACTTTTTCGTCACCACCCCAAGCCGAAATATCAATCTCTACCTTGTACATATAAACTCCTTGTAAACAGCACTATTGCTGTGAGTAAATCTTGCCACAACACTATGACAACTCTAGCATCTCAGGGGTAACAGTATTTCTAGCAACTTGACCGTATTTGTCTGAGTAGGTAATGCTAGTCACATGACGTTCAGACATCCACCCACCACGGGCTGCATAGGCATCCCTAGCCGCCAATGTAGAGTGCTGGATAACAGTCATGCCGCTATGCTCTTTCTCTTCTACGTGGTGGCGGTGACCGCAATGTGCATAACGTTTCTTTGTCTCACCCCACATCTTGGGAAACTGCGAAGCAAAAAGAATAGGTAAGGCGTTGTTTTTTGACAAATGACCGTGATGCCAGGCCAACATTGTTTGCCCGTGTTGATAAACATAGTAGGGCAGCTCACTATCAATCACTTTGATGCGCGGCTCGTTCTCATACAAAGCTTGGAACATGGCGCGTAGCCACACAGAGCTGGAAATATCGTGGTTGCCTTCAGCCAGCAACAGCACAACCGTTTTATGCTTTTCTAATGCGCGGGCAACAACTGTACGCAAGATGCGTATGGCAGTCTTAACCATCTTTGGCATGCGTCCATCAGCATCTAAGGAATGACCGCTCTGAGGCGTTACAGCAGACAATGCAGAGTCGTAGTGGAGGAAGTCTCCCAACTGCGCTACAACGCACGTAGAGGCCTCTGGAGAGCTTTTAACCATCTGTTCAAAGCAACCTACCAATGTCTTCTCGGCAATGCTTAAATCCCAATCATCGCCACCTTCTTTGTGCCATGCCAACATGCCCACATGACTATCGGTCAAGGTGTAGACAGTGCAAAGGCTGTCTGATGTGCCAACTGGAGGTGGAGTGATGGCAGCTCTTGGCACTTGCTCACACATCCCGTCAACGATTTCCTTGATGATTTCTTGCTGGCGCGTTTCGTCAACACCTGACTTCACCCATTGGCCTACTGCTTTGCCATCGTTGTTGTAATAAGTAGACACCCCCCGCACCTTAAAACCATCAGGCACTGGATGGACCATGTCATGGTCTGGGCTGTAGCCACCCATTGCAGCACGTTTCTTGACGCGATCAATGGACTTTTGAATAGACTTCCTGTCTACTTGTAAATGTTTGGCTGCTTGAGTAATGCTGCCATGTTTTTCAATGGCCTCCAAGTATTCCAAGTCCCGAACTGTTGCATAACTTGCCAAGGTTGCATCAAACTTCATAGCTTCAGTCTCCAGTACAGGGTTTCTTTAGCACCCCAAGGTTGCGATGGGTCATACATTTTGAAACCTGTAGCTATCAGACTATTTGCTGATGCTGGATTTTGATAGGTGTCGGTGATTAACCATTCCCAACCTAGCGCTCTGGCTTGGCGAATACGCGCACGTATAAGCCTCTTCTGTACTCCGTGTCCACGATGACTAGGTAGCACACCTGCACGGCACAAATAGCCCACATTAGTCCAACGAACGGAACGAGCAAGACCGCCAAAAGCACACGGCAAATTAAGTGCGTCATAGACAATCCACCAATGTCCATAGTTAGTGTCGCAAGGCGTATCACCTGGCAAACACTTCTGTTGAAGCAATGCCAAGGTGTCTTGTATAACGAGAGAACGAATGTCTACGCGCTTAATTTTCATAGGCGCATTAGACATTTCCAGTATGACCTATTTATGAATAAACGCGTGTGCCTTGCTTGTCAATAATTAGTTTTGACTTTTTAGCAACATCGCTTTCATTGGTAGTGATTGCAATATGAGTCCAGCCACCACCTTTTACGGGGTCTGAGAACTCACGAATCACTTGCTGATAAGGCAAGTTGCTGGCAATGATGGCCTTCACCACTTGGTCAGGTGTCATACCTGGCACACGAATATCGGCAGCACAACCACGGCGGTGGTCGCTTTTATTGCTAGACCCTACGGCATTGTTAACAGCCTCAGAGCGAAAGCCACTGTTGATCATGATGGGCTTGCCCCCCAAAAGAGCTTTAACTTGTTCTAAAAAGTTAGCCAAGCGTGGCAGGTTCTCATATGCATTCACCATCACTTCTTTGCCATCAATGATGCACTTCTCGGCAGTAGTGGGGGTGTTATCTAAAGTGCGGTGATCGGTATGAGTTAACTCTTCAAGCGAAAAATTAGGCGTTAGTTGTGTCATCTTTGTCCTCGGTAGCGTTGTTTAATTTGATAGCAGCCAACCAGCCGATAAAGCCACCAATGATGGTGCTAAAGGCAGGGGCAATGATTGGGAAAATGTCTTTGTTGTCTATCACGCTGTTGGGCATGAACAAGCCACCCAATAAACTTATCGTCATGCACAAGATAACAAAACACAAAGTTGTTGCCATCATTCGTGCAATAAACACAATCTCTTTCTGAAAGTCTGTCATTTTTTCACCTTGTCTGCAATTTTTTCCATAGTCCTACCACCGAAGTAGAAAGACATGACGAGCATTCCCCACTGTCCTAGCAACTCAACGTAAGCGCCTCTAGTCTCATGACCAAAGATAGAAGCAACAGCAAAGCCACTGTAGGCCAGCAAAAGGAATATCAACGTAGCTGGACGAATGTTCTTGGATAACCAAGAGTCAGAAGACATGTCAGCCTTCAGTCGTTCTGTCAGATTGTTCTGTTCCGTCTTGTAGAACTCCAGCTCTATCTCTTGTAGTTTTTGTGCAGCTTGCGGGTCGTTTGCAATAGCCTTTGCAACAGCTTCAACGCTGTCAGCCACCCCAAACTTATCAGCCAGCATACTAACGGCTTTGCCAGCCAACGGGCCAGCCACAAGTGTTGCTACGCCAGGTGCAATGCCCTTAAGCATGCCAAGTAAATCATTCATCATCTTTCCTCTCTAAAAGTTTTTGCTTGCGTTCTTTTTCCTCAATGCGCGTCAACAGTGCTTCAGCTTTTTTGAGCTGCTTACTTTGATAGGCGACAGCAAACGACAACATCATGATGGCAAAGATGATGAGAGTAGCAACTGTGACCCAACGCCAAAATTCATTCATAGAGCGAAATACAACCCCGTCATTTCCAGTATCACCACCACCACGACTAGCGCGTACATCAGCTTCGCTGTTTGTATTTCTTTGAGGCGCTCTTGTTGCCATGCTGTGTCTCGTTCTTTCTTACGTTTCAACTCACGCGCAACCTCTTGCTCTTCAAGTATCTCGTCATACTTCAACAAAAACTCTTTGTACATTGCACCAAGACCAAGCTCTTCAGGCGTACCGTAAATCATGGCTTGCTTAAGCTGTTTGTTCAGCTCTTTCATTTGCCATTGCATCTCTATACGGTCAATCGCACTATCGGCAACCCTCTCTGTTGTGAGAGCTTCTTCCTCAAGTTCCCGACAATGCGCTTTCAAATGTCTTATCGCTTCAAAATATACTTTAAGATTCTCACATATATCGTGTACGGCTCTTGCTTGGAATTCTTCATAACTTAACTCTGGCTCTGGCTGCTTTTTTGTTTTCTTTGCAACAGGCTTTGGAGCTTCGGCTGCTGCAACTGGTGCTGCTGGTGATACGTTCTCAGCCTGTTTAGCACCGCCAAAAAGTCCAGTAATCCAACCCCAAAGGCCAGTGACTGTTTCGTAAGTTTCTTTGACTTGTCCGACAATGCCTTCCACCTCAGACTTAGCATCGTCAATAAATTGCTTGCCTTCAGAGAGCATTTGGCAACCAGCGCGTATAGCACTGACTGCACTCTGTGCCATAAGAAGAAGACTGATTGGGTCCACATTACTTTTTACGAATGTCTTTGTAGATCAACCACACCTTGTGAACAATCAACAAGATGGTATATATCAATGTCATCCACATCAGCAGATCACTGACTTGCAATCCAAAGACAGTCGCCAAAGAAACGCCTACGGGCAAGGCGGCTTTAGCTGTTACTGCGGCGGCGGTTTCTTCGTGAGTAGTCATGATTATTTCTTTGGCGGTGGAACAGAACGGTATGGGCTACCCAGCTTTTTAGCTTCTTCAAAAGCCTTTAACTGTTTTTCAGTTAATTTACCTGATTGCAGTTCAGATGGTGTTAATCCCATTGGCAACATTGCTTCGCCAACAGCTTGGGCGGCTTCTTTAGCATTGGCGGCATTTGCAATTGACATCAACAAAGCAGCAGGTGCGCCAGCTTTAAAAGCTTTTGTTAATTCATTTTTGCCAAAGACAAATCCTTTACCGCCTTCTTTGACTGCAACAGATTTTCCCAAAATACCATGCGTCCCGCCTTTTGGCTCAACAGCCCTTAATCTTTCAAGCTCTGCTCCCAATGGAGTAGATGGAGGAACAGCAGCAATTGCGGGTGTTAATGTCTTGTTATAAAAACCTTCGTTGCCACCGTGGGTCCCAGCAAGGTTGCCTTGATTAACTTGTTGAATAATGTCTTTGCGGGTTTGTGCGCCGTAAGTATTGAACAAGCTGTTGTCGCCAGAGCCAGCGCCAAGAATAGCAAACTGGCCCTTTGCTTCTAGTTGTTTGGCAAGGTCAGGGTACTGCTGCATAAATGCCTCTGCGCCAGCACGGGCAGATGGACTTGTTTTTTCAGGCCATTGAATGTTGCCTTTAGCATCACGGGTAAATTGCCTAATATCAGTAGCACCAACATCTTTTGCAATCTTTTTAGCTTCTCTGTTTTTCTCGCTTTGCCCAATAAGAGTTTTGCTACTAGGGTCAAACCCTTTACCAATGTCTGTAGAAGTGTCAACACCAGCGGCTGGCTTTGCTTGTGCAGTTACGTCAGCAGGTGTTGCCTGAGCTAATGCAGCTTTCTCAGCCTGTTGAGATGCCAACAAACCCTCTTCTTTTTTGGAAGACATCATGTCGCGTAAGGAGCCAAACACTTGCTTAGTTTTCTCTGTTGCGCCTGAAGCTTTTTCAATTGATTTTGCACCAGCACCAGCTAACAAAGCGCCAGTTGCAACACCCAAAAGTGTTTCTGGGTTTTGCTGAACAAAATCAGCCATGTCACTTACATGATATTTAGCACGGTCCAACATTGGGAGGCTATCAAAAGACTCTACATGACGCTTTTGCTCTTGTTGTAAAGCCATCTTGACAGCAGCCAACTCTTCTTGAGAATAGTCTTTGCCGTACTTGCTGAAATCAATTTCATCCAGATTTACTTTGCGTAAGTAGTTGGGATCATCCATTACTTAGCTCCTTCTTTTTTCTTGTTTGGATTCAAGCTTTGAAGGATGCCTGAAGTCAATTGATTGATACGTTCTTGCTGAGACAGTTTTGGTGGAGAATTGTCTTTCTCTCTGTTCTTGGCAGAGGTGGTGTTCATCTTTTCTGTGGATTGAGGAGCAACAGAAACAACACCGATGTTGGCATTAGATGAACCTTTTGTTTGATCAATCTCTTTGGCAGCTTTCAGCGAACGAATTTCAGCCTGATCCATCTTTAGGCCGTACTTCTCTTTAAGGTCGATGTATTCTTGTGTGCGAGTAAAAGCAGATTGCAATTGACCACGGCTCGGTATAGTGCCTTCAGGAAACTTTTGCTTTTCAAACCATTCAGCAAACTTTTCAGTTGACTCAGCTTTGAATTGACCAAGAATTGATTGAGTTACACCAGCACCAGCCTGTTTCATAATTTCAGGAGTGAAGGGGGTGGGGGCAATGTTTAAGTCGCCATAAGCAGATGCTTGCGCTTGTGTTTGAGCAATAACCTGAGAACGTTGCCAAACTTTTTCAAACGTGAGTTTTTCCGCTGGGTCTAAATTTTTATACCAGGCAGACTCATAAGCGGCTTTTTTGTCTTGTGAAAACTTGGCATCTAAAGCAGCACCAGAGCTGTTGTTTTTATACAGTTGGTCAAGGTCAGAAGAGCCAATACTATCAACCTTTTCTTTAGAAATACTAAGGTTTGCAGAGATGAAGTCTCTGGCTAGTTGCAGCTTTCCACTTCTAGTCAACGCATCTTTTGTGTTTTGATCTTTTTGAGCTTGCTTCATAGTGTTGATAGCGTTGCTCAAGTCTTGGGTGTAGCCAGCAGAAGCCGATGTATAAGAAGACAATACATTGTGTTCTTTATCACTTAAGCCTTTCTTTTCCAAGGCTTGCAAATCTCTTTCTTGATCAGCCCACAAACCTTTTAAAGTTGGAGCCGCTGCCGATTGAACAAACGTAGCTGCGCGTTCACCTTCATAAGCAGACTTGCGTTCTTTGATTTCAATCTCTCTTGCTATACCAGCAGGAGTCTCTGAAAACTTATCGTACTCGCCAAACTTACGTTTTGTGTATTCAGCAATGCCAATAGGTTGTTGAGTTTCAATGTCAACAGGGTTGTTTACTGGAATTTTTGGGTTGTTTTGAGCAAATGACGCAAGAGCGGCTTTACCGTTTTCATCATAAATAATTCTGTTAGTAATCCTGCCTTGCGTTGCAATCAAGCCAGCATCTGGAATGCCCATCTTCTTTGCAATGATCGCTTGCAAAATACTACGTTCTGGTTGGACAGCCGCAAAATCATTTGCAAACTGCATACGCTGTTTAGGCGTTTCAAGATTGTTAGTATCTAACTTGTTAGATAACGTATCAAACTTTTGAACACGATTAACCGCACCTTCAGCAGCTACAACTTCAGGGGGAGGCGGAACAGCAACACTAGGAGAGGTTGGCACTACTGCTTTTGATTCTTCCATTTTGGTTCCTTATTATTTTGGAACAAAGTCCAAAAACTTACGAAACACTCCAGTTGTAGGAGCTGTAGTTTGGTCTTGTTGCTGTAGGGGATTCATTGGGTTTGGCACAACTGGAGGCACTGGGGCAACCGTTTGTGTATTTGGCACAACAGCCGCGCCAGCATTAACAGGAGCGGGGGCAGCACCAGCAGGAGCAGGGGTAAGCGCATTAGTAACAAGACCTGTTTTATATTCTTGCAACCCTTTTTGAGTTGTAGGCAAGTCTGTACCAAACAAAGCATTTATCAAAAAAGCACCTGTTGAGCCATCACTCTCAGCCATAGCTTTTCTGGCGTAACTATTCTCGCTACCCATCATTCCAAGGCCAAGATTTGCAAATGGATTATCTGATGCCATTTTTATTCCTTAAATGCTAAAGCCGCCAGATTTACTAGTTCCAGTGTTTCTTGCACCTTGAGTACCTTGGAAGTTTGGCGTTGTAGAAGATTGTGGTGTGCCGTAAATGATAGAGGCATATTTGCCCAATACATCTTGTGGAGTCTGTGCATAACCAATACGAGAAGCCGCAGATTGTTGCGCCCCTGTAAGGCTTTGAAGGCCCAGGTTAGCCAATTTGTCAGCAGCAGCAGCACGGTTAGCTTCAACACCAGAAGATGCGGCAGCGGCAGCAGTGGCTAATCGTTGCTCTCCAAGCTGTTCTGTATTTCTACGGGCCAAGGCATAACGAGAGCTGCCAGCGCCGCCAGCGCCGCCAAACATTGCATTTTCACTTCCAACTTGCTCTCGGATGCCTTCACGGGCAGGTTGCATGGCTGCTTGTATTTGCTCCTCTTTGTATCGAGGGCCAAACAAAGAAGCCAGGCCTTGCAATCCTAAGCCAAGGCTTGCACCACCAGCAATTTCTTGTTGAGCGCCAGAACGCTGTGCAACATTCATTGCCGTGTTTGCTGCATTAGTAGCAACAGGATTTACTTGACCATAAACATCCGTTGCCATACCAAGAGTCTTTTGGTAAGCAGGAAATGCCGTGTCCGTCAAAAAGCCCGTTTGAGCTTTAAGAAGGTCTTTTTGTTCTTGAGTTACTACTGGAGCTGAACTAGAACTGCCAGATGATTTGCCGCCGCCCATTCCCATGATTAACCTCCTTTGCCCTTGCCGCCACGTTTAGGCTGCAATGGTTGTATTTGACTATTATCCCACTGTCCAACAGTATTTGGGTATTGGTTTGGCGCACCCATAGTCGGTTGACCAGAGGTTGCTGAGTTTGTTTGGCGACCACCTTTACCCATAGGCTGAGGGGGCTGGCCCTGTTGTGTTTGCGGTATTACATCCGCTGTGGTCATTTGATTGCTATCTGGATTAGCAAATTGGCCTTTGCCGCCACCACCTGTTTGTGGCTGTTGTACTGTTGATGCAAATCCACCCATGATTACTCCTTAAACCAAAACTTGATAAGCAAATGAATTGCCGTTAATTGTTAAATCAGTGGCAGGTAACCAAGATGTAAATGAACTAGGCTGGATCAAAGTGCCAGTAGAGTCAATCCATGTTACAAGATCACAAGATGTTCTTAATGTATATGTATCCGCAGTAAGCGTAAATATCTTAGAACATGTAATTACGCTATTAAAACCAGATGCATACAAAGTTGAATTATATTGATATCTAGTTGCTCCTGCGGAAACAAACGGAGCGCTAAATGTCCCAACTTGTGTTCCCGCTGAGTTATATAAAGCAAAAACAATTCTAAAACTAGCACCAGGATATGTTGTTGCTAATGAAGAAGTAAACGTACTCATGCCAGCGCTATAGTCGCCCTGCACTAATACAGTGCCTGTTTGATTTATTGTAAATGTAAGAGTTGTAACTGTATATCTGCCAGATGAGTCTTGTAATGTAGAAGATGCAAGGTCTTGAGCTACACCATTAGTAAAACCATTTAATGTTGCTTGACTTCCATTAAATGTAATGTTTTTGCTAGAGTTACCCAAAGCAAAACGTCCATCAGCATATAGATGAGTACCTGAACCCGTCATTGTCGTGCCACTAATTTCAGGGCTTGAACCAACAGTAATCTCTCCACGGGCAAATAAGTTATTTAAATAAGCGCTACCAGTAGAACGCTGAATGTAATAACCTTGAGTGCCATAAGTAGCAGGATTGCCAGCAGTAGGTGGATTTGATCCGTTCCAGTTATCAGACCTAATGTCTTGAAAAATAGAAGCAGCAATAGGACCCGTCCAAGCGGTAGTGTTTGGAGGCACACCGTTAATGGTATCGGTTGTTGAACTGTTGTATTGACCTTGGATATACCAAAGGACTTGCCCAACAGCCACAGCAGGAGTTACGAGCGACCAACCAGATGGAGCATTAGGGCCTGTCGTTGTTGCAGTAAATGCAGGGGTAGGACTTGCTTGGCTTTGAACCAAGTAGGCAACCAACCCACTATTACCGTTTTGACCGTTTTGACCAAAGATGCCAACAGCAACAATTGGATATGCAACGTTTGTCCAATCTAATGGGCTAGATTGAATGCCGCCAGTTTGGGTCACTAAGATACTGATTGACCATAGATAGTCCCCAGGCGCACCACCAGAAGGAACAGACGTAGACCACCCAGCAGGAGCTGTATATGTATTGGTTACCCAATCATATGTTGTGGCAGTTGATGGCCTAGCAGGTGTCGTTGATGTACCAAACTTGTAGATGATGGCGTTGATAGTAAATGCCATTGTCAAAGCATCTAGATCAATAGCAACCCCAGTATCTGGAACCCAAGCATAGCCAGGGCTTGTTGTCGCAATGTTAATGTCAATTGACCGCCCACCAGTTACTTTGTAATACAAGGTTTTGGTTGTGCTAAAGCCGCCACCAGCTACTTTGTACCAAATATAGTCAGCAGGGTTTGTTGATTCTGTTGAGCTGTCATCATTACGCAAACCATAATACAAGCGGTTGGTTTGGGTATTGCTAAAGTTAACTGTGCCGTCAAAGCTGTCAGCATATTTGACCATCATGTACTTATACAGATAGCCAATAACTTGACCGCCCGAACCAGTAATCTGACCAGTATTAGGATCAGATGAAAGGTTTGCGCCAAAGTTACTCAGCAGATAGTTAACTGCATCAGAAATCTCTGATTGGCTTGGGTTGCCGTCAAGTAAAAAAGGCATTAGAACGCATCCTCGGTTACTGTGGCTTGCCAGTTAAGAGCAGTCATGTTCCACGTATCGGTGGCATCGTTTGACTCTACTTTGACCGACAAGGTGCGTACAGTGTTTTGTTGAGTTGTTACCCAAGGATTATCCGTTACTACCGACACGGTAGATGCTTGACCATATGTGGCAGGTTGGGCAGTAGAGTTAGCGCCGCCCACAGTGATGTTAACTGTGCCAGTACCTGCAATTTCAGGCAGCAAGCGATGGGCATATACCTTAGACGAATAAGGCACAGGACCTTCAGCAGTCTGCAAAACAATGTTGTTTCGTTCAAACAGCGTAGGAATCGGGGCGCTGTTGATGAAAGAGTTGCCACGGTTAGTCTGCACCAGCTTTGTATTAGAAGCGCCTCCACGGGCGTATGCGACAGTCCTAGAGGCATATTTGAATGCGCCACCAGTAAA
>Ga0181344_1000639_pt1 | contig 13656 bp, 14 predicted proteins | sample Su13VDMLBDD_FD_130098 | JGI IMG/M metagenome (GOLD analysis project Ga0181344, IMG submission 130098) | Freshwater viral communities from Lake Michigan, USA - Su13.VD.MLB.D.D | ecosystem: Environmental > Aquatic > Freshwater > Lake | place: USA: Michigan | collected 2013-07-15
AGGGGCCAAGGCACCATGGCACGCGCCAGCACTATGGTGAGCGCGCGCGCCATGGTGCCGGTCACCGCCGCCTGGCCTGATTTTACCCCGCCGCGTGGCCGGATTTTGCACCGCCGTTGACAGGCATCCCGATGAAGCAGCGCCAGAGCAGCAAGCCCGGCAGCCCAGAAGCCGCCCTAGATGATCTGGCCGCAATGGGCCTGCCCCGAACGGCAGAGGATGCCGTTGCCACGCCCCAGGACATCAGTGCGGCACTGTCTGCGCTTCCTGATCCTACTGCCCAAGTACCCGACCCAGAGGGCGGCGCAGATGCACTTAGGGTGCTTATTCAGCATTTGCGCGCTGTTCCCGTGGCCTCGCCTGCCCCGGCCCGCCGCCGCATCCTTGCCAGCCCGAAGCGGATCACAGAAACCCTGCGGATCGTCCAAGCCTGCGGACTCACACCATCCGGGGTCGTGCATCGGCCCGATGGATCAACCGTGATCGAGATTGGCGCGGCGGCACAGCCGGAACCCCGCAAGCCACGTGGCTGGAAGATCATGGGTCGCTAACCCAAGCGGCAGGCAGCATCAGAAGTCGAACTTGTCGATTGCCGCCTTGAGTTGCGCAGGCCGGAAGCCGTGGAAGTACGTGCTGAACGTAACGCCCTGCTGTTCATGCCCTAAGATCGCCTTGACTTGTGTGTCGGGAACATCAGCCCGCGCCAGCTTCGTTGCCATGGTATGCCGCAGACTGTGGAACACCAACCCCGCATCCTGCATCCCAAGCGCAGGCAATAGGCTGTCGTTGAACCATCGCCCGGGGTTGCGGCCATAACCGTTCTGTGTGCTGTAAGACAACGCGGGGAACAGGCGCGCGCTGCCTCTCTTGCGGCGATCCTCCACAAACGCGGGCAGTCCAGCGGCAACCAAGCGGTCATGCAGCGGGACAAGGCGGCGGGAGGCGCTGTTCTTGAGGCGCTTGTTCGGGCTTCCCTCATCGGTCACGCGGATGAACCACAACCCGTCATCACCCTGCTGCGTGTCAACAAGGTCAAGCTGGGCTATCTCGTTCAACCGCATCCCGGTGAACATACCGATGAGACTGATCCACTTGTGATCCTGATTGCGCAGCAGTCTATCGGGGTTCTCGGTTAGATGCTTGAATAGCAGCTTCAATTGATCGTCGGTGAACGCCTGCCTGTTCTGTTCCTTGGCCTGCCTCGATAACTTCACTCTGGTGCCATCGAAGATGTTTTCGGCAGCGTGACCATGCGATACGGCCCAGCCAAAGAAAGTCTGCAAGGCGCTGATATACGCGTTAACGGTACGTGTGGCGATGGTTTCCACGCCAGGCAGGTCCAGCACGTCAGACAGCGGCTTGCCTTTGGTAGCGGCCATCTTGTTCCGGTTCTTGGGATAGCGCAGCAGTACGTCCTTCACCCGTCTGGCGTCGGCCTTGGTCATGGCGGCAACGGGCTTGCTGTCCGTAATCTCTCCCAACAAAGCTAGCGCCTCGCGCTTGCTGTCTGCTGTCTTTCCCCTGACTTGCCCTGTTCGCTGCAACTCCGTCAGATACTCCGCTAGCACATCCTGATAGCTGACATGGGCGCTGGGGTGGGCATCGCCAGGAGCAGCCGCAACGGCAGCACCAGCCGGGAGTGCGGCGTTCAAGTCGAACCGTTCCAAGCTGTCCAGAAACCCGGCAGCCTCCTGCCAGAACGCACCGACGCCATGCACCAGCGCCTCATTCAGCCCTTGCCGCACATTGGGAGCGAGGCTGTCGGGATCAATCCCGCGATGCTCACAGAACGCCCGCACCTGCTGCGCAGCCTGATCCGCCCCTATCTGATCTGCATGATCGGACCAGTTCTTGCCCAGCATGGCGCAGATGTTCCGCATCAGCACTTGGCGATCTGCGTCAGGCGGGCCGCTTTCCATCACGCCAGCCTTGAACCGGGCTAGCTGCTCTTGGAAGTGCTGGGCCACCTGCCCCCTAATTTCATCATACCGCATGCCCGAAGCAGATGCAGATGCAAGCTGCGATTGTCCAGACAGCACCAGCACACGGGATAATCGCTGCGCCATGGCGGGGCATCTTGTCCGCAGCGACAGGCGCACATGGCCGCGCTTCCGGTCGGGATGAAGCCGGGCCGGGATCGGCCAGCGGAAGTAAAAGACCCCGTGCCGGGAACGGCTCAAATAGGCTGCAAGGCGCATCCTGTGGCTCACTTATGGGGCGCACCAGAGGAAGCCAGCCGTCAAGCACTTGAGATCGGAGAAAATGGTGGGCGACCCTGGAATCGAACCAGGCATGGGTCTCCCCGGCGGAGTTACAGTCCGCTGCCGCACCTTGCAGCACGTCGCCCGCCGAACGCTTTCGGCGTGGGGGCGTCATTAGCGGGCGCGGCAGGGGGCGTCAAGCGGATTTCCGGGCCTTGCGCCGGATGCGCCCCGCGCGCATTGAAGGGGCCAGCGACAAGGATCATGCGCATGGCCGAACGACCGGGAAAGCCCAGGAAACCCGACTGGGTGATCGACAAGGAACGGGCGCGCCGCGCGGCGGCGGCGGAAACGGTGTGGCTGTTCGGCCTGCATGCCGTGCGTGACGCGCTGGCCAATCCCCGGCGCGAAAAGCTGCGGCTGGTGGCGACGCCCAACGCGCTGGACCGGCTGGGCGACCTGCACGGGATGGAGCCCGAGATCACCGACCCCCGCATTTTCGGCAAGGCCGTGCCGCTGGCGCCCGACAGCGTCCACCAGGGCGCCGCGCTGGAGGTGAAGCCCCTGAAATGGGGCGGGCTCAGCGATGTCGTCCTGCGCGAAGCCCCCGGCGAACGTCGCCCGCTGCTGGTGGCGCTGGACCGCGTGACCGATCCCCACAACATCGGCGCCATCCTGCGCTCGGCCGAGGTGTTCGGCGCCCGCGCGGTGATCGCCCCCGCCCGCCATTCCGCGCCCGAAACCGGCGCCCTGGCCAAGACCGCCTCGGGCGCGCTGGAACGCCAGCCCTATCTGCGCGTGCCGAACCTTGCCGAGGCGCTGGCGCAACTGAAGAACATGGGCTTTGTCCTGATCGGGCTGGACGGAACGGGCGAGCCCCCCTTGCCCGACCTGCTTGCCACCCTGCCCGGCCGGGCGGTCTGCCTGGTTCTGGGGGCCGAGGGGCCGGGGATGCGGGAACTGACCCTGAAAAGCTGCAACCATGTCGCGCGGATCCCCTTTGCGGCGGATTTCGGGTCGCTGAACGTGTCCAACGCGGCGGCGGTGGCGCTTTATGCCGCCAGCATGGCATAAGGGTCACATCAGCGCGACAATGCGCGCCGCGCGGTTGAGAATCGGGGCGGCGGCTGCCAATTAGGCGTCCTGCCGCCGCCATTGCCCGTTCCATGAAACCGCTGCTTCTTTCGCTGATCCTGTTGTCGGTCCCCGCCCTGCCCGTTCTTGCCGAGAACTGGGCCATGGACGGATTCGACGCGGTGGGCCTTTTGCAAAGCGGACGGCCCGTTCCGGGGCGCGGCGACATCGCGACCACCTGGAAAGGCAAGGTCTGGCACTTTGCCAGCGAGGAGAACCGCAGCCGCTTCGAATCCGATCCGCGCAGCTTCGCGCCCGCATTTGGCGGTCTGTGCCCCGTCGCCCTGGCCGAGGGGCGGCGCGTACCGGGCGACCCGCGGCACTTCGTGATCATCGGAGACCGGCTTTATCTGCTGCGATCGGACCGGTCTGCGCAGAAGCTGCGCCGCATGCCGCAGGAAATCCTGTCGCGCGCCCGCCGCATCTGGGAACAGTGAAGCCCGGCGGATCGCCACACAATCACGACTTCGCGATTGCCCTGGAACTTTTCGCGCCTGTTGCACATTTACCGTTTGGAACATGACCTCGGAACCGTCATGTTCAGATCACTGTCCCTCGTTCCGCGACTTGCGCCCGGCCAGCAAACTGGACCGGGCGCCTTTTCTATGTAATTGTACGTACAACTTTTGGATGAGGAGGGGAGGCCCGTCATGGAAGTCGATTTCGAGGACGACGAGGACATCGCCCGCATCGCGCGCACCATGAAGGTGATCGCGGTCGTGGGATTGTCGCCGAACGAAGCCCGCCCCAGCTGGGGTGTGGCGCGCTATCTCCAGGCCAACGGTTTCCGCGTCATTCCCGTCAATCCCGGTCATGCCGGCAGCCGCATCCTGGGCGAGACGGTGTATGCCAGCCTGTCGGACATTCCCCGATCGGCCGGGGTGCAGATGGTGGACATCTTCCGCCGGGCCGAGGCCGTGGACCCCATCGTGGACGAGGCTCTTCGCCATCTTCCCGACCTCAGGTCGATCTGGCTGCAACTGGGGATTCGCAACGACGGGGCGGCGGCGCGGGCGCGGGCGCGGGGCATCACCGTGATCCAGGACCGCTGCCCGAAAATAGAGTTTCCCCGGCATTTGTGATTGACACCATCCGAGATCGACACCGCCGCGAAAAGGCCCCGGCGCTGCCGGGGCCTTTCCCGTGTCATTGCGCTTCCGCGGTTTGCAGCAGGTCGGTGATCCGCCTGACCGCGGCCCGGCGGTTTTCGCGCACGTCGCCGTCCTGGCGCACCTGCGGGAACTGCTCGCCATAGCCTTGCACCACCAGGTTTTCCGGCGGCACCTGGAAATATTCGGTCAGCGCCAGCGCGACCGATTCGGCACGGCGGTCGGACAGCGCCAGGTTGGCCGCGTCCGATCCGACAAGATCGGTATGACCTTCGATCAGGAACACCTCGCGCGGGTTTTCGGCGATGGCGTCCTGGATGACGCCGCCCAGCGTGGACAGCTGCCGCGCCTGGTCGGGCGAGATTGCGGCCGAACCGGAATCGAAGGTGATCGCGTCGATATTGACGGGCGCGACCAAAGAGCGGACCTCGGGGATGCTGCGGATCTGGCCCAGGGTGAAGCGGCGGTCGATGTCGACCTCGCGCCGCAGCGCCTCCCGCAGGGCGGCCTCGTCGTCGGCGACGCCCGAATCGTAGACCGGGGCCGGGGCGGGCAGCGTGGCGATGTCCACGGGTTCGACCTCGGCGGTGTCGTCGATCAGGCGCGTCTGCGTGCCGTCGGGCGAGATCAGCGTGCGGCGCAGGACGCGCAGGTCGGCGTCGCGGATGGTCACCACGCGGCTGCCATCGGCGCGCGTCACTACCGTCCGGGAAGATCCGTCGTCGAAATTCTCGGTCGCGACGGTTGATCCCGGCTGGCGCAGCAGCGCCGTGTCGTCCTTGATCAGCTCCTGGCTGCCATCGGCGCGGGTCACGACCACCCGGTCGGGCGCGGACAGCGCGACTTGGCGGTTGTTGTTCAGATAGGTGCCGACCGCGACCGCCCCCAGGCCCAGCAGCAGCGCCTTGGCCAAGTCGTTGTCGTTGTCGTCGTCACCGTCCTGCGCCTGCTGCCGGTCCTGCTGCGGGCTGTCCGGTTGCAGGGCTTCGCGCAGGCTGGTCGCGAAGTCCTCGTCCGAGGAACGGCTGTTTTCCTCGGTGATCCGCTGTTCGACCACTTCGCCCTGGCTGTCCTCGTTCAGCGCGGCGGCGCGGGCGGCACGTCTTTCCCTGGCGGCCTGGCGCGCGGCCTCGCTCCGGGGGGCGTCCGCCTCGGGTGCGCGGGTCTGTTCCGAGGCGGGCCGGCCGGCGCGTTGCGGCCTGCCTTCGCCTTCGGCCGCCGTGTCGCGCTGCTGCTGGTCGCGCCGGAGTCTTTCCCGCACGGCCTGTTCGTCCGGCGCCTCGTCTGCCCGCGCGGGCGGCTGGTCCGCCTGCCGGCGCGGGGCATTGTCCCCGTCCCTGGGGGCCCCGGGCCGCTCTGCCTGCTGTTCCCGTTCCAGCGCCTGCTCCAGCGGATCGTCGCCCTCCGCGCGCTGCGGGCGCCTGTCTTCGTTGCGGTCCGGGTCAGGCTCTGCCTGCTGCCGACGCGGCGCGGGGCGGTCGGCCTGCTGTTCGCGCGCGGCCTCGGCGGGACGGTCCTGGTTTTGCTGACGCGCCGCCTGCTCGGGACGGTCGCGGTTCTGCCGGCGGGCGGGCTCCTCGGGGCGCTCGGCCTGGCCGCGTTGCGTGGCTTCCTCCTCGGCGGACTGGCGGGCCGCCCGTTCCCGGGCGCGCTGCGGCTTTTCCTCCTGCTGGGCGGCGCGGCCTTCGGCGCCGTCGGCGGGACGCTCGCGCTGCTGTTCCCTGGCCGCCTGTGCCGGGCGTTCCGCCTGGGGCGCGCGCTCGGTCCCCTGGCGTTCCGGCTGCCGCTGGCGTTCGGCCCGCTGCGGGGCGTCAGGTTCGTCAGGCTGGGCCGGTTCGGCGCGCTGGCGCCGCGGCTTCGGCTCGTCGGGCTGTTCTTCCGCGGCGTCGCGCTGCGCCTGGCCCGCACGGACCGGCTTCTGCTCCCGCTCGGCCTGCGCAAGAACCAGCGGCGCGGCGCCCGGAACGCCGTCGGCCGCGCGATTGCCGGGGGCGGCGGCGATCTGCGCCTGCGCAAGCTGGGGCACCAGTAGCGACAGGCAGGCCGCGATGGCGGTGGTGTTGTGGATGATCCGGCGCATGGAAACTCCTTTCGCTCGGACGGTTTTTGCGTTGTCACCTTAACAGGCGGACAAACAGCCTAGTTCCAAACACCTGCGTGACCCTGCCGTGATCGGCGGAAAGGCCCGGAACGGCAAAGGGCGCGGTTCCTGCCGCGCCCTTGCCAAGTGGTCCGTCGCCGCGAAGGATCAGACCCCGTCGCCGACGAAGGCCTTTTCCACCACGAATTCGCGCGGTTCGGAATTGGCCCCTTCGCGCAGGCCAAAGCCTTCCAGGACCGCCTTTACGTCCACGTTGAAGGCCAGGCTGCCGCAAACCATCGCGCGGTCGGCTGTCGGGCTGATCGGCGGCAGGCCGAGATCGGCAAACACCTTGCCCGAGGTCAGGTTGTCGGTGATCCGGCCCATCCGCGGCGAGTCCTCGCGCGTGGTGGTGGGGTAATAAACCAGGCGGTTGGCGAAATCCTCGCCGTAAATCTCGCCCAGCAGGGGATCGTGCTTCAGGTTCTCGACCAGGTCGCGGCCATAGGTCAGCTCGTCCGCCGTGCGGCAGGTGTGCATCATGATCACCTGCTCGTATCGCTCGTAGGTCTCGGGGTCGCGCATCAGGCTGGCGAAGGGCGCGATGCCGGTGCCGGTCGCCAGGAACCACAGCCGCTTGCCCGGCAGCAGCGCGTCCAGAACCAGCGTGCCCACGGGCTTGGGGCGCAGGATGATCTGGTCGCCCGGCTGGATGTGCTGCAATTTCGAGGTCAAGGGCCCGTCCGGCACCTTGATGGAATAGAATTCCAGTTCCTCGTCCCAATTGGGCGAGGCGATGGAATAAGCCCGCAGCAACGGCTTGCCGTTGTCGCCCGGAAGGCCGATCATCACGAATTCGCCCGACCGGAAGCGCAGGGAGGCGGGGCGCGTCACGCGAAAGGAAAACAGGCTGTCGGTCCAGTGATTGACCGCCGTCACGGTTTGCGCGTCGGGAAGCGTCTTGGAAGCGGTCTGCGGGTCGGTCTGGGGGGCGGCGTCGGCCACGGGAATGTCCAGGGTCATGGGAAGTCCTGCGTGTTCTAGTCCATCGGGCGGCGGGGGGAAACCCCTTCAGCCGGCCAGCTTGGCGCGGTGGTCGAAGGCCTGCCAGTCGGCCCGCGCGATCCATTGTTCGGCGGGCTGGCGCGCGGCGATGTCGGGGGCGACCTCGACTTCGTCGAAGCCGACGCGGCGGGCCATGGCGTATTGGTCGGCGATCAGCCGCCCCGAGGCGCGAAGGCGGCCCTTGAAGCCCATCTCGCGCAGCCGCCGGGCCAGCGAAAAACCGCGGCCGTCGGTAAAGGACGGAAAGTCGATGGCGATCAGCGCGCGGTCCAGATGCTGCGCCAGATCGGCCAAAGACGTGTCGGGGGCCAGCGTTTCCTCGGCTTCCTGGGTCAGAGGGTGGAATCCGTCGTCGCGCGCCAGAACGCGTTCGCTGTTCAGTCGTTCGGTCATGCCGGAACCTTTCCGCGGACGATCTTGCCGCCAATGAAGTGGATGCCGCATTCGGTCTTGTCGCTGCCCCGCCAGCGGCCCGCGCGCGGATCCTCGCCAGGGCGCACGGGGGACGTGCAGGGCGCGCAGCCGATGGAGGGATAGCCGCGCGCGACCAGCGGGTGGCGCGGCAGATTGTTCTCGACCATGTAGTCCTGCACGTCCTCGGCCCGCCAATGGGCCAGCGGGTTGATGCGCAGGCGCGACGGCGGCTCGGGCTCGAAGAACTCCAGCGCGGCGCGGTCGCTGTTCTGGAACCGCTTGCGGCCGGTGATCCAGGCGTCATAACCCGACAGCGCCTGTTCCAGCGGCACGGTCTTGCGCAGGTCGCAGCAGGCATTGGCGTCGGACCGGTGCAGCGCCCCGTCGGGATCGTGGCGGGCGACCTGGGCCGGATCGGCGCGGATCACCTGGACGTTGGTCAGGCCCAGCTTTGCCGAAACCTCCTGCTGATAGGCCAGCGTTTCGGCAAACAGCATCTGCGTGTCGATGAACAGAACCGGCAGGCCCGGCGCGGCGCGGCTGACCATGTGCAGCAGCACCACGGATTCCGCGCCGAAGGACGACACCAGCGCCACCCGCCCCAGGTCGGGATCGCCGACGGCGCGGCGCAGAACCTCGGTCGCGGCATGGTGGCGATAGCGGTCGTTCAGCCGCGCGGCGCGGCCGTCCAATGTGTCGTCAAGCATGGGCGGGCTCGGGGTAGAGCGCGGCCTTGAACGGCGCCGGACCAAGCCTGCGATAGGCGTCGATGAAGCGTTCCGAGGCGTCCGCCCGGACCTCCAGATAGGCGCGCAGCAGGCGGTCGATGGCGGGCACGACTTCCTCGGCCGGGAAACCCGCGCCGGCGCGCTCGCCGATGGCCGGAATGTCGTAGCCGTCGCCGCCCAGCGTGATCTGATAGTTCTCCACCCCCGCGCGGTCCAGGCCCAGGATGCCGATATGGCCCAGGTGGTGATGCCCGCAGGCGTTGATGCAGCCCGAGATGCGGATGTTCAGCTTGCCGATCTCGGCTTCCAGACCGTTGTTCTTGACATGCGTGGCGATGTCCTGCGCGATGGGGATCGACCGGGCGGTCGCCAGGGTGCAGTAATCCATTCCCGGGCAGGCGATGATGTCGCTGGTCAGCCCGGCATTGGCGGTTGCCAGCCCCGCCCCATGCAGGGCGGCGTAAACGGCGGGCAGGTCCGACTTGTGGACATGGGGCAGCACGACGTTCTGGTCGTGGCTGATGCGCAGGTCGGCGTGTCCGTACCGGTCCGCCAAATCCGCCAGCAGGCGCATCTGATCGGCGCTGGCATCGCCCGGCGTCGCGCCATGCGTCTTGAAGGTGACGATGACGCTGGCATAGCCGTCGATCTTGTGGGGATGCAGGTTGGTGTCGGTCCAGCTGCGGAAGGCGCCGTTCTTCGCCCGCTCGGCCTCATAGCCGTCGGTCGCGCCGTTGCGGAAAGCCGGGGCGGCGAAGCGGTCCTTGAAGATCGCCAGCGCCTCGCGGTCGGCGCCGTGGAAGTCGCGGCGGCGGTTCTGGAACTCCTCCTCGACCTCGGCCTTGAAGACATCCAGGCCGCGTTCGTGGACGGTGATCTTGATGCGGGCCTTGTACTTGTTGTCGCGGCGGCCCGACAGGTTGTAGGTCGCGATGATCGCCTCGATATAGGCCAGCAGGTCGGATTCAGGCAGGAAATCGCGGATCACCTTGCCCAGCATGGGCGTGCGGCCCAGGCCGCCGCCGACCCAGACCTCGAAGCCGGTCCGGCCGTTCTTCTGGATCAGGCGCAACCCGAAGTCATGGGCGGCGACCAGGGCGCGGTCGCGCTGCGCGCCGGTAATGGCGATCTTGAACTTGCGCGGCAGGAACTGGAATTCCGCGTGATCCGTGGACCAGCTGCGCAGCAGCTCGGCATAAGGGCGGGGGTCCAGGTATTCGTCGGCGGCCGCCCCCGCGAAGGCGTCGGTCGTCACGTTGCGGATCGTGTTGCCCGAGGTCTGGATCGCGTGCATCCCCACCGACGCCAGATGGTCCAGCATGTCGGGGATGTCCACCAGCCGGGGCCAGTTGAACTGGATGTTCTGCCGCGTGGTCCAGTGGCCGTAGCCCTTGTCATAGGTTTCGGCCAGATGGGCCAGCATCCGCATCTGGTCGGGGCTGATCGTGCCATAAGGAATGGCGATCCGCAGCATGTAGGCGTGCAGTTGCAGATACACGCCGTTCATCAGGCGAAGCGGGCGGAATTCGTCTTCCGTCAGGCTGCCGTCCAGGCGGCGCTCCACCTGGGCGCGGAACTGGGCGGCGCGGTGGCGCACATAGTCGGTCTCGACGGGACGAACATCAAACATTGCTGGCCTCGGTCTTGTTGGCTTGCTTCAGGGTCTGGATGCCGTGGAAATAGTTGGACGGCCCGCGCTGGCGGAAGGCCTCGCGGAAATGGGTCGGCTCGGGGCCGTTCGGGCCGCGCCGCGCCTCGACCAGATAGGGGCCCACGACGATGTTGGACTGGCCCACGGCCTTGAGCAGCGCCAGATCGGCGATGGCCTCGTCCTCGAACAGGATCGCCTGCGCGGGGTCGGCGGTCCAGCCGTCCTCGCACATCCACACGTTGTGGCCTTCGCGCAGATCGTTCGCGGTGATGACGCCGGGCTTCGCGGCCGTCGGGACGAAGGCTTTGCTCATGATCGGACCCTTTCGGATTGGTTGTTCCAATATAGAATTTTGTTCTGGAATTTTGCGATGGGGTCTGGGAAATAAGGACATTCAGCCATAATGGTCAGACATGCCGGAACAGCTTCCACATAATTCAGGTCACGCCAAAACGAATTTCCGGCTGGACGAGGTGGATCGCAAAATCCTGTCCTTGCTGCAAGAGGATGCGAGCCTGTCGCTGGACCAGATCGCCGACCGGGTGGGGGCGTCCAAGACCCCCGTTTGGAACCGGATCCGCAAACTGCGGGAGGCCGGGGTGATCCGCCGCCAGGTGGCGATTCTGGACCCCGAGGCCCTGGGGCTGGAGGCCTGCTTCTTCGTGCTGATCCGCACCAGCGAACATGACAAGGACTGGGCCGCGCGCTTTCTCAAGGCGCTGCGCGACCGCCCCGAGGTGATCGAGGCGCACCGGCTGGCCGGCGACATCGACTATATCCTCAAGGTGCAGGTCCGCAACGCCCGGGCCTATGACCGCTTCTACCAGTCGCTGATCGGCGAGGTGAAGATCCACAACGTCACCGCCCTGCTGTCGATGGAGGAAATCAAGGCGACCAGCGCGCTTCCCATTCCCGACATCGCGCGCTAGGGCTGCGCCCATGGCTGTCTTTACCATCTGGCACAATCCCAAATGCGCGACCTCGCGATTTGTGCTGCACGCCTTGCGGGACGCGGGGGCGGACGTGACGGTGCGCGACTATCAGGCGCAGCCGCCGACGGCGGACGAGCTGCGGGCGGCCCTGGGCCGGCTGGGCATGACCCCGCGCGGCCTGCTGCGGCGCAGGAACACCCCCCACGACGCGCTTGGCCTGGGCGATCCGTCCCTGACCGACGACGCGCTGATCGCGGCCATGGCGGAACATCCCGCCCTGATCGAACGCCCGGTTGTCTTCGGCCCCTCGGGCGCGCGGCTGTGCCGCCCGAAGGAAACCGTTTTCGACATGCTGGCGGGCTGACCGGAATGGCCGCGCCAAGCCTGCTGATCCTGGCCCAGCAGGGACGGCTTGAATTCGAGGCGATCATCTTCGCCGCCAGCCTGCGCCATTGCGCGCCGGATTTCACGGGCCGCCTGATCATAGCCGAACCGCAGCCCGAGGGCGCCTGGTCGGGCCACGGCACGCGGATCGGCGACGACACCCGCGCCCTGCTGGACAGCCTGGGGGCGGCCATCGCGCCCTTCACCGCCCGCCATTTCGGCGCGGCCTATCCCTACGGCAACAAGATCGAGGCGCTGTCGGTCCTGCCCCCGGGACAGCCCTTCGTCTTTTTCGACACCGACACGCTGATCACCGGCCCGCTGGATCTTGTGCCCTTTGACAAGGCCCGCCCGGCGGCCTCGATGCGGCGCAAGGGGACATGGCCCGTTCCGCCGCTTTACGGCCCCGGCTACGCGGGGATCTGGAAGTCGCTTTACGACCGCTTCGGGCTGGATTTCCCGTCCTCCCTGGATCTGTCCCAGCCGGACGAGCATTGGGAGCGGTATCTGTATTTCAACGCGGGCTGGTTCCTCGGTCCCGACCCGGCGGTGTTCGGGCAGCGGTTCCTCGACTGGGCGCTGTCCGTGCGCCACGACCCGCCCGAGGAACTGGCCTGCCAAACCCTCGACCCCTGGCTGGACCAGGTGATCCTGCCCCTGGTCATCCACAGCCTGGGCGGCGGCCGTCCCGGTTCCGGCCTGGCGGGACTGGATGGCGACGTGACCTGCCATTACCGCAACCTGCCGCTGCTTTACGCCCGCGAATCCGACCGGGTGCTGGAGGTTCTGGAGGCCGCCGTCGCCCCCAACCGCATCAAAAGGCGCCTGCGCGAATGGGAACCGGCGAAAAGGCTGATCTACCAGGGCAAGGGCCGCAGCAAGGTCCGCCCGCTGTTCGCGGACGGGCTGCCGTCCAGGGAAAAGCCGATCCGCCAGGCGCTGAAGAAGAACGGCTGGTGGTGGGACTAGCCGCCCTGCCCCGCCGACACCCGCACCGGAATCCCGCGCGGCAGGGAACAGCCCACCATGGAGCTTTCCCTGGCCTCGTCGATCAGGGGCTGCGGGTCCGATCCGTCCTCCAGGTTGCATTGCACCGCCATCTCGGCCCCTGTGGCGATCAGCGGCTCGCCTTCCATCGTCAGATGCACCTTGACCGCGATCGAGGCGACCGCGACCCCGCGCCTGTGCGCGATATAGCGCAGGTCGTTGCAAAAGCAGCCGCCGATGGCCAGCGCCAGCAGCTGCGCCCCGTTGAAGCCCAGGCCCATGCCGCCGGCCTTGCCCTCGGGCCGGTCGGCGATCAGGCAATGGGCGCCCGCCCAGCCAAGCGCGGCCTCGGTTTCCGGCAGGTTCATCAGGCTGACGCTGACAACAGGCATGGCGGCCTCCGCTGACTGAGATCAGCCTAGCACGATCAAGGGGCGCTGTCTGTCACCCCTCGTCCGCGCCGTCGGGCCGTGCAGGATGCCCATCTCGCCGCCCGCCGCCAGCCCACCGATCGCGAGGGCCTGAAATCCGGCCCGTCCGGCGCGCGCAGTCCAACGCCCGACAAGGGCGCAGGGCGCCGGAGCATGTCGTCGGTCGGCCAATCCCGCGCCGGCGCCGTGAGGACGATACTTCCCCGCTTCCTCTGACGCGTCCGGAAGCCTGCCGCGTTCGATGCCGCGGCCGGCAAGTTGCACAAGGGCCGGCGGATCGGCAAGGCGCGCCGGGCGCCATGCCCTTATCGAAGGCCGTGCGGCAGATCTCCGCCTGGCGTCATGCGGCGCGGCATGGCCGTGACCGTAACCGTGCGCAGCCCGGGCTGCCCGCAGCGGCGGCAACCCCCTGCGGCCGCAACGCTGAGGGGGGGGGGGGGCGGGCCCCCCCGACACCGTCCTCCCGGGGCTCAGGGAGCGAGCGTCGCCGCCGCGACCGCAAGCGCCGGGATGTTTGGGCGCGCCCACCCCGGGCAGGAT
>Ga0181344_1000643_pt1 | contig 13614 bp, 10 predicted proteins | sample Su13VDMLBDD_FD_130098 | JGI IMG/M metagenome (GOLD analysis project Ga0181344, IMG submission 130098) | Freshwater viral communities from Lake Michigan, USA - Su13.VD.MLB.D.D | ecosystem: Environmental > Aquatic > Freshwater > Lake | place: USA: Michigan | collected 2013-07-15
GTCGGACGGATCGCGATGCGTCTTTGTCAAGACATCGCTGGTTGCAGGGTAGATGTGGATAGGTGCACCACTGCTACCACTGCCACGTGGAGCCCACTCAATGTACTGACGTACATAAGCGCAAGGAACCACGGTAATGCCCTTCTTGCCGTCGTACAACTCGCCTGTGACAGAGTTGTAGATCATGCCGGGTAAGGCACCGTCAATCTCACCTACTTCGGGAGAAGTGTTGGTGAGCAGTTTCAAAAATGGAAGCGCAAAGTCTTCCTGGCCCATGCCGGCAAAGCTTGATGCGGCATCTTGTTCAAAATTACTCACCATTGCAATTGCAGTGGATGAGTCCTTGGTTGCTAAGTCGTTTTTAGCCATGATTCGATTTCCTTTTTTCGTTTAAGCAGATTTAATGGTTGCCTTTTGGCCAATGAATGCGCCAAAGAGCTCGGTGGGAAACTCGTTTCCTCGTTCCACCTGTTCTTTAACCCATGCCTTGAGGGTCATGGGCTCTATCTTCTCGGCTTGTTCGGCAGGGTAGCCGGACTCACCAAGCAGATTCAATAGACGAGAGCAAAGCTCGTCTTCGCCGCGTCCAAAGCGAACGCTGACAGTGTTCTTAATGATGTCATCCATGCCGCGTTCACGGAGCCACTGAAAGGCTTCCGCACGACGGGCTTCTGGAATCGATGCGCTGTAAAAAGGCTTGACTTCAATTGAAGAGCCGTCGGCCATTTTGAATGACCTCAGATTCATCTGCGCCAGCACCTCTGGAATAGATTCTTCAGTCAACTTGCGAAACTGTGCTTTTCTCTCTTTCACAGTCTCTTCAAGGTCTTCTAGCTCTTTCTCAAGTTCTTTTGCACGCTTGGCCAAAGCAGCAACGCCAACCAAATCGTTGTCTTGTACCTTGAGAGCGTCGGCATCTTGTTCAAACTGGGTCGTAAGACTCATAGGGTTCTCCTTTCTTAAATAAATCAACCTCAACTGGTATGTAGCGTTTTTCTCGCTTGTCCCATTTAAGGCACTTGAATCTACCATTGTTCTTTGCAGCGGCAACAGCGCATGCAATACCAATGGCGGATGGGTCTCCAATCAACAACAAATAATCCGCGTCACTGAATTTCTCCAATTTACGCTGGACCCTTCGCACTGTGGGCACACTGGAAAAGGCAATTTGAGCATTGTCGGGGAGCATGATTTCAATCTTCCCAAATGCCATAGCGCCTGATATGTTGTGCTGCAACGTCTCTTGGATTACATAGACAGTTGCACTTTTTTCGGTTGTCACAAATTCTCCTTTCTAAAGATGAGCGACTAGTGTACACTACAAAAACTTGGTTCGCAACCCCAGGAAGAAAGAAAGAAATGACCGATAACTTTTTACAAACTTATCCCTATAGGAACAAGCCTTTTGTCCATCAACAGGCCTATCTTCAACGTCACTGGAACGCTCCGGTAGCAGCTTTGTTTGCAGACATGGGAACTGGTAAGAGCTACATGCTCATCAACAATTTCTCCATGCTCTACGACAAGGGATTGCTTAACGGGGTGTTGATAGTAGCACCAAAAGGCGTGTACCGAAACTGGTTTGACACGGAGATTCCTAAGCACATACCCGAACATGTGCAATACCGCATGGCCATTTGGAATCCCCAACCCAGGAAGGCAGAAGCGCAGGCCTTGGACAGGTTGTTTGACATCAGCGAGGACCTAAAAATCCTGGTCATGAACATTGAGGCGTTTTCCACGGACAAGGGGTCAAAATACGCCAGCCGCTTCCTGCTGTGCCACGACGCCATGATGATCATTGACGAGAGCACCACCATCAAGACGCCTACATCGGCCCGGTCAAAGAGCACTGAAAAGGTGGGCCGTGGTGCGCGGTTCAAGCGCATTGCTACGGGCTCCCCTGTGACCAAGTCCCCTATGGATCTGTTCCAGCAATGTGCCTTTCTGTCCCCCAACTGCCTGAACGCCGCAAGCTTCTACTCGTTCCAGGCGCGCTACGCGGTTGTGATTGAGCGCAGTGTGGCGACTCACAGCTTCAAGCAAGTCGTTGGGTACCGCCGGCTTGACGAGCTCAAGGAAAAGCTTGACCGTTTTAGCTTTCGGGTAACCAAAGAGGAATGCCTGGACCTGCCCGACAAGCTGTACGTCAAGCGGGAAGTGGACTTGACGGACGAGCAAAGACGTGCGTACTTGCAGATGAAGGCAATGGCGCTGTCCCAGTTCAAAGAGGGAGTGACCAGCACGGTTAATGCCCTGACACAGCTCATGCGTTTGCACCAGATTGTCTGTGGCCACGTGAAGCTGGACAACGGCGAAGTCATTGAGCTACCAAACAACCGGATTGGCGAGCTCATGTCTGTTGTCGAGGAGACCGACGGCAAGATCATTATCTGGGCCAACTACCGCCATGACATTGAAGCCATCAAGCTGGCATTGTCAAAGGAGTACGGCATGAACTCCGTTGGCATGTACTACGGGGACACCGACGACGACGAGCGAAAGCGTGTCCTGGAAGAGTTCCAAAAGCCAAACAGCGAGATGCGCTTCTTCGTTGGAAACCCAAGCACGGGCGGTTATGGCTTGACTTTGACTGCTGCTCACACGATGGTGTACTACAGCAACAGCTTTGACTTGGAAAAACGCCTGCAATCGGAAGATCGCGCGCACCGCATTGGCCAGACAAAAAACGTGACCTACATTGACCTGATCGCCGTGGGCACGATAGACGAAAAGATTGTCAAGGCCCTACGCGACAAAATTGACATCGCCACCCAGGTGATGGGAGAGGACTTTAAACAATGGTTGATTTGATCCCCATCCGCAAGCTCTACGTGTACGAAAAGCTTGAACAAATAAACGCACCAGAGGGACGTGTTTACGGCGACGACAGATTGCCAAGCGTCACCCGGATTCTGTCTGCCACCAAGGACCGGGCGCACCTTGACGCGTGGGCCGCGAGGGTTGGTGAGGCGGAAGCGGACCGTATCAAAAACGAAGCAGCCAGTGTGGGCACCCACATGCACAACGTCATCGAGCGCATGATTGCTTATAGGGATTTACCACGTCCAACCAACTGGCTTATGACTAAAGGTTATGAGATGGGGTACAGGTTGGTTAACACTTACTTTCCCTATATGTCAGAAATATGGGGGTCAGAGGTGTCTCTTTATTACCCTGGGAAATATGCAGGGACGACAGACTTTGTGGGCGTGTACCGTGGGCGGCCAGCCATTGTTGACTTCAAGCAGTCAGTCAAACCTAAGCGGGCGGAGTGGATTGAGGACTATTTCCATCAGCTTGCCGCCTATGCTTTGGCCCATGACATCATCCACGGCACGAATATCGATTTTGGAGCCATCCTGGTGAGCGTCCAAAACGGCACGACGCAAGAATTCACGACCACCGGCCGTGAATTTCAAAACCACAAGGATGCCTGGATGAAGCGTGTCGAGCAGTTTACGCAACAGGCGGCGCAGCTTCCTGAGACGCCAGCATCGGACTGATAGCGTCGTTGGGAAAGAGCGACTGGAACATGGCCCTGCTTGACGAGGACTGTGCTCCGGAAGTGGCGGGCGCAGCGGCACCAGGCTTCTTGTCAAAGAGACCAGGGACGCCTTTGGACGGCACTGTCGGAGGCAACTTGCGCACGGGAGGCGCAAAGCGGGGAGGACCTGTTTGGATCAGGTTCGCTTTGGGGACATCTTCTATGTAGATACCAAGCGGTGCAGGGATGCGTGTGGCCAAGGTACGGCCAAGCATTTGAGCAAGGCTCGTTGCGTAGTCGGACTCTTGCTGCTTGCCCACGCCACGGCGTAATAGAGAGGCCATCATCTGTGGGTCTTGCAGAGCCTTTTCTATAACGCTACGCACCATGAAGTTAGGCATCTTGTCGAAGATTTCACGCACGTACTTAGAGCCGGCAGAAGCCGCGATCAGGGAGCCTGGGCCGCCGCCAGAGACGGAAGTACCGATATTGGCACCGACGATGCGCATGGCCAACTCTTCCACAGCGCCCGCGCCGTCCATGATCTTGTTGAGCTCGTTTTTGTTGCCCATGGCCTTCTCAACACGCATCATCGGAATAATCAGGCGCTTGAGGTTGTTCACCTCTTGTGGTGTTATGAGACCCTGGCTTCGCATGATGTTGACAATCGAGGGCTGACCTTGGCCAAGGGGCTTCAACAATGCATCATTAAATGCCTGAATGCTGAAGCGTCCATCTCCACCTGCTTTGGTGTAGGCATAGTCAAACAGCGTGGACTTCAGTCCATTGATTGCATCGGGCCCACCAGCACCTGCAAGCTTGGCCAAATTGGAGATGTTCTTGACAGGGAACTTACTGTTGAGCGCATCAATGACAGCATTGGTGGGGTTCTCAAACTTCAACAGTTGAGCAAACGCAGACTGGTTTGCAATGGTCTTGCTGATTTCACTGTTCTGGTCCTGTATTGCACGGAATGCAAGTTCTGCTCTTTTTGAGTCTTGTAAGTCGGCATAGATGCCCAGCTTTTCCAACATGGGCTGGTTTTCAGCAGCAAACTTCTCCAGCATGCGAGGATTCAAGCGGCCAGTTACAGGGTCAATTGCTTTTGCCGCCGCCAATCGATACACGCGTTCTTGTGCGTCTCTGATCGACACCACAGAAAGATCAGCCAAATCGGCCTGAGGCTTCAATGCCAAGGCTTGTTTACTGCGCTTGCCAAACTTATCCACTGCCTCATCGTATTGAGTGCGCATGAACTTCACCGCATCCTCAATTTCGCTCATCCGCATTGCCGTCACGTCGGCATTGGAGCCAAACGCTTTGCTCACCAAAATCTCTGCGGGCATGCGCTCTTTGCCGGCCACTGTCTTTGCTCCGGGGCCCGTGATACTTGCCTCACTAGCAAAAGTGCGGGTGAACACATCGTTCAACGCTTTGGAGAAGCTTCTTGCCTGGTCAAACGCAGGGGACTTTATCGTTTCCAAATCTTTCAAAATGCCCTCGGCCAATAAGCCATAGAGCCTGGCGTCGCCCATGTCGCCTTTGCCGGCGGCATCACGCGCAAGAGCCAATAGATTGCTCCGGTAGTTGACCATCTCGCCAACATCCATCTCGTTGAGTTTTGGAACAAAGCGTTCGGGCACTTTCCCTGACTCCAAGAACTCATCCGTATTGCGGCCAAGTTTGTAATTCATGACGGCGACATCATCAATACCAAAAGTACCAAGGATGTCCTTAACCAACTTTGGCGTAGTGTTCTTGTAAACGACGTCAGCAATGTTCAAAGTTGCGTCCAAGAACGCACGGCTTGTGTTGGTAGGCTCAATCTCTGCGCCTTTGATTACCACTTTCCCTGGCAAAGTGATCATGGGCCATATGCGTGTTTTTTCAAATATTGCTTGAGCCTTTGGGCCCTGCATGGGAACTTTTTCTGAAGGCAACTGAACACGCTTACCGGGAGCCTTTTGAGCAAGGCCAGCGTTCCACAGTTCGTTTTCCATGTCCCGTGCTTGGCGCAGAGCGATTTCCGTTTCCGTCTTCACAAGGTCCCCAATTTCCCGGCGAGCAGCAGGCGTGTCCTTGGAAATTTTGGCAATCTTCTTGGCTGCTTCCGCATCTGCCGCTGCAAGACGGCCATTGAGCATATCGATGTGTGCTTTTTGTTCGACCTGTGCTGCTTTACGCAACGCATCTGGAGTGCCTATTTCTCGCAACTTCTGGACCAACAGTTTGTATGCCATTAGGGAGTCTTCACCCTGCTTGACTGTTTGGCCAGAAAACTCCGCATTGGTGCGGGCAAGCGATGTTTCCAAGGCAGACAACGTAATGTTGCCTGTTTTCTGTGCGGCTGTTGGCGTAGCTCCGCTTGGGCTAAATTCTTCCAAGCGACGGATCAACAAAGGAATATTTTGTCCTGTGCCATCCAAAATCTCATACAAGCGAGCAGCAGCTTTACCCTCTTTGGCGGAAGGACCTGCACTGTTCCTGAGGTTCTTCGCCCAGTCAACCACGTTTCCAACTTGATCGACGACAAACCGGCCCGGAGCAAAAATGCCACCGGCTATCTCAGCCCCAAGACGCACACCCCTTTGGCCAGGAAAAAGCTCTTCTGCAAAGAAGGCCCCAGTGCCTGCTCCCATCCCTGCAATTACTTCGGCAGTGCCAAAACTGTATGGTGACTTGCGGGCAGCCTCTCCCATGGAAGAGATGAACCGTGAGACGCGGTTCCCGGTGAATTTAGGTATGAAGTAGATGGACGGAGAGAACGCAATGGACGTACCGAACGTGCGGCCACCTTCACGCACAGAGACCAAGTCTTCACGAAGTGCCGGCTCTTCGTACTCCTCGGGGAACATCTTCCCCAGGCCATAGTTGACAGCCATGCCACCCAAGAGGCCTGCGCCAAACCCTAATGGAGGGCCCAAAGGTGCGGCAGGGCCCAACAAGGGCGCAGCTATAGTCCCGGCCCGCAGGCCCAACATTGCGCCAGTGGAAAGAGGGATGCTCTCTCTTGCTCCCATGCGTATACCTTGGCCAACAGCTTCGACCTTTTCACCAAATGTAGGAAACTCCGTCTGAGAAATCTGATTCAACGCCTTTAACTGGTCTGCTGCGTTGGCAGCGGGAACAGGACGACGGCCTTGCATCAACGCAGGAGGCAGCTGGCCGCCTTCCGTGTCGGGCAGTGTCAAGGCATCAAGTTGCTTTTGGATTTCGTCAGGAGTTGCCATGGCTTATTTCTTCCACTTTGATACTTTGCCATTCCACAAGAAGTTTGTTCCGCTTGGCAGAGCAAGCACTTCCTCAATGGTGTACACGCGAGGAGGAATGCCTGCTACTTTATTGAAATTTTTGAGTTCTTTTATTTCGTCCAACGCAGCCTGCCTAGATGCTACAGGGAAATCTGGATTGACTGAGTCTGCTTCGGCAGCTTTTAATCGCTGGTTAAGGAAGTCCTCAATACCGATCAAGCGATTGCCCAAGGAGTTTGGATTGTCAAAAAACGCTGGAGCAATGTCTATTTCTTTTTCAATCGCTTGCATCTCTGAAACAGGGTAGCGTGGGTTTGCCGCCAACGCTTTAATCAGGGATCGTCTTGCTGAATCAAAGAAAGTACGTGCCTCATCGGCCTGGGCATCCACTTGTCCAAAGACACGCAAGACAGGCATTGTCTTGATGTACTGAACAGGGCCTGCAACCAAACCGCGTTGATTCCACAGTGTCTTCTGGTCTTTAGGAGTGTTGAGCGCCACATAGGCGTCTTTCGCCTCAGCGGGCACATTGGCAGGAATTGTTCCGGGAGCTCCGCTGATGTTTCCAGAGGGGGCAGAAGCCTTTGCTCCGGGCTTTTCAGAAGCAGCAGATGTGTCCCCTGTGTAGTATGGAATAGGTCTTCCAACCAACTGATATGCAGTGATCACATGCGGAGGTAGTCGGTTTTTCTGAGTTCTGTAGCTCTTGTTTCCTGTAACGGGATCAGTAACCTCAATTGTGTTTTCCTGTGTGTACTCGGTTACTGCGGTATCTAAGTCATATATCTGCTCGGGAGAGAGTTTTCCTTCGGCAAGCAGTGGGGCAGTCCTTGCAAACATATTCAAGACTTCCTTTGTTCCAAACGGGCCCTTTTGAGGCTTTGCTTTTTCTTTCGCGTCTGCCGCCGAAACACGTGCTTCAGCAGCAACAATGTTCCCAAACAAAGCCCTCTTTTGTTTTATGAGCTCATTGTTTGCCGCTTGGATTTGATCGATGTCCTTCTCTGACGCTTGCAGTGCAGCCAGTTTGATTGCACGTTCGCCCTTATCGATCTCCGCCACACGGCTCATCATCTCCTGAGGCAAGGTTCTGACTGCACCAGACAAGCGAGAGATAAAGCTTCCACGCAACGGACGGCCTTGGTCATCGACGTTTGCGCCAAAGTTAAAGGCCCGTTGGCCGAGAGCAAACAGCATCTGTGCTTCGCTTGCGCCCTTGGTGTCACCAAGAATCGTGCGATAAGCAGGCTCGCGCTGCTTGGTCAAATCTGCCAAGTTCGGTAACTTTTGTGGCTGCCTTGCAATCAACTCCTGCATGCCTTGTTGGGCCGCAGAAACCATGTTGGTGGGGTATTTAAGTAAAGGTGCTTCTCTTTCGCTTGGGACTGTTTCATCGGCAGGGGTCACTCCGTCCTCAGTAGACCCCGCCTGAAAATTTTGAACATAGCCACCTCTTGCCATGGCAATAGGAGGAGCGCCTGCAATCCCGCCCGTCTCAGGTGGAGGAGGACCGGCCATGCCTTGTGGGCCACCAGCACCACCCATCATTGCCGCCATCATCTCAGGAGGCATGCCGCCAGGAGCCGCGCCACCAGCGGGCATAGGAGGAGCGCCTGGAGGCATTGGGGGAGGAGCCATTGGAGGCTGAGGGCCTTGCATCAGTTCTGCTGAGGCAGGGGCCGCGCCAATGCCTTGCTGTTGAGCAAGCACAGGCTGCAAAAGAGCAAGCACTTCTTGTGGTGTGTCCTTGGCCGCACGATATCCCACCATGTCGGCCAGTTCGTCCACACGTGCGTCGATGGAGCGCATGTCTCCGCGCAGGTTGTTCATCAAGATTTCAGGAGACTTTGGTGAACGGCCCATGACCTCAGAGGCAACACGGTCCTCTTCGCCCATCTCGTCCAGATCGTCGTCTTCCATCTCCAGCATGTCCTTGAATCCAGCCATGATGCCTACGTTTTCGGCGTCTTTTTCCATCATTTTGTTTTTCATATTGCCCTCTTAGAAGAGTCCTGATTTCTTTGCACCGGCTGCGGTAGACACCGCACCCAAACCAATTCCCACTGCCTGTTGGAACGGGCTTGCGGAAGGTTGACTTGCCACCGCCGTAGACATCTGGGTAGAAGGAGCGCCCTTGTAAATGTCCGACAAGAAGGCTGCCTGTTGGTAAGGAGAGTAGACCCTTTGCAACTCGGTGGCGCGCTGTGCATCCGCCTTCTGTTGGTCCAAAGCCTGCTGTGCCTGGCCGACGTTGTACAAGAAGTTGATGTCCCCTTGCCGCATGGCCTGTGCTGTTTGGCCCAGAGCGCCTTGCTGGATGCCCAGCTGGCCCTGTTGCGCGGCCAATTGTCCAAGGCCCGAGGCCATTTGCTGGCCCTGGCCAAACTCTTGACCTGCCAACGAGCCAATGCCTGAAGCCGCTTGGCCCAGGCCCTGTCCCAAAGCAAACTGTCTTTGCTTGGACGCTTCAAATGTTCCCATGCCGGCCTGTTGGGCTTGTGCATAGTTTTGTGCGTAGTCTTGCATGATGCGCTGGGACATGACGTCTTGCAGGCCTCGCTCCATCTCTGCTCGCTGAACACCTTCACATGGGCTGCCAACGGCCCCGGATTTAACCGCCTGTGCTGCTGCACCCTGGCGAGCAATGTCGCCTTGACGACGCATCTCGGCCAAGGCCTGCTGGGTGACCTGGGCCTGATAAGGGTTCATGAACTGCGCGGCCATGGATGGGTCATATTGACCGATGCCCTGTGTCATTGCCCCAATGCCAGCAGTCAGGACATTTTGTGCCTCGCCATACTGGTTGCGTGTATCGGCCCCACGCAAGACGTTAGCCGCTTCGCCTGTGGTTTTGTACGCTTGTGCGGCAGCCGTACCAGCGTCCTTCAGGTAAGTGTCAAAAGCTCCAATGCCCTGCTGAATTGCTGCATCTCGTGCTGTTATTTGAGGGGCGGCGAACTCCGCTACCTTGTAGCCAGGAAGCTGCTCGGCCAAAGGAGTGCGTCCCGCCTCATTAAAGGCCAGTGCTTTTGCTTGTTTTAGAAGGTCGAGCTTGTATGCCTCAATCGCCGGGTCTTCCCGGTTTATCTGCTGGGTGATTGTTTCTGCCATGATTAACCTTTCACCATTCCGCCTTTTTCAAGCGATTTCATAAGTTTGTACATTCTGGCCGCGCCCTTGCGGCGGCTTCCGCCACCGGCGTTTCGCACGGCTTTGGCAGTAAACACAAACTCACCGTCTGACAGCATCGCTGGAATGTCATCCGATGTCCCTGTTCCAGGGCCGTTGATTGGCCCAGTTTTACGAGGGAAGTTCTGGATAGAGCCGCCTTTGGCTGCCATTATTGGAGCTTCTGTTCCAAGGAATGGAGAGTAATACCGTTGAATAGACTGTTGCATGCGGCGACGGCCGTACTCAGGTGAATACTCCGGCTGCGTGAAGCCGGCTGAGGAAACAACACCCGGAGCATCAGGCCCTGTGCCCATTTGATACGTGCTCTTAAAGGTCGGATCGTAGGCTTCCATCCCCTTTGATCGGTAGTCGTACAGGCTGCCAGAGAACAGCTGAGGGTTGTCTCGTGTGTAGTCCTCGCCTGTGTAGTTGCGCTCGAAAAGAGGAGCTTCTTGCGCAGGCTCTTCCTTAAACCCGCCCGCCAAGTATGTTGCACCCAATCCGGCTGCGGCCAGAGGGGCGTATTTGCTGAAGAAGCCAGGAGAACTGGCTTCGTAAGCAGTTTTATACGCAGCTTCTGCTCCCATTTTAGTCGGGTTAGGAGACTTTGCTTGGTAATCTGCTACAGCCTGGTCTGCCTTCAAAAGCGCATCCTGCTCCGCTTGTTGCATGCTGGGGCGATCTGGGCTGAGGTACTCATCGTAGCCGCCCTTCAGGACGTTGTAGCCTTCTTTCACGCCGCCGATAGCCTTGTCTACAAAAGAGGGCTCGGGCTGTGTCATCGCATTGGGGGGCGCTAACAGCTCTCTGCTCAGGTCCGCATTGGGACTCAAGCCCATCCCACCCGCAGGTGCGTTGTAACCAGACAAGGAGAGGGGCTGAGGAGCTTGAGCGCCCAGCCCTGTTCCAGAAGGTGCTCCTTGAGCCTGCAAGTAGTCGCTGGCCGTGTTCAGTGCATAGTCGCCGGGAGGTGTGTCCATTAAATACTGTGATTGCGTGGACAAGTTCGGGGTGTAGTCCGGCGCATTCGAAATTGCGGTGGCCTGCTGAGGCGAAATCAAGAAGTTGTCCACCGGTGCAGCGGGCTCTCCTGTGAAGTACGGAGAGTATTTATTAGAAGTGGACAAGGAAAGGTCGCTTGCAGTGCCAATGGGGCCTGCGCCCTCAACTGGAGCAATGGACAGATCGGAAGAAGTAGGAGTGGCCGTCACAGGAGCTGCGTCGGGCGTGGCCTCTGCTGCGGCGGGAGCGCCACCAGGCAAGTAGCCCTGCTGCTGGCCGTAGGTGATACCTGCTCCAGTTACACCAGTAATTGCGCCTGTTTTGATGGCGTCTTTCAAGGACATGCCTGAAGCCAAGCCAAATCCGGTGCCCATTGCGCCAGCTGTCAGGCCTTGGTTCAATACGCTGCCGGCCTCTCCTGGCAGGAAGCCACTGACTGAGGGGGCAAACGAGGCACCAAGATAGCCAAAAGCTGCGTTTTTAAGGATGTCTTTCATGCTCCCGCCCGACAAGGCGGTTACGCCTCCGCTGACAATGGCGGCTGTGCCGGCCGTTCCAATGCCAAAACCAGCAGCAACGGGCCCCAAAAGCATGGTTGCGCCGATAGTAAGTGCAAGCTTGCCAATCGGGCTCTTAGCAACCTCTTTTATGGCGTTGCCGACGCCTTTTACAACGTTTTTAACGCCTTTCCACAGCTTCTTTAAAAGCTTATATTCCCTCAGGCCTGTGTATGGGTTGATCGTTCCTAAACCGCCAGCCTCTTTCAGCATCCGTGCTTCTTCAGGACTGATGTGGGCAAGAATCGTGTCTCCGTGGCGGCCCTTAGATTGAAGCAACTTGGCAGCATCTGCCAGGCCGCCGTTCTTCATGGCCATCGGCTCTTGTGGGCCGGGGCCCATGGCTTCTGGTGAGACGTTCTGTACCTGTTGAATGCGTTGCTCGTTCAGCGCCGCCAGCATGGTGGTGATGAAGGACTGGTCAAACTGGGCGGGGAAGTCGCCTTCCTCAATCGCACCCTCTTCAATACCCGCACGAATGATCTCTTTGTACTGATCGGGGTACTGCAACATGTACTCAAGCAGGCTGATGAATGCTTCCACCTCGCTCGATTTAAGGTTCAGTTGTCCCAACTGGTCTCGGATGGCCGAGCGGTATTGGTTAAAGACTTCAGGGTTTGTTTCCTGTATAGCAGACGACGCTGCGTCGTATGCGTCTAAGCTAGAAACATACCCTTGTTTGGGGTTTTGTTGCATGGGCATACGAGCCCCCATGATGCCTTCATTCGCCATGATTATCCTTTCCAGTTGATGCCAAAGGCCCCATGGGCCGCGCGCCGGGAAAGGACGCGAATATGGCTGTAATTATGTCGCATTTCCCTAGTTCCTGTCTATCTCTAGATAGGATAGGTAGAAGTCCACTGTGGCCGCGCTAGAGGTGACCTTTAAAATGTCCCCCGTCTCCATAACGCAGGGCACGCCACTGATCACATCCATTGTCTGATTCGTGGGCAGCGAATAGGTCTTCAACAGCGCAAAAGCTGTGGCCCCGCCACTTGGGTAAACATTCACGGACAGGGCTGTTGTAGAGGCGTTGCGGTTGGTCACTCGCAGAGAAGAGACCATGGCCGTATTGGCGGCAGGTACGGTGTAAATCGTTGTCTCAGTCGCGGCTGCCGGGGTGAGATGCTTACGCAGGTATTTGTTTGCCATGATCAGTTTGCCGATACAAAGTTAATGGTGAGAATCACCGACGGAATGGCAGGGCGTGTGGGACTTGTGCCCGCAGCATAGTTCTGAATAAAGACGTTCAAATTATCCGACCACCAGGCAACTTGCAAGTAGTCGTTGGTGGGATCATCTACAGTGAAAATACCAGTAATCGCTGGAACTATGTGGGACCAAATACTGGCGGTCTTACGAGCAGGTACGTCAAAGCGTGTGTTGCTTAACGGGTAGTTGACGCCAGTGTCCTTGGCCCATACCTCAAATTCAGCGGCTGTATTGCTGCGGTTTGTTACCTGCAAGGTGAAAGTCACTAGATATTGACCAGCGCATGGCACCTTGATCCGTGAGCCGCTCTCCACGCTGATGCCGTTGGAAAACGCAGGAGCAAAGGTGAGTAGGTTCTCTCCCGTGATGCTGGCGTTTGTCTGGTCCTGGTCCGAGATCATCATTGCTTGAGGCAAGATGATGCCGTTGCTGTTTTGAAATCCACGGATACCGCCAGCAAACCCGCCTCCCGCTCCGCTGCCCATGGCCATCCACGTTGCAGCACCGGCGGTATTCTCACTGGGGACAGGCGTATAGGTGCTGTTGAGCTGGAGAATAATCTGCTCAAGAGAGCGAACAAGCTGGTTGAACTGCGACGGGTCGTATGCGGCCGATGCGTTGGGTAAGCGAACGTTAGCAATGCGGGTCATCTCAAACCATCCGGCTGAATGTCAACGCGTAACGTTCCAAAACGCCAGTTGGTGTCAATGTCACTGCTCTCAATACGCAAACTGATCTGTCTTCCCCTGGCCCGCGTGTCCACCTTCTCCGTGTTCGGAGCGATGACATACGGGTCCAAAGAGCTTGGGCTGGCTGTGGCCTGTGGATAGGGACGCAACAGCAGATGCACTGTCAAGTTGCCTTCTTGGTTCTTGAAGTCAGGGATGAAACGCTTCATAAAGAGCATCTGGTCACCATCTCCAATGTCAAAGTA
>Ga0181344_1000644_pt1 | contig 13613 bp, 9 predicted proteins | sample Su13VDMLBDD_FD_130098 | JGI IMG/M metagenome (GOLD analysis project Ga0181344, IMG submission 130098) | Freshwater viral communities from Lake Michigan, USA - Su13.VD.MLB.D.D | ecosystem: Environmental > Aquatic > Freshwater > Lake | place: USA: Michigan | collected 2013-07-15
TACAATATTTCTATTTGCACCAAGCTCTTGAAGATGGAAAGGAAGTCCGATTTGGGGATCCCTTATAGATTTTCCTGCTTCAAACAAACTACGTGTTGCTCCTTCAAAAGGTTCTTTTGTTGAGTATTTTAAAACAACATCAGGACTATATTTTAACGGAGATACAAATTCAGAATACGAACCAGTCCCCATTACATCATCAACATTAAATAATTTTCCTAAACCTGTATTTTGTAATCTGCTATCTAAAAGCAATCTTTGTTTAGCTTGATAGTATTGATTATATATTTCAGGATTATCTCTTTCTGCTTGTGATAGAGCTCTCCAATCATCATCAAGTTTATTAAGTTTTTTTACAGCAGACTTAGATGCTTGATCACTAACTTTAGACATCCCTGAAAAGTCTATTTTTGTAGGATCAGTATAATTTTTTGAATATCCTCTTAACCAATTTGGTTTTTCCCCAACCATTGGAATTTTTCCAGAAACAGGATTTATTTTATAGATGTTTTTTAGAGGAGTTCCTGTTGTAATACCCGTTGACCCAGGTAGTAAGTTTACTGAACCTACACCAGCAATGTCTCCTACTAATCCTAAAGTAGCTAAAGCATTTGATCCAAACCCATCACCAAAACCATAAGGATTTTGACCAAGTGCTTGCTGAGTAAGTCTTGATGCTGATACAGCTGGTGCTGTAATAGGATTCATATTCACAAATGTCTCAGCACCAATTACTCCTGCACCAGGATTATATCCCCCAGGAGTTAGTGCTCCAAAGCTTTGAGCCAAAGCAGAATTCTGAATAGCTTGTTGTTTTCTATAATTAGCTGCAGCTTCTTCACGAAGTCTAACAGCTTCACGACTCATATCCTGAGCTTTAACAGAGGGACCTTCTTTAGTTTTTTTAGGAAGTTTAGAAACAGCTTTTTTATATTCTTCTGATGGTTGATATGGCTGTACTTTTACATTTGGATTAGCTTGTTTTGCACCAGTAGATGTCCAATTATATAAATTTTGTCTGTTTCTTTCACGTTGATCAACTCCTATAAAATTTAATAAATCAGATGATGGAAAACCTGTTTGAGCTTTAGGAAGTTCATATTCATTCAACCATCCTCCATCAGCTTTTTTCTTTATGGGTGAAAGAGTCCTTTTAATTTCCATTTTTAAAGGAGAACGATCTTCTTCTAAAGGAACAATACTTCCGTCTACATTTTTATAATACACCCTATCATAAATTTCATAGGGGTTGCCAAAGTTTACAGGAAGATCTACACCATAATCTTGTAAAGGAGCTATATCCCACAAGTCATAATAAGAAAGATATTTACCTTTTTCATCTTCTCCCAAAGATACCTTGTAATTACCCATTACATTATTCAATCTATCAATAAAGGTACCTTTTCTACGACGATCATATAATCTAAATTGTCTATCATTACCTAGACTTGTTAATTCCTCTTTACCGTCAACAACCTTAACCATATTTAATAGTTGACGTTGATTATTAGGGTCATTTATTTTATAATAAACAGCATATGGATTTTCTGATTCAGATGGAGTATATTGTGAAATTGAGAAAGTATTAAATCTTTGAGGATAGCCTTGATACATATTAAAGGCATCCATTCTATTCATTTTAGCACGATGCCATTTATTTGTTTCTTTTGCATAACCAGTTTTGACATCTTCTTCAAACTCTTGTCTATTTGGATCTTGCAGTCCTAAAACAGCAGCAACAGTTCTAATAAAAGGATTACGATATGATACAGGATATAAGTTTTTATTAATGTTACGCTGAAGAATATTTTTATCTTTTTCAGATCCTTGAAATCTACCCTGTTGAGCAATTCCAGCTAAAAGTCCAAATGCAGGAAGAGGACTAGGAACACGACGTTTTTTCTTTGGATCAGGATCAATCTCTGAGCCAATGTCAAACTTCGGAAGCTTGGACATGTAGTAGTTCTGTAATATGGAATCTCTCCTTTTCATTATCTGTAAGAAGGCTGAATCTTTTTATTAGATAGTTTAAACAAAAACTTAGTACTTCCACTAACATTCTTTCTCATCCAAACCCTGTTTACATTATGACGAAACTTCTTACGTTGTAAAGCAGCTTTAGAATAACTAACAGCAGCAGGGTTTACAGTGTATTGATAACCATTAGGTTGTGTTAAAACTAGAGGAATTTGAGCTCCACTAAATTCACCACGATCTTTTGTAATATCCCAGAACTGGTTAAATCTATACTTCTGTTCTTCTTTAGAGAAATTAATATCTATTGATGTTGGGTTTATCCTAGGATATGTAAGCATATCTAAAGGATTAGACTTAGAAGGTAATACAAGATTTAGTATTCCAGAAATCTGCTCTGAGTTATAAACCATTGCCTCATCAAAGTTTGCATCTAAAATATGAAATCTATCACGGCAGTCATTAAAGTATTTATAACCCTCTAGTAAGTATTCTACACTTCTAATAGTGTTTACTTGTTGTCCTGTAACAGAATCAATTTCAACTTCCCAAGGATAGTTCTGATTATAGTAGTTACAGAACAGATCACATCTTACATTGTGCTTCCAAATACTATTACCGTTTACACTCATAAAGTGAGTTCTACCAGGTAATAAGAAAGTTGGAATCCAGTCGTGATAGCTAATCCAAGTGTTAGACTTAGTATCAAAACTTATTGTCCAAGATGCAGATTCAAAGTAGTTAGTATTTGTTAATGCTACAGGGGTAGATCCTAAAAAGAAATTACCGGATGCATCAAATGTTAAATTGCTAACCTTTGGCTTATAGTCTCTTTTACAAATATAAACTATTTCATTTGTATTATCATATATCATATGTACACCCACCCCTTTTACAGGGTTATCGTACAAAGGATAATTAGGATATACTTTAAGAAGTTCAGATGGAAGATACTTAGCAAACCACCATCTCAAACCAAGAGATGATATATCTTTTAACCCACCCGCATATTGAAAAATCTTACCTTGGTTTTGACTAACCCAAAATACCCCTTTAGAAGTATTAATTACAGCATATCTGCTTTGACTAGAAGCATACTCATAAGGATCATCTGCGTTTATAACAGACTGTAATTGGTTAGGTCCACTAAATAAAGCACCGTCCCCAATTGTAACTTTCGTTCCTGTAGCATCTAGCTTTAACTCTTCTACTCCCAAGAATTGAAGAGGGGCCTGTGATTGCATTAAGAATAACGCACCTGTTTTATTTACAGGTTTAATTGCTGTAACAGGAGTTAGAAACTCATTATAGTTGTTTGCCAAGAATACTCTCCAGTAATCCTTCTTGCCCTCATCTTGCTGAGGCAGAGAATAGATTACACGGGTTGGTCTATATGTATAACAAGTAGCTGCTACGTTTGGATCATAGTCTCTTGGTAGTAAGTTACCCCAAGTTATCTGGCTGTTTACGAGTTTAGATACACTAAGTGAATAGTCGTATTTATAAAAATTACCATCCTTAACATAGTCACTTCTAAATAGTAAACTTAAGTTTGTATATCTATATGGATCATAGTGCTGCTTAGACCCAATCTCCTCCCAATCTCTATAAGCTAGGTTTACTTCTGACTCTACAAAAAAGTCTCTCACCCCAGAATTAAATAAATAAAAGTATCCTCTGTTTACATAAAAAATACTTCCGTTTTGGAATCTGTCCAGATTTCTATAATCGTTTGGAGACTGAGCTAAAATTCCAATATACTTTTTATTGTTAATCCAATATCTGGGATAAGGAATATTTGCATACAATGTGTAGTCAAATTGAACATCATCTGGTTCTCCTTGTAAAAATGTATTAAAGAAAACCATTGAGTTCTTCTCAGTATGTCTATTGATATAAATATCACCTCCAAATGTTACAGAAGATGTAAGTTGTAAACCTTTTACTCCTGGAGTAGGTTCAACACAATTAGATATTGGAATCTGCTTAATGGACTCAAGTTGTCCATACTGACTACTGATTGGAATCTTTATAGCTCCATAATAAGAAGAAATATTTGTAGTAATAGATTGACCAGGAACACCCCCAACATCACCAAGTGTAACTCGGCTATTATCAACACTCACTGGATCAGGAAGTATTGCACTAGTTTTTACACAGACAAATCTATTTCTGTTAGTGTTATTAACTTGAAATGCTCCTGTAAATTGTTGTACATTTCCTTTTACATAACTAGCATCCGTAATTTCTCTTCTTCTATTTCCAATAGTTGCAATAGCTCCATTAGTTTTATAGAAACCATGAGAGTTATACTGAGCAGCATACTGTCTAAAAGGAATAAGAGCAAATACGGTATCTAACAGTTGTTGTTTTAAAATTCTTGGTTGAATAAATATACCATAATATAAAGCAACACTTTGGTTTAAAATTATTGAAGCTGCTGCAGCAATTGTACCAACAGTACTTGTTCCAAAAACATTTGCCTCAGCTACCACTGAACCAGTAGTCAAACTAACAGGTGGTAAATCTTTACTAGCTCCTGCTTTTATATCAACTGTTGCCCCTGCAAACAATGCTGTTGTTAAAATAGTAGTCCAACCAATAATAAATATATCAAACCCAGTATCTACCCCAGCTGTAATTTGTCTAAATCTAGGATGCTTATATGGAGTCTCAAAAAATCCATCAGTTACTCCTGTAAGTTCTTGATATACCTTAAGTTCATTAGCATTTAAAAATGGAGTAGAAAATGTTGTCTCAGGACTATGAAAAGAGAATATATCTTTTCTATAACCTGTTAAAGGTGTTGGTGAAAAATTACTAACACTACCTACACCATTTTCTCCATTTTGCTCTTGAGAAGTTAGATACTTATCTGGTCTTAAATCATTATAAGGATAGTTTTGATAGAGCCCCGTAATTCCAGGTTGTGAGGGATTTACATATTCCCTCATATTATTAACGAGTCCCTTAGCAACAACAGATTTAGCTCCTTCTCTAGATCCTCTTAAAATTTCATATCCTACAACAGAAGTGATAGGATTTCCATTAAGATCTAGAGGATGTGTAATTCCCTCAAACTGTACACCTAATAAAACAATCTTATCACCGTTATTTCTAAAATGACTTACTATATTATTAACAGTGACATCAGGCATTTTATGGTGACGGATAGGTTGACCACAAAGGTTCCCCCAAATATCAGGACGTGTAGCAGAATATAACTCTGTACTTTCCCAGAATCCCATTCTACCTTTAGCAATAACAACTCCTCCATCAGAAAGAGTTGATGTAGTTAAAGAATCTAAAATACCAGTATTCTGTACTTGCCAAAGTTGTCTGGTGATACCACTAGCTGTTTCAAAAGCATCTCCTCCTGTCACATTAGCTCTTTCTCCAGGAAGAGGGGCTCTACCAGGAATATGATAAGACTCAGACTTTTCTCCTGTATTATAAATCCATCTAATAAAAAAGGCATACTGCTCATCTCTAAGATAACCTGTATTGTTACCACCTTTTACATAATAATCAGCTGGATACTCTACAACCACCCACTTAGCTTGGATGTTATTTGCTTGAGGCTGATAGTTAAACTTAAACTTACTGTATACACCTGTACGTAGTAAATAGTTATTTACCATGTACATTGCGTCAGACTTTTCAATAGGTTCTGTTCTAAGAACTATTTGACTAACTGAAACAGAAGGATACTCAGGGTCCCATCTATCTATATAAATTGTACCCTGGGTTGTGGGATAAAAGCCAATTCTTTTACCGGTAGTTTGTCCATTAATATTGCTAAGAATAACAAGCTCAAATTCTTCAAAACTTGTATCAATATTATTTATTGTAAGAATCAAAGATGAACTTACGTTCTCATTTTGAAACAGTCCCTGTACTTCAGAGAGTCCAATATAGTCGGTTACCTTTACTTGATTTATAGTGTAAGCTATACAAGCTTGGTATGATCCATTAGGAAGAGTGCCTGCAATATTTCCCTTAGCAATTGTAATACAAGGGTGTGTAACTAAAGGAGCAATTCTAATCTTTTCACAATCTAATTGGTTTGTGTAATTAAATGTAACACAACCATTTATAATTGTTGTTGTAAATTTAAATGGAATATTATCAATATTTAAAACCCTTGTAGGATTCAATCCATCATCAAAATATACCATTCTTTCACAGTCAAACTTTTCTCTGTAGGCTCCTGTGATTAGATTAGATCTTTTAAAATTTAAACAGGGTGCATTTACCAGCTTTGTATAAGTACATGCTGACTCATCAAACAAACCAATTTCAGAATTGGTATCGTCTGTTGTAAAAATTACCCATTCATCCCCAATAGTATGAATAGCACCAATAAGTGTATAAGGAAGATTAACGCAAAACAGATTTGCTGGCTCATTACCAATAACACCAACTTGACCGTCGTGTGAGTTATTAACAGCATTTCTTGCATGGGTATATAAGCCATCTCCTACAAATGTATCATTGTAGTCCTTGACCATTCCCTTGTTAAAGCTATTAGTCACTACACCGCCACCACCTTGTTGTGAGTTTTCAGCCATGTTTGATTACAAACTTCTTTTTATTCAAAAACTTATATATAACTCTTGACAAATGTCCACAAAGCCAAGCTTGAGCCTCTTCATCTTTTATACCTCTATCTTTTGTGATTCTACAAGCTGCATGAAATATCTCGTGAGCTATTGTATTATGAGTTAAATATTTTTTATCTATTACTAAATAATATTTATCAATGTCTAGTGAAAATAAAACACCCTCTGCCGAATCTATAAATCTATAACTACTCTTGTGTTTTTTATATATCCTATTTACCTGCTCGTTCAAACTGTCTGTAATTATACAAGTAAACTGGCAGTCATAAGTAACAAGTTTTATCGTAGTCTGTGTTTTGTACATTACCAGCCAGGGGCAGCTTTAAACATGTCATAATATTTACTATACATTGCTTTTCTATTAGTTTTCCAAAGCTGGTACATTTCACTAAAGTTTGGAGTATTAACAATAGTCAAAGCATTGTTTCTTGCAGCTCTAAGTCTTTGCTCAATAAGCTGCATTCTCTGTGTAACATCTTCACCATTCATATATAGGTTTTCAAGCACCCTTTGCTTAATTGCATACTCATAGTATTCATTAATCATTGGATGATCCAAAACCAATAAGTTTCCTTCATTATCTTCTAAGGCACCTTGATAGGACATATAAAGTTTACCCTTCTCAAAGTTTGTATAAAGGAATCCGTTCCTTATATATATCCTAAACCCAGACTCTCTCCAAGGATCTTCATAGATACCTTCTAAAGGAGCAAGTGTATTTAAGGCACTCCACTTATCTGTGCTTGTAGCAATTTCTACTTTTCTAAAAGAACGATAAACTCTTACCTCTGTTGTTCTTTTTTCTACAACCTGTACAAATATCTTTTCACCATTCTGACACTCTTGTACATATGTAAATTCACAGTTGCAGTCTGTTTGACAGCATTTTGTACAAGGATTTTCAGGATTGACAATTACATTTTCAGTGTGCCTTCCAGACATTGCTGGATAGCAGGTTTCCCAATTGATACACAGGTAAGCATAGTTGATGACATAGAAATCATCTGGAAGCTTTACTTTATAGTTCTCTACATCTAAAATAACATTTTTAGTTCCATTAATCCTAAGTCCTAAATCATAGTTAACACGTTGAGCAACTTTGATAAGCTGTGAAGGCTCAATCAAGTTCTCATTGTTATACATAATTAAGTCAGCTCCTACCTCACTTAGAAGCTCATTAAAGGTTCTATATTTAAGTTCAGTATTCATGGGATTTAACGAGCTGTATTTTGTTTGTCACTAGTTGGATCAGTAGGAATTTGATAAAGAGCCAAAAAGTCTTTTAATACTTGTGCTTCTAACTCTCCTAATAAATAATCAGGAACATTAAAAGACTGATCTTGTCTCACCTTGCAACTATCCTCATCACAAGTAAACTCACTGATGTCATCTTCAAAAATTCCTTCAATACGTACTGCATCCCACTCTAGATTAGGAAAGTATAAGTAATCATTCAGAAACCAGTAGTACTTTGATTTATTATACTTAAAGTTCTTAGAATTTGCTATACCAAGATATGTAGTGGGAAGAGTTGGCTGAAGTCTTTCTGAACCATCTAAAGATGTAACACTACGGATAAGAGGACCGTGATAACCTTGTAAAAAAACAGGAAGCTTTTTCTCTGTACGTTTAATAGTGCAATCAGATCTAATACCTGTACAGCATGCTTCTACTTTATCCACCTCAATAAGTTCTACAAAATCTAGTGTTTGGATTACACTAGTAAAGTTCATGAGTTTGTTTTTACCATCCTCACGTTTCATTAACCACTTAGCGTGCTTAAGAATAAATGTATATATCGTCCTATCCGTAATAAAAGAATCCTGACGGACAGCTTTTATTTGGATACGTACTCTAGAAATTACATCACCAATGCTTAGTTTAGACATTTTAATCTAAGTTAAATTCGTCATACTGTTTTAAAAGTTCAGCAGTTTCTTCTGTTTTAAACTGTTTAAACTTCTGTGTTCTAAATAGACGACTTATCTTAAGCTTATTATCCACTTGAATATACTTCTTCCACTCAACTGGGTACACCTTAGCTATTGTTCTTTTAAAATCTCTTACACCGGTAAATCCCCACAACTCGTGGTTCTTAAACCTGTACTTTGTCTCAAAGTTGGTGTAGAATATTTTAGCTACGTATTGATCTGATTCAAAGTTTTTATTTTGAATCTTTACCCCATAGTATTCACTCTTCTTATAATCAGTGTTTTCACCAATTTTTCTAGGACACGTACCTATAAATAAGTATCCCAGTTGTTCTGGAAGCTGTATCCCATCTCGTTCTTCAACAACCTTTTGCCAGATTTTTCCGTTAAAGGATTTTATAATGTCCTTAAACTGATCTAAAGTTATTGTGTCACTTTTGGGATTATCTTCCAAAAACTTATTATAGAATTCTACGTTAGTGAGATTCAGCTTTTTAGGTCTAAATCTTGGGGCGTTAAGATCTGGTTTTTTATAAGCTTTAGGCAAGACTGTCTACATTAATAATTTACGGAAAATTTATGAAGTTTCCCACTTAAACTTTAATAGTTTAAGCAGTATAGATAAGTTCAGAAATCTTACCCTTTTCAAAGTCATGAAGTTCCATAATAGCCTGACGCTTAGACCCTACAAATTTGTTATGGTAGTGCCAATAGTCAGATTTGGAAAGACTAGGAAGATGTTTCAAAGAGAACCCGTTAAACTCATTTTCACTGATGTATTCAGTGGTCTTCTTAGAATGGAAGTGTCCTGTATAACAAGTTCTATAAATAGTTGATCCCCACTCTTTTGCAAACTCTGTAGCATAAACAAGAGGGGTATTCTTTTTAGTTACATCCCCGTGCTCAAAGCCAAAGAAGTTATTACCACAAGTAATTACTTTTCTCTCAGAATACTCCACATCAAATATCACTCTTTCGTCCTTTATAGACTTAGAGATAGCATGAGCCAAATGGTAGGAGCTTAGTCTATCGTGGTTACCTGGAAGATATATAACATGTAATTCCTGGGTAAATTGAGCTAAGTAGTTAACAGCCCAGTAGATGGATTCAAAAGCATCCTTATATGCTTCTTGGGCTCTCATACTATTATCTACAGGAGTTCCACTGGTAGTTGTACCATTAAAGGTATCCATGTTTAAGATATCACCACCAAAAACAAATACAATCTTAGACAAACAGTTGGAAGCATATGCTCTATGTACAAGATTAGTTACAGCACTTCTAAAGTCTTGTACCACTGTATCATTATCCTCCTTACCAAAATGAAGATCTTGTACAGATAAAATAGCCACTACATCATTAATAAACTTGTCATTAATAATAGGTAGTGGCAAAGGCTGTGTAAGAGGATTGAAGTTCTTTATAACTTCAGCTAGAGCATTATCAGGAGTATCTTTAATCTGGGTAACCATGGCTGAAACAAGCCAACGGTCATTCTGCTGTTTATTCCAATAAGAAGATAGTCTCCATTTCTTTGTATCTATCTTAAGGATTTTAATAATGTCTTCAGGACCACAGGGTTCTGATGTAGATATACCCACAATCTCAGCTGTACCCTTGTCTAAGTTTTCACTAAACTTGACTACAGAATCGTTAAATTTAGGAGGTGGATTTAGATAGAAATAAGAAGGATCAGGAGAATTTAAAATTTCTTGTTTTAATTCTCTGTACTTTTCTATAGGAATTCCTAACTTTGCAGAACAATATTCATCAGACTTTTTCCATCTGAGTGTCCCATATACCCTGTTAATTAGACTCATAAAAAATTTTATAGGTTAGTATATGGTGTATAAAATTAAAGCAAAAAGTTTTAAATTCTATACACAAGTTATTAACATTAAAAAATAGAGCCCCAACGTGGAAACTAACTATTTTATTTACAATTCGTTAAAAGAATTTTTATAAAATTGTCAAGCGTTGTTGTTTTATTTTTATTATATAGCTCTAAAATTTTTTTCTTAGAAATTACAGTTCCATTTTTAGTTAAATTTTTAGAATGATATATATTTTCTTTATGTGTACACCATTCTAAATTTTCTATAGCAAAATTTTCACAATTCCCATCAATATGATTTACATAAGGTTTATTTAATGGATTAGGTATAAAGGTCTCAGCAACAAGTCGATGAATTAAATAATTTTTCTTTTTTTTATTTTTATCTCTTAATGTAATAGCTGGGTATCTATTAATTATATGAGTCTTTAAAATTTTTCCAGTTACTTTATTTTTAATAACTCCTTTACAATCTATAGTATAATTTTCTAAATCTTTAAACATAAAATAAAAATTTTATTTATAAAAATATAGGTCCGGTATAGAAATACCGGACCTTTGTTTGTCAGGATGAAACCAACAAAACCTGACTTTTATTTTACAGCTATATCAAAAAAGTTACCTCTATTTTGAATATTAGCTACATCTATTTTTTTATATAATAAAAAAGGAATAATATCTTTAAAATATTTATCCTTGTCTATTCTCCAACCAGGATGGAATGATATATACATTGGTATATTTAAATCCCAAAGTATAGAATGTTCTTTCAACAAGTCTTGTTCATGTCCTTCTATATCAATCTTTATAACAGATATGTCTTCTTGTTTAAGACTGTATTTTTCTAAAATTTGTTTAACTGTTAAACAGTCAACTGTAATTGCATTATCTATACAAGAATCTCTAGTTATACTCTCACCAAGAACTCCCGATCCAAGTGTTATTTGACTTTTTGAAGAGACAGCTTTATTTTCTAAACAAATATTCTTAAACTCATTTAACTGTACATTACGAGAAAGTTCTTTAAATGCTACAGGATCTGGTTCAAAACAGATACATTGTTTAGAGTATTGACAAGCAACTAGTGATATTGGGCCAATCCAAGTTCCTATATCAATAAATGTTTTTTCTTTACTTAATCTTGGAACTATAAAATCAAATGTTGAATTTTCCCAACCTGAATAATGATCATCCCAAAACTTAGAATTTAAAGAAGTTTTTATTACATCAAAACTCACTCCACTTTTATTCATCTTTTTTATATCATCCATATATAACTTCTTTATTTTATCTCCCCAGGTTGAAAATGAAACAGCTTCTTTTAAGTAGTACCTCCACTCATCTGTTAAACTATTTTCATCTAAATACCATGGAACATGTTTTATTGTGTAAGGTTCATCCAATCTAAGAGCACTATAAGAAAAACCAGATTTGGCTTTATATAATGCAAATGTTGTATCTACATCAGCATCCCAACCATACTTAGTTTTATTTACCCAATATTTAGACTCATGTAGTCTTGCTTGTTTACCTATTTTACTATCTGGTAAATTATCAATTCTTAAAGAAAAACCAACTTTATTTTTACCAGATTTATCTAATGCTTCAAGCATTTTATCTAACCAATCAGAAGGAACTCCATCATATATACAATCTGAATCTGCTACTATAAAGGGTTCACTTCCTTTAATCTTATTGTATCTACCGTTCCAGCATGAATTAGGTCCTTCGTTTTTAGAATAAAATATATTACAAGGATTTGTTTTATAATATTCTAACAAAGGTGGGTAGGTTGATTCTTGATCAAGTACCCATATTTCAACTCTATCTTCTTTTTTTAAAAACTCTATTGTGTTTTTTAAAGTGGTTAGAAGATTTCTATTTACGATTAGAGCTTTTATTTTTTCCATTAAAATCAATTAACTGTTGTTTATAATCGACTTTCCACTTTGGTTTAAGCTCTATGCGTCCTGTTGGAATTTTACCATTTTTTCTTAAAGACTCTATATGTTCACTATGTCTCACTATAACATTTGGTCTTTTATTATCATCTGTTCCTTGTCCACTCATATGATAAGATCTTCCTCCCCACATATAAAACCAACTTACTTCATCATCGGAAGGAGCAGCAAATACAACATTTTGTGAGTTGTGTCTAATACTCATAACAAATGTCATATCATAACCAGCATTTTCTAAAGGGTGCCCACCAAGCTTTTTCCATATTCTTTTACTATAAACAATTCCAGAATTACCTAATCCTGTAATTGAAGTAATTTCCTTATTGTTAAAAAATACACCCCTATGCCAATGAAGAAGATCTGTATCTTCTTTAAAGTATTTTGCAATATTACTCAAATGATTAGGTAAAGCAACATCATCGTCATCCCAAACAGCAATTATATCACCAGAACATTTACTAATTGCAAAGTTTTCTTTTTCTCCAATTGTAGAAAAAGTTTCTTTTAGATTATAGATTTTTACATCTGGATGATCAAATACAAGTTCCTGAAGAGGATAATCATTTACAATAATTAATTCTTTTTTTCCAGGATAGTCTTGATTAATAAAAGAGTATAAACTTTCTTCAAGCGTATCTACACGCCCATATGTTATACATTTTGCAGATATCAAAGGATAACTTATCTCAGACATGTTACCTCCTTGGTTTTTAATATTTCTTCTGCATATTTAATAGAACACTTATCTGTCTTAAAGTCTTCTAACTTAATATCATAAGGAAGTGCTTGCTGATATTGTCCTTTAAAAAACATACCCTGATTTCCATCTACTACACCAGCATTATGATAAATTAAATGTTTATCCCATTCATTGACATGGGAGGTAGCCCAAGCAAATGATAACTTAGTAGACACCTTTACAATTTTGTCAAAGAACCAAAGATTCCATAAAACAGCCCACATATCTGCACACCAAATTTGTATTGGGTGTTCTGGTTTATCTTCTCTAATTTGATGATTCACTATTCTATAAAGACTTTCAGCATCATAGTAAGCTTTTTTCCAAAGCTCAGTGGGAACATTTTTTAAAAGATACTGTGCTCCACCACTATCTGCTTGATTTAATCTTATGAATTTTTTATTTACGTTTACTATTCTTGACATAAGATCAAGATAGTGTTCTCCTTTTGAAGCAATATATTCAGCTCCAATGTAAGAAACTGTGTCACTTACGTAGCAGATCTCGTCATTTAAAAAAACATCAAAATCTACAGATTTTGTAAATACAATA
>Ga0181344_1000645_pt1 | contig 13562 bp, 5 predicted proteins | sample Su13VDMLBDD_FD_130098 | JGI IMG/M metagenome (GOLD analysis project Ga0181344, IMG submission 130098) | Freshwater viral communities from Lake Michigan, USA - Su13.VD.MLB.D.D | ecosystem: Environmental > Aquatic > Freshwater > Lake | place: USA: Michigan | collected 2013-07-15
CACTTCTAAATTTATCAATTGACGCAAAATAATTAGTCATTAACCCATAAAATTTATTTTGATTTAATGTATTATCCTGTAATTTTTGAGTTGCATAAATTTTAATGATTGGTGCAAACTGAATAACATTATTAACATTAAAGGCAATATTCATATCAATAAAAAAGTCAGTAATATATGAACCACTATTTTTATATTGTAATTCAGTTATTTCCGAATAACCCACATATAATTTTAATGCGTTCCATACATCAGGACGAGTTGTTTGTGATGTTAATAATGTTGTTTGTGGTGGTAACGCATTTGGTGTTACTACCGTATATCTTTCCCAAGTATATGGGTCAGTTATTGGTAAATTAGAAAACGTATAAAATAATCTTTTATCAAAATTTGAAGGGTTTCCGTATTTGAAAACAACATTAAAATTTAAGAAATCATTAATTGTATTTGTAAAACCAACTAATTGTTTTTGTTGTGCATAATCAACTTTAATGGTGTTGTTTGCACCATTAATTACCGGAATTTTCATTAAATCTCTAAACAACATTTGAAAATTTTTGAATGACTTATTAGACGGTAATGAATTAACATTATTTTCTTCTGAATTATAATCATATACCGATTTTGAAAAATTCAAAAATTCAGTCTCAAATAAATCAAGCACTGATTTTTCAAAAACCGAAAACATCTCACTAATTTCAGTATATTCACTTGAAGTCCCATTAATAGAGAAGTTTTCTTGGTTACTTGTACCTGAAAATACTTGTTTTAGATATTGTGTTGGTGTTGATTTAATGAGTTTTGTAGTATCAAAATACCCATAATTTGGTGCCGCCCAAAATAATCTAACGGAACCATTATACATTGCCGTATTACCATTAACCTCAGATACTAATTTAGTGTTTATCCCCGACCCCGAAAAACATTCGTTTAATGTTTGATTTATAAATGAACCCTGAGATGGAAAAATATATGAAAATTGTTTATCAAATGTGTTAACATAAACAGACCAAGGAATTACCCTCAAATCTCGTTTAAGATTATTAGGGTCAAACCCTTCACTTAAATTAATAATTGCCTCAGGAACATAATTTAATGTAACCCCCGAGCTAAACCCTAATTGAATGTCGTTGTCAGTATACCCTGAATAAATTTCAAATCCTTGATAGAAAACATTAAAATCATTAATTAATTTAGGATAAAACCCCGTATTAATTAATGTTGAGGTTTCTAAACCTAATATAGTATCTTTTTGTAATACAACATCTATTTGAGCACCATCAATAGTTAATGGATAAACTCTTTGTGGTGAATTAGTAACCGGGTCATAATTTTTAGTGTAACTAAACCCTGACCAAGATTCACTTAAAATATCATTACCCGTTTCAACATACGTTTTATAACGATGCCAAACTGAACCAATTTTTAATAACCAAGCATAAGGTAGTTTATGGATTGCCCCAAATTTTTTCAATGTTGCAAAAATATAGTCTAAATCTTTTACTGAATACGTAGATTCATTTCCGGTATATGTTTTATATTTTTCTTTTAACGTTGATAGTGGTAAACTATTAATAAACAAATATGCCGATGACACATATGGGTAATTGTCAAAGTTTCTATATTTTTTAACCCCTTCTTGTATTGAGTTAACAAAATATGGTGTGTTTAACATTGAAACTGTTTGGTTACTACTAACCTGTCCACTATAATCAAAGTATCTAAGATTACCCTCAGTTGGTAATTGAATATCATTTGTTCTTTCAGAATAAAATGTTTTTAAGTTCGTGTCATACCCAAGAGGAGCAACAACATTTTTTGTTGAGAAATTAGAAAATGGTTTAACACTATTTACATCATTATTACCTAAGAAATTACTAATTACTTTAGAATTGGTATTATATGTTATCACATTTTTAGTACTAAAAGATGTTGGTGAATCTGATATCGAAACACCGTCAGCCAATTTAGATTTATCCCAAGATAATCTTGTAAAAGGATATATGTCTAATAAATCAAAATTATTTGTATTATCACTATTTTTAACATATTCAACCAACTTATCTTCATTTTTTAATGATGATATAGGATTACCTGCCGATGTTACTAATAACGTTTCATTAATAAATTGAAAACTAGAGTTATCAACAAGATTTTTAATATAAGTGGTATTAAAAATACCTCTTATAAAGTTTTGCCAACTTTGACCTGTACCATCATTTGAGATATGTCTTAATACTATATCAAAGTTTTGACCATTAAACCCAAATTGTTTTAATTTTTGAATAATAAAAGGGTTTTGATTTGTCAAACTATTAATAATATTCAAACTTTCAGTCTCAGAAATTACATCAGTTAAAACCCCCGCATTATAAGTTGAGGTAGTACTTCTAAATAATCGAGTATAGTTTGTTGTTAAAAATAATCTTTCAAATATTTCATAAAAAAATTTAACCTCTTCTTTATTACTATACACAACATTACTAACAGGATATTCAATAGCGTTAACCGAAACTCTTTGGACATCGGTTAACTCATTAAATGTTGTATTTAAGTTAGTATCATCAGTGTCTTTTGTAGTAAAACCTTTAATGAATTCTTCAACAAATTCAACTTCAGGCCAAACGTCATAAAGATAACCTTTTGTTTTACTTAAAACCGCATAATCACCCGGATATTTAATTTCATATTTTCCGTGACCATCCTCACCACTTGTTGCAACAATAAATTGAGGCCAAGGGTATACAGGGTCAGTTTCATTCTCTCTTGGTTCTTGACTAGCACTTTTAGTTGTGTTATCAAAAATAGCATCTTTTCTAATTAAGTTATCTCTTTGACCCCAAGCCTTTGTATGAATATCATCCATTAATCTTAAAAACGCTTCACCATTAGCAAAAAGTACCGCCAAAACATTTCTTATGTTAGGAATAAATCCAATACCGTTATTACCTTTATCCAATAATAATTTAGATAAAGCATTTGTTAACGCGTCTTGTATCTTTTGTCTAAAAGATTCTAATTCTTTTGACATTTTTTCTGTTATACCGATAAACGTTTCAGGATTACCGTCAAAAACAAAATAATTGTAAATAATTTCTTTTTTTCCGTTTTTTTGAATAATATCAGAACTATTAAAAATACCTTGAGAAACTAACTCAGATTCAAAAGCCTTAATTTCTTGTTCAGTGGCTTGAGATAACTTTTTTCTTTGTCGATAACTTTCAGCATAATCAATATCATTTTGAGATAATTTATACTTAAAAGTATCAAGTTTTATTTCAAATGGAATTCTTGGTTTTTCAGTTGTTTTATCAATAGTATATGAACCATTTTTACCAACGGTTTTATTAGCCTCTAACTCAGCATTAAATTTTTTTAGAATACCATTTAACTCATTTGGGGCATTAATTCTTGTATCCGGTTTATTCTGAAATTCTTTCTTAAAAGTATACACTTTTGTACCGTTTTTTAATACAAAATAATCTTTGTCATCCATATACTTGTAAAACCAAGATGGTCTTGAAGCGTCTTGAGTATAAAAAACTTCTTTAGTATATTCCGCTAATGTTTTTGTATATGAATCCAAATCAGTTAACGGGTCCATATTTTGTTTAGTAAATTTATCCAAAATTTGTTTTACAAAAACATCTAACTTATCTTTTAATTGACTAACAGTTATTTCAGGAAAATCATCAGGTATTAAACCTTTTGATTTATATTCACTATATAATTCTTTAATTTTTTGATAACCTAATTCAACAGGTTGATTTTCCTGAGCCTTGAAATTTGAAGGACCACCTTTAACCGGTTGTATTTTAACTCTTGAAGTATACATATATGGGACCGCCCTTAAATAACCCATTAAAATTTCACTTAATACAGTATATTTGTAAGTATAAAATATTAAACTTATTTTGAAATTACCACTAGACGTATCATACCTTGAACTAAAATCTTTTAACATCAACGCCAATTTAACCGCTTTACCATAGTATCCTTTAATTGTTAAATAAAATAAAGGATATGGTAAATTGAAAAATGCCGCATATGGTGAATTATTCCCCGCCTCAAACATAGCACGACCTTTAATATCTTCCAACTCCATTGTAATTGTTGGTAAGAAATCTAACCCTTGTCTAATTTGGATATTGGTAATACCTAATAATCCGTTATCTACTGACCCAGGTTTACCATTAGATAATATTGTTTGTCTAATGTAATAATCATCCGATTTATTTGGATTTGAAATTTTTTCAGATTTTGGTTGGTTAACACCTGTACCCGCTAAACTATCTTTACCGGTTATTTCATCGGTATAAGCATTGTCTAAAACACCTTTGTTTCCCGGATTAAGAAAATTAATGGCAGCAACCGAAATTGTTCTAACTTGGTCGTTTGATGCAACACCAATAGCTAACTTAGTTCTTGGTAAAACTTTACATTCCAAATTAGCATACATTACTAAATCTTCCTGTTTAACATATCTGTCTTTAACTTTACCTTGACTATCTATAACTTTGTTTGGGTCAACAATAGTAATATTGTTGTAATCAAACTCCACCAATATATTTTCCGACTTATCTACCATAATAAAAGAAATGATTATCTAACTGATTTTTATAATCTTGTAACGAAGCCACTAAAGGAAATGGGATAGTCAAGATAGAACCATCAGTAATGTTCCATTCTTGTCCACCAAACATTGGATTCGCCATAAGTATCAACCACCCAAAAGTCCCCGACCCATAATATTGTTGAGAAACTTTATCTAATCTTGATTGACCAATTTTGTAGATATATCTCTTATCAGTTGATTTTGTTGGCAAGTCAACATATGGTACAACTGTTTGTTTACCATTAGTTATAAAATCAGAATATCTATTATATGTATCTCTACTTCCCATTATGAATTAAATTTAACCTTATTATTCCAAGTTGGTGAAGTTACATCACCGGTTGTTGAATACAATAATTTTATTGCTGCTTCTTGTGTTACCTTTGTTGAATCGTTTGAAACTGTTGTGTAATTAAACTTACGTAACTTTCCTTTATTGTATACTGATTTATTAACAAAATCTAAATAATCATTTGTTTTCTTTAATTTTTCAAAGAATTTTTCTTCTTGTTTTAACTCTTCTCTACAACTATCAACAAATTTATCCATAATTTTATCAAATTTATTACTCAAATTTGAAGGTGTTTTAACTTTTGATAATTCAGTATTTATTATTTTAGATTTGAATGTTCTTAAATTATTTTTATCACTTAAATATCTACCTAAAGCAATGAAAAATCTATTTTGATTTTGATATTGTGAATTTGCCCCCGCATCAAATGCTGAATTACCATAACCTTTTAATGGCGTAAAACAACTCGGACCACTAACACCAAATAAATCAGTTATAACTTGAGTATCCGGTTTTTGTAAAAATTTGTCATAATTTTGTAATCTACTACCTACAGTTTGATAATCTATCCATAATTCAGAATAAGTATCGGTAGCACCTTTAGTACTAGGGTCAACCTCAGTTGTACCTGAGATATTATAAACTCTAACTTTATTATCAACTATTTTACCATCAGTTTTTGTTGTAACTAAATTAATCTTATTAAACACAAACACCATATTTTGTTCTTGAAGAACAATATCTGAGTTTATTTTACTCATAATACCTGAACTGTAACTGTCTTTGAAATCAGATAAAAATTGTCGTAAATTAGTTGTTACGGTTGTCATTATTTGAGATGGAAAACTAAAAGAATTTAATCCCGAAATAATAAAATTACTTTGGTCAGTTATATCTGTATTAATATCTGTAAATAATTGATTTATTTTATCCTGCACTTTTTCAGGTGCACCATAAATTGGAACATCCCAAGTATCACCAATATCTAAATTAAATTTACCTGTCGTATATAATCTATTTTTAGTTAATAACTGCCAAACACCATAGTTATACGTCTTAGTGAAACTTTCAGCTTGATTAACAATATTGGTATAATACTCTTTAGTAATATCTAATAGGTTATCCATAATTGTTTTATATGTGATTTCACCTGTTTGACCACTAGCAGGATTTCCTACAGGAATATTAGTTATAATTTCACCAATAGTTGTACCACCATCATTTTGTTGTTTATTATCAACTTCTGTTGGTTTTGCCGATGGTTGTTGTGCTAATATTGAATCCCAAATTTCTTTATCAATTGTCTTAAAACTATCATCTGTCCATTTTGCTCTTTCATCATATATTTCAGTATTTGCATAATAATTAAATGATAAAGCGTTTTGTAACTCCTCAACCGGTTTAGCTAATCCCATACCACCAATAATATCAAAAGACATTGTAACATTTGCTATCATAGGTTGAACACCAATTCCTTCAGGATTTAAGTCTAAAACTAATGGTTCGTAAGTAAATTGCATTGAATTAGGTATAATTTTAGTATTGAAGAAATCCCCAATTCTTAAGATTAACACCGGAGGTGCACCAAATGAGGTATTAACTGCATCATTATATTTAGGTTTGTTATCAGTACCAATTGTTGGTATAGTTTCACCCGGTCTAACACATTGATTTAAGAAATTTAATCTACCATTTAATCCTTCAGGTGTCATAGAGTGAAATGCCGGATTAAAATGTTTGATTTTTTGTTTTATATTATCATATATCATTGGACTAGATTCCTTAATCATTTCAAAATAATCACATTCTGATAATAAATCTCTTAAAATCTTTTTACCAATACCTTCCATTTTATCTTGTTGGATGGTTCTTGTTGGTTGCGGAATTGGTACATTAACACCTGTAACACTTTGTTCTTGTTTTGGTGGTTCTTCTTTAACCGGTGGTGGTACAACAACTTTAATATTAGATATTGATACACGTCTACAAGCCATCGCTGCAACAGAATACCACTGAGAACCTTTACTCGTAACTGTACCAATAGTTGGTCCCGCAGTCGCTTTAACGTCATTAGTACAAGTTACTGACTCACCAAAACTACCAATAGGAGATGATGTACCAACATTATTTGATGTTGGTAAAAAAGGAATTGCAACTGATTTTGGAAATACAATTGTTTCACCTTCACCAACAGGGTCTTCATTGACCACCACAAATTTTTTATCTTTTAGAGCCTGTTTTAATTCAGTTGTTTCAAAATAATTTTCAACAGATTTTATTCTCCTTGCCGATAAGTTTTTATTATAATCTGGTTTTGCCAAAGCGGATGCCGAACCACGTAGTGATATCGAAATTGTTCCTTTTTGATTATTAATAATATCAACTGCGTCTTGAATAAATTTAGTACTTACTAAATTAAAATTATCTTTTATTACAGTATCAAAAAATTGAACAACATTTCTATTAGTATCTGTTGTTGAAAACAAATTATTTGCCTTAGTTTCATATGTTTTCAAATTAGATTCACTAGTGTAAGTATTAAATAAATTTTGGAAATTTTCAGTTGTTGTTACCTGTGTTGTATTTGGATTTGGTTGGTCATTTTCAAAATAAAAACCAATATTTAAGTAATCAGTTTCAAAACTACCATTATATTTAGTTTCTGTTCCACCTACGGTAGCCCCATTACCTTGACCCGTTGTGGTATTATTTTCCGCGGGAATTTCTGTATAAACTTTACGTAACTCTTCCTCAGTTAATCTTGGATTACTTAATATTTCTTGATAAGTATATAATTTCTCAACAGGAATTCTATTAAATTTCTTAGCTAACTCATATATATCGTACTTAACACATCCCGCAAAGAATGAATCAAGAATTGAATTCATTTTTTCTCTACCAACACCTTTTAATTGTTGGTCAACAACTAAATTTAATGTTGATGGGTGGTCAACAATCATTTTCCAAGATAATGTACCACTTCTTTTTGTGTCTTTATAAGTGTACATTGGTTCTGGTCTACCCAAAAATGATGTTGAGTTCCAACTAGCTTGACTTGAATCATTAAATTTTATCTCATAAGGTGGAAACCACATAACTCTACCTCCATTTGGACCTTGTTCACAAACAGGTAAATCTTGTACTCGATATCCCGGTCTACTTGATGTTCTCCAAGCTAAATTCTCAATAGAGAACATATATTTTTTAGCAACTAAATTACCACCCGCACCCGGTTGTATATTTGATGACCCCGGATTTTTCATAGGGGCTATATTCAAATTATACGTATTATCTAATACTGAACTTGCAAATCTTCTTCCTGAGGTTGTTATACCATCAGTCTTTTGTAAATCAGCATATGTATAGTAAGGAGTATCTTTTGTAAAAACACGACAATATTCAATACCAGCCTCAGCACCCGTAGTATTATTTTTATAAGACACAACTTGAGAACCTTTAGTCATTTCTTTATAACCATCGTGGAATACTTTACTAACTTGGTTAATAGCGTTACCAACGTGTTTTAATTTTGAAATACCTTGAACATTGTCAGCAGAATCAACCAATCTTTGAGTTTGGTCAAGGATAGATGTTTCTTTGAATGTAATGTTTGTTGATTCACCTCTAGTGTAATAACTACTAATTTCATTATATTCACTATCTCTCGAACCTGAACCACCCCCCGGTGTTGCGTTAAAACCGGCATTTGCTTTGTATTTAGGTGAAGTCCAAACAAACTGTCCTGATATATCTCCACTATCAGTAAATGACTTAGCGGCTAAACCAAATTTAAGTGTTTCTTGATTACCTTCATATAAAATCGCCAACTCTGACGGACCATATACCGGTGATTGGTCTTGTTGACCAAAAGCATTAACCGGAACTTGGTTTGGTGGAGAAGTAATATTAGACGGTTCAGCATTTCTACTACCAACATAATAACCCCCAACTAATGTTCCATTATCAGGATTAATTAAATTAATAATAGCTTGACCAACACCTAAAATACCCCCAAAATCTTTACGATAACTTGGTTGATATCTGTTATAGTTTAAGTTAGCAAATAACGCAGACCTTTGACCGTTTCCGGTATTAACTAAAAATATCTCAGAAGGATTTCTTTTAATATTTAAGATTGGACCTAAAAAACCACCCGTTAATTGATTTGCAACATTTAATGCCGTTGAGGTTTGTTGTGTTTGACCATTTAAGGTGTTATCCTCAAAATAGTCACCCGGAATTGGGGATACAGGCCAATACGCTCCGGCTAATCTTGTTGCAAAATCAAACGCCGCTAATATAGGATTTTCAGGTACCGTAATTCTCCAATTTCTATAAATTAAAGGTTCTTGTCCTGAAAGTATTAAACTTATCTCAAAAGGGTCCTGTAACCCTTGTAAGTTAACCGCACCAACAGTGTTTTGAAATATCTCAGAGGCAATTGTACTTTGAAACGCAAAATTTAATTGTATTGAACCAATTTGTGCTATATATGAATCCTGAGATAACGTACCATCACTTCCCGTGGGATTAGTATTCAATAAAATTTCATACGGAGAATAACTTGAAGGTACAAATGTTGATGGGTATGGTTGATGATAAACCGTATTAGTAATAATTTCAGATGTGTAATATAAATCATTAAACCCCCCAATCGGACCATAAGGGTTTAATATATAAGCGGCATCAATAAAAAATTCATTTACTAAATCTAATACAGTGTCATTTGGGTCATATTCCCCCGAATTTGATAATACCGGTAATGGAGTACCATTATAAGTTATGTTTGTGTTATAACCACCATCAGGCCCATATTGATTCATCACATATTGTGATGGTGCAAAAGAATCATTAGCAATCAAACCATCCGGTGAATCAATAACATTTGATTGATTTATTGTTGGTTCGTAAGCAACGTTTCCACTTGGGGGTGAATAAACCCCGGGAACCGTATATGGTAATAAATTTTTCGCTAATAGAGAGTTTCTAAATGACGATGATGACGCAAATGATAATGTACTTGGCATTTTTTATTGTTTATCTATAAATAGATTATTATTTAATTTATCCGGTTATACTTTTTACGTATGGGTTCATTTTTTTTCTTACTGAAGCCTCCGATGAGAATCTGTCCATACCTAAAGTTGCTACTTCAATTATCTTTTCTTTAAGTGCGGTACTATTAAACGCTCTTTCCAATTGGGCCATATCAATATTTTGGTTTGAATCTAATTTTAAGTTAAAATTAATATCCATTGTTGAATTCATATTTTGAGATGGATTTTCCATCATACCCATATTATTATTACCTGAAGTTAATTTATTAACTGATTCAAAAAATCTTTCAGCCCCTGTTCCTCCAAAGATTGTATCAGCAGGATTTGTTACTAAATTTCTTCCATTAATCATAAAATCATTAAGAGGAATAGTATTAGTTTCGGCATTTTTAGCGGTAGTTGATTTCTCATTTTCAACATTCACTAATTTTTGAAGAACTATACCTAACATCTGTGTAAATTCGTTTTCAGACATTAACATTTTTTGACCCGCTTTACCTCCTGCTTTTAGGGTTTCAGTTCCTAATTTACCTAAATAACCCGAGGCAACCTTTGCGGATTTGGTTAATTCATCTAACGCTTGTTGAGGTGATTTTTTACCGGCAAGCATATCTTTGAAAGATTCAATTACAGGACCCAAATTATCATTAAGTCCTTCTCTTATTCTTTTTGTACTAGTTGCATCATTAACAAATGTATCCGCAAATGCTTGTGTCGCATCTTTTTTAACACCATATAGTTGTTGTCCTGTTTTAGATGCTGCAAAACCAAAACCACCTTGATGAGCAACCGCTCTCATATTTGCCGCAATATCTTTTTGATATGACAATTGTTCTTTAGTTAATTGTTCTAATGTTTTTGGTTCAAAACCTTTTTTTAATAAATCTCTATCTGTTTCAGATAACTTAGTTACATCTTTTGTTACTAATTTACCTTTATCATCACTAAAAGAAACTTCAAATTTACCGGTACCTTTATTAAATTCAGCCATATTGGCTATCATTTTTTTATCATCCTCACTTGCAATTGAACTTGGAAATGATATTTTTTTCATTTTATCATCCAATTCTTTACTACCAATAGCCATTTTAGTTAATTCCGTATAAGGGATTTTCATTGCGTCAGCAATTTCGTAAAATTGTCTCTTAGCACCTGGCATAATTTCAAACTGACCGTCTTTATTCAATTGAACAAATTGTTGAGTCATTTGAACTATTTGATTTTGAAGTTCTGTTGGGTCATTTGCAGATAAATCCATTAATCTTAATGGGTCCAATAAATCACTTTGAGCAACACCTAATCTTTGCATTGCCGCAGCCATTTCAATAGCACCGTCAGGATTAAATACTTTTTCCGCAAATTGTAAAGTTGATTTCATATCAACTCTTAAAGAAACCGCCTGAGCCGCCATTTTTGATAAACCTTCAACACCACCCTCAAAATTAAATCGGTTCATATATTCCGTATTGTCTAATACTTGTTTTGACACGGCAACTGCGTTAGCACCAATTTGTCTTGCAGAATTTATTACGGTTTCCATTTGTTTACCGGCATCATAAGCCGCAATACCAGCATCCTTAAATGAACCTACAATTTCTTTTGTGGTTTGACCTGAAACTTGTTCAGCCGCAAATAATTTTTCATAAGCCTGAGAATTAAGTAAAACGTTTCTACCTAATGTTTCACCAACACTTTTTTGAATTTCAGCAATATTAGCGAATGTACCCCCTAATAACTCAACTGAAGTAACCGCATCAGCCATCGAGGCTTTAAGACCTGAAATAGCCTCAGCTCCTTGACCAAACGACTTAGCGATTTCGTGAGCCTTATTATCAAGGTCCACCATAATTTCGTAGATTGCCTTACCTGAAACATTAGTTGCCAAAGCATTCCCATATTCCGCAAAGGCGTTTTTTATAGTTTCTTCAACCGATTTTAATATATTTGCCATCTAAAATGTGTTTATATATAAATACACCAAGAAGAATTTTTTATATTAATCCTCACTTGGTGTATTATGTTCAATTATTTTATTTACTATGTATTTCCTCACATACGTTGGCATAATGTGGAAGTCAGTCCAAGATATTCTATTAAATTTTGACATTAAATAAAATTCCTCAATCAGAAGTTGTCGGTTATTAGAAGAAAGGGCGAAAAAACTCCACCCCAAAGGCAATCTCGAAAGATACCAATTCTCCGGACGGGGCGATTGCTGTTCTCGTTAAATCTAACGAAGGTTGATTATCTCTCATAAAGTTACGGATATATTTTGAATCCATAATAGGTAATTGGTCAACAAACATTGAAATGTCTCCTTGGTTAGTATTACCATCAACTTCAACAATTTGTTTGTTTAATCTCCAAGTAATTTTTGGGACAACTCTACCTTGTGGATATGAATCCGATAATTTATCAATTTCAAGATTATCACCATAATTTAATGGTCTTAATTTAACTGTAGCACCTGTTTTTGGTAACTTTGTGGTAAATAAACCATTTTCATCCGGTTTATGTTGTGATTGTTTAATATTTAATTCATCTAAAACAATTGTAGTTTCAAATAACTTATCAGTCTTTGGGTCTGTTAAATTTAGAGTGTACTCAGGACCAAATGAAGTATTTCTTAAATAAATTAGAATAGCCTCAATATCACCATCTAATAATTCCTCAGGTCTCAAATCGTGTTCGTAAATTTTATTTCTTAATAAAGAAACAATCATATTGTCTTTATTACCTTGAGCACCACTTAATAAGAAATTCTCATCATTTGCGGTTAAATAACCAACTTTAATTGATTTTTTTTTAGATTTGTAAAAAATACCACCTGATGGTAACATTACAATGTCGTGTGGTAAATTAAATCCTTGAGTTCCTGCGTCTATAATATTTTGTTCCATAATAATTAGGTTTTATTATAAAATATACTTCACATTCATTTTTTATCAATATAAAATAAAAAAATCCACATATTTCTATGTGGATTAATATTTTTTTTATTAGATATTTTAGATTAGTAAACCAAAATACAACGGTCCATACGTAATGTTGCCGTAATAGATGCTAAAGCATCTTGATTATAAGCTAATGTATCAAAGTTAACATCCATCAACCAAGAACCCTCTAAAACCCATTTTTCCACAACAACTCCGGTTGGGTCTAACATTTCTAGGTCAACATTCTTTTTGTACCCTGCAGCGTACCCCATACGTCCTGTTACAGACTCAGCACATAAACGTACCCATTCCATTAAAGCTTGTGACGCAGAAGGTCCAATTGGGTCACGGAATTTCACATTTATGGTACCCCAAGTAAATCTACCCGCAACATATGTTGAAGTATTCAAAAATTGTATCTCAGTTGCCCCAATTGTTAAGTGTGGTCTTGCAGCCGACTCAACGAACCATTCGTTAATACCTAAAGTAGATGGAAATCGTAGGATGAACCTATTCTGTCTTTTTGGTTCATACGGTATGGGCATTTTCATTAATAAATCAGCCATATTCTATTTGTTTTTAATTTTATTTTATTTATTATGTTTATTATAAATATAACCTATTAAAATTTTTTCTCTTGACTTTGTAAATTAAATTTTGTA
>Ga0181344_1000646_pt1 | contig 13562 bp, 21 predicted proteins | sample Su13VDMLBDD_FD_130098 | JGI IMG/M metagenome (GOLD analysis project Ga0181344, IMG submission 130098) | Freshwater viral communities from Lake Michigan, USA - Su13.VD.MLB.D.D | ecosystem: Environmental > Aquatic > Freshwater > Lake | place: USA: Michigan | collected 2013-07-15
GTGTTGACATGGCTTCCCGCCAAGTTCATAACGGTATCTCTATGCGTGTTGTACGTCAGTACGATATCAATAATGACCGTTTACCTTGCCGTATTGACGTTCTATATGGCTTTAGCACAATCCGTCCACAGATGGCTTGCCGTATTTTTGGCTAATCTAACTGCTCCCGCGCAAGCGGGAGTTCTTAAACTTATTTTTTAAGGAAACATATCATGGCACTACCTAATGGCGCTGGCGGTTATCAACTTGGTGACGGCAATCTAAACGAAGTAGATTTAATTATTCAACCTACTCCTATCGCTTTAACGACTGGTGTAACCTTGACTACTGCTCAGTTGCAAAACGGCATTATTCTTGGTAGCCCAGGCGCAAGCGCAGTTTCTTATCAACTACCTACTTGTGCTACTTTAGACGCAGATATTTCTAGCGCTAAACCTAGTAGCTCGTTTGATTTCTCAGTAATTAACGTGGATGGTAATACATCTGGCGTTATTACTTTGACAACAAACACTGGTTGGACTTTGGTTGGTCTGATGACTGTTGTTGCTACTGCTGGTACAGCCCAACTGTTCCGCGCCCGTAAAACAGGCGACGCAACTTGGACTTTATACCGCATTGCTTAATGTAATATCCCGCCCTTCGGGGCGGGTTTCTTTTTAAGGAAAAATCATGCCAAATACTCAAGCAGTGGGCGTTGCGTATAGCGACCCTGAATTTACTACTTGTTACGCAAGCCAAGAAATTGGTTACAGCGCAGCAGGGCAAGGCGCTGTAACTCAGTTGACAAGTAAATCGACGGGCGTGACTTTAAACAAGTCTGCTGGCCGTATTACTATGGATGCTGCTGCACTAGCTGGGGCTACTGCCGTTTCGTTTATTTTGACCAATAGCACGATCTCCATCAATGACACAATCATTGTGTGCGTTTCTAGTAATACTACTGGTAGCGCTGCTGGGGCTTACACTACTTATGTTTCTTATCTAGCTGCTGGTTCTGCTTTGATTACTTTGAGAAATTTAACTGCTGCTACTTCATATTCTGAAGCAGTAATCATTAACTTTTCTATTATTCACGGCGCATCGTAATAAATAGGGGGCTTGCCCCCTATCTAACTAAAGAAAATATGCCACTTATTTATCTAGAGCATCCTGACCACGGCAATAAAGTGGCCACAATGGAATTAGAAGCAGAATTTGATGAACAAAACGGTTGGGTAAGATATACTCACGATACGCCATCAATTTCTGAAGAAGTTGAAACAGTAGAAGAAGCTACTGAAGTTGCGGCTCCTGTTAATACGCTGGAAGTAAAAAGACGTCGTAAAACCGCACAGTAAGGAGTAGGCTATGGCGACAACCGCCGGTGATCAAATTAACGCAGCATTACGTTTAATCGGTATGCTCGCCGAGGGTGAAACGCCTTCTGCCGATACTTCTAATGACGCGCTTAGTGCTTTGGATCAAATGATTGATTCATGGAATACTGAGCGTTTGACCGTCTTTTCAACTCAAGATCAAGTATTTACTTGGACACCTAATCAAATTTCTAGAACATTAGGCCCTACAGGTAACTTTGTGGGCAACCGTCCTATTTTGATAGATGATTCAACCTATTTTAAAGACCCAACTAACGGCATTTCGTTTGGTATTAAGATCATTAACCAACAACAATACAATGGTATTGCGGTTAAAACGGTGACTTCCACTTATCCACAAGTGATGTGGGTTAACATGAGTTACCCTAATATTGATATGTATGTTTACCCAGTGCCTACAAAAGCATTGGAATGGCACTTTGTTTCGGTTACTGAACTAACACAACCCGCTACTTTAGCCACTAATTTGACTTTCCCGCCAGGCTATTTAAGATGCTTTAAATACAATTTGGCGTGTGAAATAGCTACTGAATTTGGCGTTGAACCGCCTGCTAACGTGGCTAGAATTGCCATGACTTCTAAACGCAATCTGAAGCGCATTAACAACCCTGACGATATTATGTCCTTGCCTTACAGCATTGTTGGCACGCGTCAGCGCTTTAACATCTTTGCCGGTAACTATTAATGAAATCGCATATTTTGGGGCAATCTTATGTTGCCCGCAGCATCAATGCGGCGAACGATGTAATGATGAATTTGTTTCCAGAAGCTACACCTCTTGAAGGTAAAGAAAACGGTTTTTTAAACAGAGCGCCTGGGATGAGCAAACTTGCCACTATTGGCAATGGCCCCATCCGCGCCCTATGGTCGCATCAGACTAACGGCGCAGATGCTTATGTTGTATCAGGCAATGAAGTTTTTAAAATTGATGCTAGTTATCAGGCAGCAAAGTTAGGTAATGTAACAGGCTCAGGCCCCGTATCTATTGCCGATAATGGCACTCAACTTTTTTTTGCTTGTAACCCTGATGGCTTTATCTACGATGAAGTTGCCAATACGTTTGTACAGATTACTGACCCAGACTTCCCTGGCGCAGTAACTGTAGGTTATTTAGACGGCTATTTTGTGTTTAACGAGCCAAACAGCCAAAAACTGTGGGTTACTGAGATATTTGATGGCACTATCATTGAGCCTTTAGCGTTTGCTAGCGCTGAAGGATCGCCCGACTTAGTTCAAGCTATTAACGTAGATCAACGCGAGCTTTGGGTGTTTGGTACCGATACTGTTGAGGTATGGTACAACGCAGGTACCGCCAACTTCCCTTTTGCGCGCATCCAAGGCGCTTTTAACGAGTTAGGGTGCTTAGCCCCTTACTCGGTAGCTAAACTCGATAACACGCTGTTTTGGCTTGGCAATGACCCCCGTGGTTACGGTATTGTCTATCGTGGCGAAGGTTATCGGGGTAAACGCGTATCTACCCACGCCGTTGAGTACGCCATTCAAAGCTATGGCGATGTATCTAACGCCCTTGCCTACACGTACCAGCAAGAAGGTCATGCGTTTTATGTCTTGATATTCCCAACCGTTAATAAGACTTGGGTGTTTGATGTAGCTACAAGCGCATGGCATGAACGTGCAGGCTTTGAAAACGGCTTTTTTACCCGCCATCGTTCAAACTGTCAGATGAACTACCAAAGCCAAACTATTGTTGGCGACTACTTAAACGGCAACATTTATGCTTTTGATTTAGATGTTTATGACGACAATGGTGCAGTGCAAAAATGGGTTCGTTCATGGAGAGCGCTTCCTACAGGCACTAATAACCTAAAACGTACCGCACAACATTCATTACAGCTTGACTGCGAATCAGGCGTTGGTACAGACACAGGGCAAGCTACGGATCCACAAGTAATGCTTCGTTGGTCAGATGACGGTGGTCATACTTGGTCAAATGAACATTGGGTTTCTGTAGGCAAAATAGGCGCTTATTATCAACGTGCTATTTGGCGCCGCCTTGGCATGACCGTTAAACTTCGTGACCGCGTGTATGAAATTTCAGGCACAGACCCAAATAAAATAGTAATTATGGGCGCCGAATTAATACTGAATGGTACAAATGCCTAATACTTTAACTACGATCCCCGCGCCGCGGGTTCCTTTAGTAGATCCTGATACAGGATTAATTTCTAATGAATGGTATCGTTTTTTCTTTAATATATACACATTAACAGGGGCAGGTGGAAATGCTATTACTTTGCTAGATTTGCAACTTAACCCGCCATCTACTGACTAAATATGCTTTTTTATACCTACCCTTCTGATACACTAGCGCGAAAGCTACGAGGTAATTTATGACAACATTTTTGACCCCATCCCCCAAACAACAGTTTTTTACTGCTGCTGGCGTACCATTAGTAGGGGGTAAAGTTTATACGTATGCTGCGGGTACCTCTACTCCATTAGCTACCTATCAAGATTCTACTGGCACCGTTAGTAACACTAACCCCATTATTTTGGATTCTAGGGGCGAGTGTAATCTTTGGCTTTTACCTGCTAATGCGTATAAATTTATATTAAAAGACAGCACAGACGCTTTAATTTGGACTGTAGACAACATTAATTTAGGTATTAACTTTAGCAACGTCATCATTACTGGTGGTACTCTTAACGGCGTTACCATTGGCAATATTGACCCAGGAACTGCCGTATTTACCGATTTGACTGCAACTGGCACTGTTACTTTTAATGGTGTCACGCAGATGCAGATTCCGGCTGGGCCTACGGCTAATCGCTCTACAACCCCTGTAGATGGCATGATCCGCTACAACAGCACAACTGACCAGTATGAGGGTAACACCACTGTAGCCGGTCAGACTATTTCTACGCTTCAATTGTCTGGCACGGTGACCGCCATTTTGACTACAGCTAGCACTCATGGATTATCTACGGGTGCTTACATTACTGTTACAGGCGCAACGCCTGCTGCATATAACGGTTCGTACAACATTACTTACATTAATAGCACTTCGTTTAGCTACACTATGGCGTCAAACCCAGGCGGTAATGCTACGGTTGTAGGTACTTATGTAGCACATTTATGGTCAGATATTGGTGGTGGGGCTACAGGCGGTGGCACTAATCAGATTTTCTTTGAAAATGAACAGACTGTAACTGCTGACTATACAATCACTACGGGTCGTAATGCTGTGAGCGCTGGGCCAATCACAATCGATACGGGCGTATCTGTATCTATCCCAACTGGTTCATATTGGGTAATCGTCTAAGGGAAAATATTATGGCTGGTACTTTAAATGTTACGACAATAAGCGGTGTAACTACAATAAGCGGTGTATCTACTTTAAACGCGGCTAGCGGAATTCTTGCCACACAAAACGGCATGACTGGTATTGCTAAAGCATGGGTAAATTTTATCGGCTCAAGTGGAACAACGCGTTCTTCATTTAATGTAAGTTCTGTTACGCGGAACGGTGCAGGCGATTACACCGTAAACTTTACAACTGCTTTTTCTGATGTAAATTACACTCCAGTTGCAATGGGTATGCGTGATTCTGATGGTAATGGTTCTTTAAATACAACTGTTCGTGGCAACGCAACTTATGCAAATTCTTTTACAACAACAACTTTAAGAGTATTAGCAGAAAACGATAGCGGAACTAGAGTAGATCCTACTTATTACGGTGTAGTTTGTTTTGCTTCATAAGGATAAATCATGGCTGGCACACTAATAACATCAACGCTTCAAGGCACAACCTTAACGGATGGGACTAATAGCACTTCGACTACTAACTGTATTAAAGGTTCTGCAAGAGCATGGATTCAATTTGTTGGTTCTACTGGAACTATTAACGGAAGTTTTAATGTAAGTTCTATTACAGTAAATACTACAGGCGATTACACCGTAAACTTTACAACGGCAATGTCTAATATAAATTACGCAGTTACAGCAAGTGTAAGCCCTAATTATGCTAGTCAAAATATGGGAAATATAAATTTGTTTTCTAACTATGCTGGAACAATAGAACAAGCACCAACTACTTCAGCGTTTAGATTTTATGTTTCTGATTGGACAAATAATAGATACAACCCAAAATATGTATGCGTTTCGGTACAAAGTTCATAAAGGAAAAATCATGACACAAGCAATTATTTTTACTAACGACAATGGCGGTGTATCTGTTTGCATCCCTACTGGCGAAATCTCAATTGAAGCCGTACAAGCTAAAGATACCCCTGTTGGTTCTTTAATTGTCAACACTTCTGACCTACCAACAGACAATGACTTCTTTGATGCTTGGGAATTAGCTGACGGAGTAGTTACTGTTAGCCTAGCTAAAGCTAAAAACATCACTAAGAAGCGTTTACGAGCAGAACGTGAGCCACTCTTAGCCGCACAAGATGTAGCGTTCCAAAGAGCGCAAGAAGCTAACACCTCTACAACAGCTATCGTGGCTGAAAAGAAAAGACTGCGTGACATTACAACTTTAGCTGATGCGGCTACAACTTTAGAAGGCTTACGAGCCATTGAGGTGTAATCATGGCTATTACTATTAGTGGTAGTGGAACAATGCAACAAATGGCTAGTGGCGGTATTACTGGCGGTGCAACCCTTACTGCAATGACCGCACAGGCTTCCACAAGCGGAACAAGTATTGACTTTACTAGCATACCTAGTTGGGCAAAGCGTATTACTGTAATGTTTAACGGTGTTTCTACTAATGGAACAAGCAATTACATGATTCAGCTTGGTTCTACCACTTTTACAACATCAGGTTATTTAGGTGGCGTTTCCCATACTGCTTCTGCTAGTTATAACTCTACTGGTTTTAATATATATAATTCCGCAACAGCCGCAAGCCTTCAATTTGGGTCTGTAGTGCTTACTTTATTGACAGGAAATACATGGGTTGAAAGCGGTATTTTAATGAGTTCAACACAAGATACTGCAAACCCTTCAGGTGGTTCTATTGCTTTAGGTGGCACATTAGACCGCGTTCGCATTACTACAGTTGGTGGAACAGACACCTTTGACGCTGGTTCAATCAACGTCTTGTACGAGTAAGCAATGACCGTCTACGTCAAGGTTCTGATCCCCGCCAAGATTGCTGAAAATGCTCAGACCACGCAATACACTGCGGGCAATAACATCACGACTATTATTGACAAATTTACGGCTACTAACTATAGCGCGTCTAGCGCCACGCTTAGCATAAACCTCGTTACGGTAGCGGGTACGGCAGGCAATAACAACTTAATCATTAAGGCTAAGAGCTTGTCCGCAGGCGAAACGTATGCTTTTCCTGAGATCGTTGGGCAAGCGTTAGAACCTGGTGGCTTTATATCCACCATCGCTAGCGCTGCTACCTCCATCACTATTCGGTCTAACGGCCGTGAGATCTCAAGCTAATGCAACATACAGTCAACGTCACTTATGGCAAAGGGTTTAATTTCCTGCCGGTAGTGCCTTTGCGTGAAAAAGTTGAAAAGTTGCAAGACGCGTTGCTACAAATGCCTCAAGCCGATGTAAAGTTTTTGCATGACTTTGAACCAGGCAAGTACATCCGCACCATGATTGCCCCGCCTTGGTCAGTCATTGTTGGCGCTGAGCATAAGACGCCGTACAAAGTTAAGCTTGAAAAAGGTACAATTGCCGTAAATATTGACAATGAAATTAAAGTATTAACGGCGCCGCTTGAATTTGATGCGCCTGCGGGTGTAAAACGAGTAGGCCGTGTATTTGACGAAGAAGTGATTTGGGTAGACTATTACGATAATCCTGACGATTGCATAGATATACAGGCAATCGAAGAACAATTGTATGTCGTTCCTGAATGTGGCTTAATGTCGAACAGAGTTAAAGAGCTTAAAAACAAGCAAAATGATACCGAACAGTTAACTAATAGCGTTAAAATGCTGTTAGGCGACGGGTTTGGCTTTAGCAATAAGGAGAATTAATATGGCAGGCGTAATAGCAGCAGCAGTTGTTGGAGGTGCTTACTTAAGCTCACAAGCAGCTAAAAGCGCGGCGCGTACGCAATCTGAAGCCGCGCGGTACGCTGCGGATCAACAAGCCGCCGCCACACAACAACAGGTAGAGCTTTCGGAGCCTTATCGGGTTGCGGGTACTACTGCCTTAAACCAACTATCCCAAATGAGTCAGCCTGGCGGCAGATTAACTGAAGAATTTAACCCTGCTACGGCGTCCACAATGGATCCAGGCTATGCGTTTAGGCTTAGAGAAGGCATGAAAGCGCTCAACGCAACGGCTGCGGCTAGAGGTGGTTTGATCTCTGGCAACGCCCTAAGAGCCGCTACAGGCTACGGTCAAGAGATGGGATCGCAAGAGTACACCAACGCGTTTAACCGCTATCAGATAAACCGCGCTAATTTACTTGATCCGTTGAAGTTCTTGTCAGGTCAAGGTCAGGCTGCTGCTGCTGGGCAAGCCGCTAACATCGGCGCTGGCGCAACCAACACTGCCAACTTAATGACAGGCGCCGCTAATGCTAGCGCAGCAGGTCAAGTTGGGTCTGCTAATGCGTATGCAAACGCTGTAGGTCAAGGCGTTAGCCAGTACAACTACAACAATATGTTAAATAGATTTGCACCACAAACGCAACCGCAGACACCTGCATATAATTATTATGGTGGATATGGCTCAGGAACGGAAGGTTCTAGTAATTTTATTGGCCCAACTAATACTTAAGGAATAAATATGCCAATCGATCCAAATATCCCCCTTCAAACTAAAAATCCGCAGATTGAAACTGGTATGAATCAGTTGGCAATGATGGGCGACGCCATGAAAATTGGCGAAATGCAACGGGGTATGCAAGAAGAAAACGCGTTACGTCAAATTATTAGCTCTGGTAGCGATCTTAATTCGCCTGAAACTATCCGCAAAATGTACGAGATTTCACCTGCAAAAGGTATGGCTTTTGAAAAAAATCGTATGGAACTAGGTAAATCACGACTTGAAGGTAAAAAACTTGGCTTTGAACTTACCGCAAAAGGCATGGATATTATGCGTGAGCGCAGTAGAGATCTTCTTCAAAATACGTCAAATGAAAACTATATCGCCCATATACAAGAAGGTGTACGTGACGGTTTAATTAGCCCAGAACAAGCGCAACGCAGCGTACAAACATTTACCTCTATTCCACCTGATCAACGTGTGGCGTATGTTACACAAAATTTAGCTAGAGCCGAAAAAATTTACGAAAAAAATACAGTTAGTGCAGAGCAACAACAGTCTAATGCTACAGCTATTCGTGGTCAAAATCTTACAAACGCTAGAGCGCTTGAAAATCAAAAATTATTGTATGGCCCAGATGTTGTGGCTAGTACCCAAGTTGATTCTAAAGGTAATGTCACCCACTTTAACCGTCAGGGTCAAGTTATTGGTACGCCTGGCCAAGTTGGTAAACAAAGTGCTACATACGAAAAAACTGCTGCACTGCAAAAACAAATGGGCAAAGATCTTGATTTGGCTATTACTGAGATTGAAAACGCTATTAAACCCGGTGGTAAGCTTGAAAAGTCTACTGCTAGCGGCGCAGGTAAACTGCGTGATGCTGCGGGTAACTTTATTGGTTATGCTACCGAAGGTGCTGTCGCCGCTGCTGAATTAAAACCAATTGCAGACTTAGGTCTTAAAATGGTACCGCGCTTTGAAGGCCCTCAATCTGACAAAGATACGGCGTCATACAAAGAAGCTGCTGGTCAATTAGCTAACGAATCTTTACCTGTAGCTATTAGACGTGCTGCGGCCAAAACGGTTGTGCGCTTAATGAAATCTCGTAAAGGTCAGTTTGTTAATGAAGCAATGGCAAATGAAGGAATTGGCGCAAGCGCTCCTGCATTGCCTGCTGGCTTTAAACCTGATTAAGGATTAAATATGGCTTTGCAAACTGCTACAAATCCTGAAACGGGTGAACGCCTTGCTTTAATTGGCGATGCTTGGAAACCCATTGCGCAGTCAGCTACCAACAAAGAAGGCGTTAAAGCCTATTTAGTTGATAACAAATGGTTGACTGATGAGGCGCCTACTGTAAAAACAGATTCTAAAGGCACTGTTATACAACCTGACGTTCCCCTAGTTGGTGGGCAAATGCGCGAACAACAAGACGCGCGTCAAAACGTCGGCGCTGAATTACCCGCGTTTGCTAAAACTAATCCTAGTCTATACGCTACTTTAGTAAAAGCCCGTCAGTTAGGCGGCCCTACTGTGGAAATGCTTGGCGGCGTTGGTGGAAGTGTGCTTGGCGCTCCTGGTGGCCCAGTTGGTGTTGTTGGTGGCTCAGCCCTTGGATATACCACAGCTAAGGAATTGCTTAATAAAGCCGACGTAGCCCTTGGATTAGCTCCTAAAGAAACCGTTGGTCAAGCCACAGGCCGTGCAGCAAGTAACCTTGCTGAAGGCGCCATGTATGAAGTGGGCGGTCAAGTTGCCGGTAAAGCGCTTAATAAGCTAGTAGACGCTGGTACATATTTAGCAGGTAAAGTTGCTGACATTAATCAGTTGCCTAAACAATTGGCAGCCAAGATCGCTCGTAAATCATTTGAAACACCGGCGAACGTGGCTGCTGGGCGTAATGCGTTACAAGAAGCAGTCAAGGCAGGCGATGACGTAACAGCGCAGCAAGCCCTTGCACAAGGCAAAGTTATTGCCCCAGGTACCCAAGCGGTATTGGAAAAAACAACGGCTAGGACAGGCAATCTTGCAAAAGATACTAAATTGGCCCAACAAGAAGCAGCGCGGATGTCTACAATTAAAGACGTTACGCCTGATCTTGACGCTGCTATTGTTGCGCGTAGAGATGCGTCTAAGCCTTTATACAAAGCCGCGGATACCGCTATTGTTCCAATTGACAAAGACGTATCGGCTGTATTAGCCCGTATGCCTGAAGGTACCTTAGCTGCGGCGGCCAACATCGCTAAGATGGAAGGTCGTCCATTTATTATGGGTGAAAAAACCGCAGGCAAAATGATGGAGATGCCAGGTCAATTTGACCAATTTGGTAAACCAGTTATGATCCCTGTAGAAAGCAAGTTAACAGAATTAACTGGCGAATCTATGCATTACATTAAACGCGCGTTATCTGATATTGCTTATGGCCCTACCACCACAGGTGTTGGCCGCGATACGCAAATGGCTGCACGTACGCTTTTAGATGACTATGTCAAAGTATTTGAATCTAAAGTACCTAGTTATAAAGAAGCTAGAGCCGTATTCTCTGATTTATCCGCGCCCGTTAATCAAGCGCAAGTGCTTAAAGAAATGGCGTCTGTGTTAGAGAAACCAGGCGGCGGCGAGCGTATGGGGCCATTTTTAAACGTATTAAATCGTGGTGAAGAAGCTATGCTTAAACGCGCTGGTGGTAAAGGCGCGCCTCGGTATGAGTCATTAAGCGAAGTATTGACACCTGAGCAATTAAAAACAGTGCGCGGCGTAGCTGATGAATTAGCTACGCAAAAGTCTGTTGGTGAACAAGTTAGTTCTGGTCAGCAAATGGCTACTAAATTGCTTAAAGATGAATTGCCAAATTATCGTTTGCCTAACATCTTTAACGTCATTGCTACAACGGCTAACAAAATGCTAGACACTTTAGGCCTTAAAGTTGGTGAAAAGACTATTCGTGAAATTGCTAAAGCAGGCGAAACTGCTAAGTCTTTTGACGAATTGTTGGGTTTATTGCCAGGCGAAGATCGCGTAAAAGTCTTAAAAGCAATGAGCGATCCAGACACTTGGGCTAAGTTTCATAAAGTAGCTAAAAGCCCTGTTATTTCAAAAGGACTCATGGGTGTTTCTGCTGATGTACCTCAAATGCCAGTTAACGCGCTTGCACCTCCCCCACAACAAAACCAAAATGCACTTGCGAGATAAACATGGATTGGCAAATGATTATCAACCTCGGCGGTGCTGCTGCTCTTTCTAGCCTTGGTTGGTTTGCCCGCCAGATCTGGGATTCTGTTCAAAATTTAAAGGATGATGTAAAGCAGATTGAGATTAACCTGCCAACAAATTACATCAAAAAAGACGAAATTAAAGAACGTTTTGATCGCATTGAAATGTTGTTAGACAAGCTTTATGAAAAGCTAGAGCAAAAAGCAGATAAATGATGTATGTCAGACCCATTCGGAATAACAGATGGTGTCAAACAAGTCACCAAGAGCATTAATGAGTCTGTAAAGGCAAGTCAAGAACTTAGCAAAGCAATTGATGGGGTATTAGAGGTAGCGGATAAAGCAGCAAAAGAAAGAGCAGATTCTAGAAAAAAAGCTAGACAAGTTAATCCTGATACTTCAACAATTATTGAAGCGGTTGATGAGTGGCAAAGACTTTTAATAGCACGGCAGTCAGAAGCAAAGATTCAAGAGCAAATTACCAAGAAATACGGTAGTCATGCTTGGGAAGAAATACAAGGTATTAAAGCAAGAAAGCAATGGGAAGTTAGGCGTGATAAGTATCTAGAGCAACACGACAGACGGGTAATGAAAAGTGTTATGGCTTTATGTTACATATTTGCGGGTTGGATAGCATACGAATGTACATGGGGTAGATGGCGATGAAAGACGATTTGTTAATGTGGACATGGATAGCATCCATAGTAATAATTTTATATACCATTTATAGCTATTTGGAGTAAATATGAATATGCAAGACCTTTTAAAAGCGGTTATTCCTATTGTGGTTGTTTGCTTAGGCTGGTTGCTTGGTCAGGTATCAGACTTCTCTACACGACTAACTAAGATTGAAGGTCAGATGCCAGCTTTAATTACTAAGGAAAATGTACCAACTGATTCTCCACTTTCTGCTGAAAAACGCCACATAATGAAAGAAGAAATTTATAAAGATATTCACCAATTACAAGTTAAAGTGCAATTACTTGAAGAACGAGAAAAAGGAAGAAAATAATGTTTCCATTAGACGCATTACTAAATATTGGCGGCAAGATACTTGATAAGGTTTTTCCTGATCCAGCACAAGCAGAACAGGCTAAGTTAAAACTGTTAGAAATGCAGCAAAATGGCGAGTTGGCTAGAATCGCAGCGGATACTGCGGAACAACAGGAGCTTACCAAACGCCAAGAAGCTGACATGGCTTCTGACTCTACGCTATCTAAAAACATTCGCCCAGCCACGCTAGTATTTATATTGGTTGTTTATTCCACCTTTGCCATGATGTCCGCTTGGGATATTGAGGTAAACAACAACTATGTAGAACTGCTTGGGCAGTGGGGTATGCTCATTATGTCTTTCTACTTTGGCGGACGTACCCTTGAAAAGATTATGGATATGAAGGCTAAAAAAGAATGACGTATGACCAATTAGATGCTTTAGGGATAGACCACAAATGGCTTGCCCCTTTAGAAGAAACCTTTGCTAAATACGATATTTCTACGCCTGCGCGCCAGGCAGCGTTTATTGGTCAATGCGCCCATGAGTCAGGCAACTTTAAGATCCTGCAAGAGAACCTCAACTATAGCGCTGAAGGGCTAATGAAAACGTGGCCTAGCCGTTTTCCTAATAAAAAGATTGCTGATCAATACGCCCGTCAGCCCGCTAAGATTGCAGGCAAGGTATACAACGGGCGTTTAGGTAATACTAGCGAAGAAGAAGCGGCTAAATACTTAGGTAGAGGTTTGATTCAACTGACCGGCAAGGAAAACTATGACCATTGTGGATTGGGTATTGGTGTTGATCTTCTTGCTAATCCTGCTTTACTGCTGGAACCACAATATGCTGTCTTAAGTGCTGGGTGGTTTTGGAATAAGAAGGGTTTAAACGCCCTAGCAGACGCAGGCGATGCAGTCACCATCACCAAACGTATCAATGGTGGCGCGCTTGGTTTAGACGACCGCCTAGCAAAGACAGATAAAGCGCTTAGGGTTCTTGCGTAATTAAGTAAACAATAATAAAACCCATTGCTACAATCAGAATCCCTGCAAACGCCATACACTCATCGTTAGTCATCTAACCCGAGCTACTCTAGCTTTTTTAAGCGCCATTTCATATTCTATTTTGGCGCTATCGTCTAGACGCCGTAATGGCAATTCTTGAAAATATTTGTATTTAGCTTGGTATTCTGGGAGTTCAGACGGGCGTATCCACCCGTATTTTTTAGCCCATCGTTCTTCTATATTGGTACCAGATGCAGTCCATATA
>Ga0181344_1000648_pt1 | contig 13554 bp, 6 predicted proteins | sample Su13VDMLBDD_FD_130098 | JGI IMG/M metagenome (GOLD analysis project Ga0181344, IMG submission 130098) | Freshwater viral communities from Lake Michigan, USA - Su13.VD.MLB.D.D | ecosystem: Environmental > Aquatic > Freshwater > Lake | place: USA: Michigan | collected 2013-07-15
GAAATTTAGAATTAAGAGAGATACCTGTGTCTCCGTTAAGAAACATGACAACAGGATATACCAGCTATTCTCTTTTTTATAAAGATAATGAATATCAAGTTATAAATCTTGAACCGACATCTGGATTAACTCAGGGGGTTCTTAATTTGAGTGTAAAGGGTAATCCATTCTCAGGTAATTCATTTGTTTTTGATGATTTATTGATTAGACCTAATGACTATCAGGTAAATAAAGCGTTTAATGAAGATTTGGATGAAGTTGAGAATTTTTTATTGAATAGAAACATTGTCCCAAAATATACTGCAGTCTTTCAAGTACCGAATCAAACTGAAGATGGTTCATATTTTATTGACCAAGCACTTGTTAATTTCCCTTTATATGGAAATTGGAATTTAGATATTATCAGTCCGGCATTTCAGTCGTATCTAAGTAATTTAAATTCAATTAGTGAATCATTTGATAGTTATCGAACAAATTTAATATCAAGATTTTTAACCACAGGTGCTTTCAAGGAATTTGATACAGATGAACAGAAGATGGAAAAAATCTTACAGATATATGGAAGAAGTTTTGATGAAGTGAATAAGTTTATTACATCATTATCATTCATGACATCTGTAAATTATACAGTCAAAAATGATATTCCAAATCAGTTATTAAAGAATTTGGCACAAACATTGGGATGGTCAACAAATATTTCACCTATTACGAACGATCAATTCCTATCATCAGTATTTGGACAAACAAAACAAGAACCTTCCAATTTTTCAGGACTTCCAAATTCTCAAACGCCTGACGAATTAAATTATCAATTTTTTAGAAATGTAATTTTAAATTCAGCGTATCTTTTTAAATCTAAAGGTACTAGAAAATCAATTGAGAATTTACTAAAATTAATTGGGGCACCTGATGCCTTAATTGAGTTCAATGAATATGTGTATTTAGCAGATAGAAAGATTAATATTAATAGATTTTTTAGTGAATTTGTGACAATATCAGGAGGTACTTATGTACAACAATTACCTGTATTAGAAACATCAAATACATTTACGATATTTGGAGTTGAGTATACTGGCACGACAACCCAAGCAATTATACAAACTGTTAATACAACAATAACTGATTACCCTATTGACCAATTTGGATTCCCAAGAGCGATTGAGGAGTCTGAAGATTATTTTTTCCAAATTGGAAGTGGTTGGTTTGAACAAACACCTCAACATAGAGCCCCTGAAGACGTTAATTCAACACTTGCAACTTTTACGGGAAACAATCCAAATTATCAAACATCTTTATTACCTTATTCTTATGGGCAAGTATATCTGAATAGATTCAGAAAATTTCCATTTATGAATTTGGGTTATAATTTAATTGAATCTATTGATAATAATAAGAGTTGGTATGATGATGAGATTAATTTAAGATTAAATTTAGATGGGAATATAAATGCTAGATATTTTGTTTCTGATGATAAGTTAGTTTTAAATGTTAAAAATACTGAAATATTTTTAAATCCTGCTCAAGGATTGGCATATGATGTTTGGAATCTATCGTCTAATTTTGATTATCCAATCCCAAATAATGGGATGAATTCCAATTTGAGTAATCCATGTGATCCGTGTCCTATTCCAAGATATCCGTATAGAGGAAATGTTGATTGGACGGAAATAAATCCACAACCGGCAAGTAAAACTTTCTTTGAATTTGCACAAACATTTTGGAGAAATATGATTAATGTCAGAAGTCGACAATTTTCTTCAAATGGTAAAACAGGTGGGTATCCAACATTGGAATCGATATATTGGAGATATTTGGAATCTCAGGATGTTGATGTTGAAAACAATAATTTTACCTACCAAAACATGATTGAATATGTTAATGGATTGGGAGATTATTGGATAAGGTTAATTGAACAAATGGTTCCGGCAACAACCATTTTTAACACAGGTGTAAAATTAGAAAATTCAATATTTCATAGACAAAAATTTGTATGGAAAAGACAACGAGGATGTGAAATAATTATAACACCAACACCTGAAACAGGGGGTGAGACACCTGATCCCGAGACAGAAGGTGGTGGTACAAGTGCCTTACGACCACCATTATGTAGACCTTGTCAATTAATTGATAATATGTACACATATGATTGTCCAACTGAATCAGTTGAATGTCCGATATATCCATGGGATTCTGACCCATCAATAACAAGTTTTGGAACTGTATTGGGTAATGTTATTAATAATTATTTAACTGCAAGCGGGTACACCACAGATACTTGTGATTTGAATAGTGTTTCAACTAAATGGTATGTTGATTTAAAACTATCAGGAACATCAATAATAACAAATCAATTTTTTAATGGGGTTGGATATAATATACCATTACTTAGTACTCCATCTCAGACAGATTGGTATAACGCATTGATAGTTGCTTTGAATCAATTAGTATATTATGGATACAATTATTACTTGACATCAGATAATACTGTTGTAGTTTATTCTAATACTTGCAGTATATCTCCTACACCAATTGATTTCACTATTAATGTTGGTATAAACTTTAAAATCTTTTGTATTTAATGGCTTGTAGTTTAAATGTTTTTGTTAATAGTATAACAGGAGATTGTAGTAGTACTTCTTCAGGTGGTTTTGATATTAGTGTTGATGGAACTGCACCAAATTATACATATCAGTGGATTAGTCCATATAGTGGATCAACTTTAATTATAACAGGAACGACATATTCATTCACTGGTTTATCTGCTGGCACTTATTCATTTAGAATAAATGATAGTTGTTTTCCGATTAACAATTTAAGTGATGTAATAAATGTACATATATCTTCAGGTACTTGTATTCAGATTTTATCAAGTAAAAATACTACTTGTAATTTAATTAATGGTGAAATAACCGCATCATTATCCAATGTTTTTGGTGATGTTACTTTTTTTTTATATGAAAAAACAATTGGATTAGTCAGTATTTTAGATTCATTTATTGCACAGAATCCTATTGCAACCTTTAATCAACTATCACCTGGTGTTTATTATGTTGTTGGTGATGACGGAGGTGGTTGTACAGGAAAAACTGAATCGTGTATAATTAAAAACTCAAGTACATTTTCATATGGACTTTATGTTGTTCAAAATTCGGCTTGTGCAATAAATACAGGATCAATTTATGTAACTGGATTAACTGGAACTCCACCATATACTTATGTTTGGTCGAATGGGGGGTCTAATTCTTCAATAACAGGATTAACTGATGGGGATTATTCTGTAGTTGTAATAGATAGTAATGGATGTTTAGAAACAAGAGGTGTTACACTAAATAGTGTTCCTTCATTAAGTATAATATCATTAAACACAGTAAATCCAACTTGTTTTTCTGCGGATGGTGAAGTTACGGTATATGTAACAGGTGGAACTGTACCTTATTTTTATGCGGGTTCAAATGGTGAAAATACGATAACATTTTCTGATTCGTATGTATTTACAGGATTATCTGCGGGTAATTTTCAAGTAACTGTAACTGATGCCGGATTATGTCAAGCAACAGATACGATACCTTTACTTACACCAAATTCAATTTCATTAGTTAATGTAACTACAACAAATTCTATTTGTAATAATAGTGGTGGAGAAATTAATGTGTCAATATTTGGGGGGTCAGCGCCATATAATTACACTCTAACAGATTCATTATCTAATACATCTACATTTATTCAACCACTACAAGATGGTGGGGCATCATTTCTTGGATTATCTTCAGGAAATTATACATTAACAATAACTGACAGTGCGGGTTCTTGTACATACGCACAAACATATACAATATCAAATACTGTATTATATACATTAATAACATCAACCACAGGAACAACTTGTGGACAAGATGATGGTTTGGTTACATTATCTATAACAACAGGTGGGACTGCACCTTATACATATCAAGTCGAAGGACAAAGTTATATCAGTAATGATTTGAGTTATACATTTAGTGGATTACCATCAGGGAGTTATGTTGCTTCAGTCACAGATGTAAATTTATGTCAACAATTATTACCATTTACAATTCAAAGTTCAAGTTCAGTCAATTTTATATTAAATGGATATGGACCGATTGATAATGATGGATTTATTGAAACATTTATTTTGGATGGAGAACCACCGTTTACATTAAATTGGAGTTCAAATGTGAATGGACAAACAGGTTTAACTGTTTCAAATTTATCGGCAGGAACATATAGTTTAACTGTTACCGATTCTTCGGGGTGTACACAGGTTAGGACTTTAGTATTAGATGGATATAATGTATTTACATCATATGAAGTTTATTCAATCTGTAATAAAGAATTTGTAAACAATAGTGAATTAATTAAGAAAGGTTTGCAACAAATGTTGGTTGAGGGATTTAAGGATTTGACATTGGGTGATACAAATTGTATTCTTAATTCAGCATCATTTGAGTTGGTTACAACAGTAGATGGGGTTCAAAAAAATGTTGGATTTTATGTTAGTACAGGATTAAATGATTTCCCTGCGGATAACATATTATATAATACGGTGGAAGTTGTTTTATTAACTTATCCAAATATAGAAAGTGTTAATATTAATCCTAAGAATGGGGATTTAACCATTTCAACGGTTTGTAATCCTCCAATATCAATCATGGATGCAACGGTTACAATAGATGTTAAAATCTATTATGATATTAGTTGTGTTGAATGTGATGTACCGGTTGAAAGTCCATATATTTTTGAAGTTGATGTTTCTTTGACCGGGTCAACAGGACCTGGTAAATTTGTTTTGCCTTTAGAATTAGGTGGAACTTATGATTTTAATGTTGAATGGGGTGATGGAAATTTTGATACAATTAATACATGGAATGACCCATTAGCCGAACATACATATGGTATATTAGATAACTATACAATTAAAATAACAGGTCAATTATCAGGTTGGACATTCAATAATGGTGGTGATAAAGAAAAAATGGTGGAGGTTAAACAATGGGGTATATTAGAACTAGGGGATAGTCCAGGTGGTTTTCATGGTTGTAATAATTTGGTTTTAACTGGAGTGACTGATTTTATTAATTTATCAACAACTAGTAAATTAGATAATACATTTACTGATTGTTTTAATGTCACCTCAATTAATAATATTGAATATTGGGACACATCAACAATTACATCAATGATTAATATATTCCAAAGCACACAATTTAATCAAGATATTAGTTCTTGGGATGTGTCAAATGTAATTGATATGTCATTTATGTTTAATGGAACACAATTTAATCAAGATATTAGTTCTTGGGATGTATCAAATGTTGTAAATATGAGTGCCATGTTTTTACAAACACCATTTAATCAACCATTAAATAATTGGGATGTGTCAAATGTGACAAATATGTTTGCAATGTTTAATATTTCATCATTTGACCAAGATATTAGTTCTTGGGATGTATCAAATGTTACTGATATGAGTTCAATGTTTTCTAGTTCACCCTTTAATCAACCTTTAAGTGCATGGAATGTTTCAAATGTCATAAATATGGCTGGGATGTTTAGTTATACACCATTTAATCAATCAATAGATAATTGGGATGTATCTTCAGTAACAAATATGTCATTAATGTTTAATAGTTCATCATTTAATCAACCTTTGAATAGTTGGAATGTAAGTAATGTTGTTGATATAAGTAGTATGTTTGATAGTGCCCCATTTGACCAAGATATTAATTCTTGGGATGTGTCAAATGTGAATAATATGGGTGGAACATTCTTTAATTCATCATTTAATCAACCTTTGAGTGGTTGGAATGTAAGTAATGTTGTTGATATGGGTCAGATGTTTCAATCATCTTTATTTAATCAAGATATAAGTTCTTGGAATGTAATTAATGTATTTAATATGAGAAATATGTTTAATAATTCCCCATTCAATCAAGATATAAGTTCTTGGAATGTGTCAAATGTTTCGAATATGCTTTCTATGTTAGATAATTGCAGTATGAGTCAAACAAATTATGAAGCGTTATTGGTTGGTTGGAATTCATTACCTTCATTGCAAATTGGGGTAACTTTCGGTGTTAATGGATTAATATATCAAATAGGAAGTTCCGCTGATGTTTCAAGGTCAAATATTATTGCAAGTTACACTTGGACATTTGTTGGTGATACAGCAGTACCATAAAATAAAAAACCCCACCTTAAAAGTGGGGTTTAATTTTTTACCATAATCCTTCTTGTTTCATATATCCTAAGACACAACAATAAGCATCGGACATATCAAAATTTTCTTTTTTAAGTGTGTTATTTTTAGTATAAGTCCAAGTAATTTGTGGTTCTTTTTTTGATACTTCTTCCCAAATTATTTGTTTTTTATCACAGTCTTTTGGGAAACCACCAAATAAAACAAATTTACCTTTATCATTTTCTTTAACCAACCAAGGAAAGGCATTTTTTCTTGAATTATAGGTTGAGATGTATTCAGGAACAATACCCAATAAATCGTATATCTCTTTAGAGATTAATGTATTATATCTCATTAGAGTTTGAATTGTATATACGTTATTACTATTAAGTAATGGTTCTTCAATAATAACTTTGGTTATTCCCAAATTTTTATATTCAGATAATTTTATTTTGAATATTTCTGATTTTAAGAAAAGTTCTTTCATTTTATTATCTGATTTGCAGATTGGAGAAACGTGAGTTAATTCCAATAATTCTTTTGTTTCAATATCAAAAAGTGCCCAACCAATTGTTTTGGTGGACACATCTAAACCTAATATTTTTGGTGTATTTGAAATGCTCATTTATATGTCAAGTTTAATTAAAATCTGTTGAATACCCTGTCTAAGAACAGGTGACTGAAACTTCGATATAATCATAAGTTCTTTATTTTCATTGTAAAGTCCTACCTCGGTTACGTATCGTTTATTTGATGTTGACCAAGTTGGATTAGATGGTGTTTGATATTCTGCTTGACCCAAATTTATTTTATAAATCATTTCATATATTGTCGCTTGAATATCAGTTTCAATATTACCATAAAAATAAAATTCATCTCCAAAATTTAATTGATAACCTGAGAAACCTAGTGGGGTTATATTAATATAATCACTCAAATCATAAATCGGTGCATTGTCATAATCATCTTGGTCTATAACAAATGTAGTTCCAGTTAATCCACTTTGAGTTAAATAACCATTTACTGTTGTTGCACTTATTTGATCTGTAACATCAATTATTCTCCATTCAGAAGAATCGGGTCTCGATGTATCTGAAATTTTTTGACATAGTATTTCAAGTTTATCAGCATAAAATCCTGTTAAAACATCACAATCAGGACAAGAATTTGTTGTTGTAGTGGTTGTACAACCAACACTTGAACATAAACCGGGTGTCCCATTTGAATTTTTAATTTCTATTCCATCTATTGTAAATGAACAACCTGAATAATTTACTGAACCCACCGCTTCATAATTTTGAATAACACCATAACAATCTGACCATTTTACATAATCACCTGGGGTTAGTGAATAGCTAAAACAAGTGCAACTAATTGGTTGACAAGTAGTAATTGCTGATGTTGTTACTCCTGTGAAATTAGGATTTAAATTAGTCCAAGTACCGACAGGGGTGTTAGAACTTCCTGTAACTAATTCGGCAATTACAGTTGTACCACTTAACATTTGCCATTTCGCACTTGATGAATTATATTTTATTTTAGTATTAGTAATCGTAGTATTATAGTTTACTAAACTATCATCAAATGATAAACTTGAACCACTATAATACACATAACTTGTTCCACTTAAACAAGTTGTATTGTTTGGACATACAGTTACACACATATTCTCAAGAGGAGAACAAACTGAAAATCCACCAACTACATCATCTCCCCAATTACCCAATGGAACACTTGATGAAAAACTGATAGGAATGTCAGTTCCACCTATGCTAGAATCTATAATATTCCAAGTTGTTCCTGTATAATATAAATTGAAAAAACTTCCGGTGAATGGTGCTAAAGATGGTTCATATGCCCAATATATTGGATAACCACCTGAAGTTTGATTTGTATTATTATACACATATCCTACATATTCGTCTTTATCAATTTTAACAAATAAAATAATACCATTTTCCCAACAGTTTACAATTGGAGTATTAGATGTGTTCATACAATTAAATTCTGAACCAAATCTAACTGCAACATTTTGAGATGTTATAGGATTACAAGTTATATTCGGACCGGCAATAGACGAGTAATAATTACAATGTAATGAATTTGTAAATTCATTTGAATTTGTTAATCTGTATGTTACATATAGATATTCCGTACTTGATGATAATATTCCTTCATTTGATGTACCTGTTCCTAAAATATTTGGAGTTATTAAACTTATTTTAGGCGCGGGTAAAGTCCAATTTCGATTTGATTTATAAGACATTGACGCAACAATCTCTTCATCGTCAAATATGATTATTTTTGAATCTGGAAAGACTTTCCCAACTCTACTAGGATAACCATCAGAATTTGCATTTGTATCCCACAAATGATAATATCTAATACCTGGTGTATTCATATCAGGATTTCTAGTGGATTCTATATAATGAACTTCGAATAAATTTAAGGATTCAAAACTTGGTGGGTCAACATAAAAAGATTGACCATAACAACATTCAGGATTCTTGTGCCACATTAACCATGGTAAATCAATTTTAAAGTTTCTTGCTTGTCCTGTTGTATCATTTGTTGATTCATCTAAAGGTTCTAATGCGAATTTTTCACCGTAAAATAAATCAATGGATTGATTTGTATAATGAACAATAGCAATTGATTTTTGTTCTTGTGGGGTTACAGTGATTCTTTCATCAAAAGAATTATAATAGAAAACACTACTTGTATCTGTTTGAGCACTATTTGTTGAATACCCAAAATATTCTTTTGAACCCAAATAATTTATAGAACCGAATTGTGTGTAATCTTTGTGAGTTAGTGGGTCTAAACCTGCTGGGTCTTCTGACCAAGGAATATTCATATTCCAAATTTTAACTTCCGCTTGGTCTGTTGAACATAATGATTCGTAATTAATTACGTCATTTTTCCAATGATTACTTGGTGTTACAAAATCATATATTTCAGTCATCCCTGATGGATAAACCAAAACTCTTCCATAACAAGATGAACTTAAAGAAGAATAATTAGGTGTATTTCTATCTAAAACAACAATGTCATTACATACATTAACTACTCTATAAGTTAATATTGGATAACATGATGGGCTATTAACCAAACAAGTAACAACAGGATCAGGACAACAAGGATTGATAAATGAACAAGTTGTAGTTGTTGTCGTGGTTGTTGGAAGTGGGGTAACACAAGGATTTGTAGTTGTTGTTGTAGTTGACGTACTAGTTGTGGTTGTTGTACCTGTTGAACATAGACAATCATCTAACCCATCTCCATCATAAATTAATGTGATAAAATCACCTATTTGAATTGGTCTAACAGATGAATCATTACAAGTAGTAGCACTTATAGTAATTGAATTAGAACCAATTAATGAATTCATTATAACCACATAATTTGAATTAATTACATGTGAATTATTTGTAATTGCACTCCATCCATTAGTTGATGAACCTGTGAAAAATCCTCTTGGTGCTGCTCGATTATATACAGGTTCTACAATAGATGACATAAAAGGTATGCCATAAGTATTTCCTGTAATACCATCGACAAAATAAGGATATTTGATATTTTCCTTATTTGATTGTGGTACACCTGATGAATTTTGAGCATTAAAACTTGGTTCTAACACCCAACTATTATATTGATTGTAGGTAGATTGGGGTAACACATTGTATGAAACCTCACTATCCCCTATTTGAAAATAAACAATTTTAAAATTACCTTGAGAAATTCTTTGTCTTCCTGTATCGGTAATTCTTGTATTGATTAATCCTGATGTATTTTTTAATATGAATCCCATAGACTATAAATATATTATTTTTATTAACTTGTGATAACATAACAACAACTACACCCATAAATTTTTGGATTTGTAATTAAGTATGTATCATCACTTGATGATGAATAACAAACAAATTCGGCATTTTTGGTTATTGTTGATGTGGTTGTTAGAGAAAAAACTGTTCCACCTGTATATGTTAAATTATTCCATACATCTACTGTACTTGTTATGTATTTTGTTTCCAACTGACAACTTGGAATTGGATTATATGTTGAACCTGTTGTTACACCAGTTGTTGTTGCGGTAAATGGTATTGAATTAACAGTTAACAATGAATTTAAGGTTTGAGTTGATGATGTGAAACTTGGTGATGTTGTAAATACATTATTATGAACTAAATCAAATGTGATATAAACACCATTTGGTAATTCGGGTGAAATTGATACAGTTGTTTCGTATTTTTTTGTAAGAACAACACCATCATTTTGTAATGTACTTGATGTTGTATTTGTGAACATTAAATAAGTTATTGGATCGTTTGGTCTATTAAGTGTTACTGTATTAACTGAAACAGTTGACCCCGAATCTTTGACAATGACTGTATATGTTCCAAAGCATAAGTTTGTGAAGAAAGGGGTATTTCTAAATGAAACACCTCCATCTATGGAATAGGAATATGGTGGAGTTCCGTTTGAAGTGTTGATTGCAAAAGAACCATCACATCCACATATACCTTGATTAATATTAACTGAAGTGAGTAGTGACATAATTTTTTAAGAACATAAACCAGAATTTGCTGATGATGATGTATTTGGAAACGGAGAATTTATTGTCCATCCAACGTACCCTGGGTTGTTTATTGGGTCAAAATATGGTAAGGTACTTTGATTAGTTGCAATTATATTGAATTGAGAAATTGGGCTACTTGTTGAACCTGAAAGTAACCACGCATTTAAATTAGTATTTCTATAAACATATTCTAATCCATTAATTGATGTGTATGTAATTACCCCACCAACTGATGTACCTGTAAAATCATTTTGATAATAAAATGTATTAATTTCACCTCCTTTCCCTGGTCTTTTCGCTTGAATTGTTAAACAAAATTCACCGGCAGGAATTGGTGGCGCGGTTGTTGTTGTAGTAGTAGTTGAAGTTGTTGTTGTTGTAGTAGTTGAAGTTGTCCTACTTACAACACAAGAAGTTGTTGCAACAAAATCTCCATAATAATCTGTGACTGTTGCGGTGTAAGTTCCAACACCTAAATTGGGTAATACTGATGAACCTGTAATTCTTGTTAAACCATTAGGATAAGTCCATCTAATTGTATATGGCGGTGTTCCTCCTGTGATAGTTAATGATGCCGAGCCATTAGATGTTTTTCCTGTTACATTTGTTGTTGTACAAATTACTCCCATTGGTGATATTGAAAATATATCACAAGTAGTTGCCGCAATATAGTTTTCACGTAAATAAGGACCTTGGGTTGTTGTCGTGGTTGTTGATGATGGGGGTGTATAACAACTATTTCTATATACCCTAACACAATATTCAACTCCCCCGCAACTATTCAATACATAATTTTCAGGACAAGTTAATCCTGATGAACCTGCATTATCAAATGTTAAACCTGTAAGATTAGCCGTTGAAAATATGGTATATGCACTTAGGACTGATTGAGATGTAATTGCGGATAACGTTGCAACATCTCCTGAATATATTTCAGCCCCAAATGATGCGGTTCCACCTGAGTTTCTTCCTTCTAATTCTATATAATTTTCACCGGCAGATAATGTAATTGGGAATACCGACCAAGTTGAATAATTTAATGGATATGTGTAATAGGATAAGCCATTTGTTGGTAACGATAAATTACTTTCAACCAAGATATCTCCATTTAATTTTATTCTGAAAAAATCATCTGATGCAATACCAATATAAAATGTTTGAGCGGATATTGTATTAAAACAACTTGTAAATCCGATCCACTCATTTAAAGGTGGCGCGGGATTGGTTGTTGTTGGCCATACTCCACAATAATTTAATCTACCAATTGATGATGAAGTGCCCCAAACAGTTGAAATATTATTAAGTGATGGGAATATTTGAGGACCAAAAAATGTTTGTGGTAAACCTGTATTTGACGGAATTACACTTTCTCCCGAACCAGGACCACCTAATTGTAAATCTAAAATTTTACCATTTGAATCGACAAAAAATGTTGTATTAAATAGTGGAGTACCACTTTGAGTTGAAATACTTGTGGTGGTTGCTGAAGATGTTATTGGGAAACTTAAATTGGTTATTTCTTCGTAAAATATTGTACCCATACGACCATAAATTTCGAATTCTGATGATGACTTCGAAACTGTTAGAGTGGAGGAAGAACCTGATGTGGATGAGGTTAAAACAAAAATACAACCAAGATCATCAGGTGTTGCACTAAATGGTGGAATACAAATACAACTCATAAAACAAATTTATTATAAATACTATTTTTATTGTTTTTTTAGAACATTTTTCATTACTTCAATATATTTTATGGTTGAACTATTACTTTCGATATAATCAAAATAATTTATATTTTCTTTTAATTTATCCAATGGATTAACATTGATGAATTCACCTTTATAGAATTTTTTATGTTTTAAATCTTCAGTTACTCCTGCCATGTGTAAAATTGGATGTTTTTCATATGTCTGAATGTTATCTGTTGCCCAAGAAAAACTTAAATCATTAACAATTTTTGTTTCATGATTTGTTAACCATAAATTCCAAAGTAATGCCCACATATCAGATGTCCACATTTGAATCTCATGTTGAATTGGGTGTCTTCTGTGAAAATCAAAGAGTGTAGAGTATAGGTTACCACAATCATAATAAACTTTTTCCCAAAATTTATAATCGGTATTTTTAATTAGATATTGAGCCCCACCTGAATTATGATTATTATTTTTAATTATTTCTGGGTCTAATCCGACTATTTGAGACATTGTGTTCAATAACTGATTTTTCTGTAATTGAGGGTTATTTCTTTCATATCTGTCACAACAACCTTTAACATAGTCATAACTTATGTAACTCATTGTATCTGAAAGATAAATGATGTCATCTTGTATTAATTTATCAAAATCAGGTAAAACTCTAAAAATGATATCTGAATCATGATAAAAATATAATGAACCAAGTTCGGGGTATTGTTTTAACCATTTTGCTAACGCCATTGGTCTTAAACTTGGGATATATTTTTTATCTTGTCTATCATCTAAATAATGATGGACATTAATTCCAATTTTTTTTAATTCTAATGATTCAGGTGTTGGAGTATTAACACCATTAACCATTACAAATAAAACATGAATATTTTTAGGTTCGATTCCTTTTTCAATAAAATTATTTGTGTATACTTTTGTTTGCCAATGAAAGTAAGGTATATCAGGATGAGCTGAAACAAATATCAAATTATTATCCATAAGTTTTTGATTGAATTATAGATAATAATTTGGCTTTATAAAAAATATAAAACATCGGCAGTGCCATTGAACGTGGCATTTGCACCTAA
>Ga0181344_1000649_pt1 | contig 13544 bp, 15 predicted proteins | sample Su13VDMLBDD_FD_130098 | JGI IMG/M metagenome (GOLD analysis project Ga0181344, IMG submission 130098) | Freshwater viral communities from Lake Michigan, USA - Su13.VD.MLB.D.D | ecosystem: Environmental > Aquatic > Freshwater > Lake | place: USA: Michigan | collected 2013-07-15
GCCCCAATAGCCCAACGCACCGCCCGCGCCCGTTGCGCCGGTCGCGCCCGTAGGCCCGGTTGGCCCAAAGCCCCCCGTCGGCCCGGTCGGCCCAGTGGGGCCGGGAACGGTCGAAGCAGCGCCCGTAGGCCCAGTCGGCCCCGTAGGTCCGGTCGGCCCCGTAACGCCCTGAATGCCCTGATCACCCGTAGGCCCCGTAGGTCCGGTAGGTCCGGTAGGCCCGGTTGGCCCGATATCACCCTGCGGCCCCGTAGGCCCCGTAGGTCCAGTCGGCCCCGTGACGCCTTGCACACCCGTAGGTCCCGTAGGCCCCGTAGGGCCAGCGGCGCCTTGAATGCCTTGATCGCCGGTCGGGCCAGTAGGTCCAGTTGGGCCGGTAGGTCCGGGCACGGTTGAATCAGCGCCGGTAGGCCCCGTAGGCCCCGTAGGCCCCGCAGGCCCAGTTACTCCCGTAGGCCCGGTTGGCCCCGTGGGGCCTTGAATGCCTTGTTCACCCGTAGGCCCGGTAGACCCAGTAGGCCCCGCCGGCCCCTGCGATCCGGTCGGCCCTTGAGGCCCGGTCGGACCAGTCGGGCCAATGTATTGCAGGAACTGGCCAAACGTGCCGCGCTTGGTGATGCCGTTTTGGACGATAATCGTCGAATCCGTAGCCGTAGGCGTATCCGCCAGCGGAAGCTGGGTGATCTTCGTCGGGATAAGATTGGTAGGTACGCGCGGGTTATTCGTCATGGCACCAGATATCCGTCGCCATCATCGTTGATGATGAAGAGATCATCATCCTGAGAGATCGTGCCAAGCATATTCAGCGCGATATTGGTGTCGGGGCGCGGATGGAAGAGGTTAATGCGCTCCGGCTGGCGTGCAGCAAGACGATACGGGTCAAATTGATCCTTATCGACCGAGCACACATAAAGGCCGGGGTAGTTTGGGTCCGATTCGAGATCCTCAAGCGAAAACTTCCTTGAGCACCGGGCGCAAATCCCGATGCCAAAGGTCGATTTGCCGCGAGGATCGAGAAAAACACCCATGACTACCTCGTGTAGGGACTAATGTTCGGGGCGAAGTAGATGGGACTATTATCGCGTTCTTCGTCCTGCGCAACCTTCAAGGCCTCATCGGCTGTGGCTTTGATCACGCCAAGCAAATTCATGTCGAATTCGGGCATTTCCATCGCCAAACGCCATGAAAGCTGCCAGACGACGCATTCATACCAGCGTTGCGGGATGTCTAGCTCTTCAGTGAGCGTGCCGACATCCATGATGTACCGCTGTTTCCAGATGATGAACTGGCCAAACATGTTGGTCGTGTCCGTCACAGGCCAAATATTCATGGTCGGAAGGTCACGGCGGCGGTCAAACCAGTATTGGAGAGGGCGCCCTTGGAACGTCTTGTTCGGCAGGTTCGTCCAATCGTCGCGATTCATGCGCGCGAGCGGAATTTCAGTCGGATTATTGGCCGCATAGAACTCAACGACGTTCAGCGTGTTGCCGCCCGTCTCGCGCATACGGAAATAATTGACCGGCTGCTGCCCGTCGAGGTCGTACCACTGCCATTTGCCAGCAACGTAGGCTGTGACACCCGGCGCAAGCGCGGTTGTCCACGTCGCCCCGTCGTTTGACCACTCAAAGACGATGTTGAACGAGCCTGTCGTGGCCATCATGACACCGACGGTCGTGACCTGCACTTGCGATTGCGGATCGTTGATCGGATCAGCGCCGATGTAGGCAATTTCGATGTTGCCATTCGGGCCAGTCTGGGCGCACGAAGTGCTGAGATCGCCGTCAAACGCAAATGAAGGAATGCCGCCGGGCGCGCTATACTGCACGGGGCCGTTTTGGCGCGACAGCCAGCGGTAATTGGCGTTCAGGATGTCCATCGTGCCGAGCGAAGGCGTGATGACTGCTTGACCGAGGTAAAGCGGCAGGATTTCACGCTCAATGCACCACAGAGGGACGCCCTGACTTCCGAGCGATGAAAGCTGCAAGAAGAGGTTGTCTTTTGCAGTTTCGATCATCTCGGAAGTGATGCTCTGGGGCAGGATCCGACAGCGCCGGTAGGCGTGGTCGATCACCTTCCGGGTCTTAAAGACAGTTGTGGATACGGTCCCAGAGACGGCCATTACTTAACCTTTCCGCCCTTCTTCATCGCTGACGGCGCATTTTCCGGCACTGCCTTGGAGGCCGCACGAGCCATGGCCGCGCGGATTGCGCCGACGTTCGGGCCGCCGGGGCGCTTGGCATTGACGCCAATGCTCTTCGGGCCAGACGACTTGGATTCGATCATCGGCATTTCAGAAGCAACCGGGACGCCCTTGGCGCGCGACATGCGCTGGAGAGGCGACTTGATAGACGCCATGCCGCCTTCTGCGCGCCTCATGGGAGGAGCGGGCGGGGCGGCAGCAGGACGAGGCGGCTCTTGTACAAGTGGACCCAATCCTGTTGCGCGGCCGCTTATAGGATCTTTCAGGGACTTACTACCACCCATCATAGGAGCAGGCGGGGCCGGGGCAGGACGCGGAGGAGCACCACGCAGCGGGGTAGGCATTGGCCCGGAAGCAGGGCGCATGGGAGCAGCACCACGCTGCGGGACAGGCATGGGTGCGGGGGCAGGACGCGCAGGAGCGCCACGCTGCGGGACAGGCATAGGTGCAGGAGGAGCGCCACGCTGCGGAACCGGCATCTGATTGGACCGCTTGTCCATTGCAGATTCATATTCGCGGCCACCCGGACCCATAGCGTATGGGTTTGCTTTGCCCATGCTGCCCATGGCCATGCCGCCGTCTGCTTTCTTCAGCACACCGGGCTTCACCATCTTCTTGATGAGAGCTTTGTCCATGGCCTCATCTTCGTGCTTTGCCATGCCGCCCTTCGCCTTTTTGCTCTTGCCAGCTTCGCTGAGAGCAATCGCAACAGCCTGCTTGCGGCTGGTGACCTTCGGGCCTTCCTTTGAGCCGGAATGCAGCTTGCCTTCGCCGAACTCGTGCATGACCTTGGCGACCTTGCCGCCCTTCTTGTAGCCACGCTCAAGACGCTCAAGCTCTTCCTTCGTGTACAGATCGCCAGCCTTCACGTTCGTGCCGGGGATGTAGGGCGAGCCCTTCTTTGCAGGCGGAGATTTCTTTGCAGCGGCCGCCTTCATTGCACTGCGATCAGCATCGCTAGTAGCGCCCTGACCCATGATGCGCTGGGCTTCGGTGTATGCATTCGCATCACCAGCCATCTGCTCCATCATGCGACGATCACTGTCGCTGATCGAGCCGCCTTCAGCTTTGCGCATCGGGCCTTTCGGCTTGCCGACGCCGATGACAATCATCATGCCAGCCGGTTTCTTTGCAGAGCCGCCTTTGGCGTAGTTGCACGAGGCAGTGCCTTTGGAGAAGTCGAAATCCTTCACATATTTGACGGCCATTTTATTTCTCCTTGCGGCGAGCGGCCGCTGCATTGTCAACGAGATTTGGATAAGGACGACCGGCTGCTTTCGCTCGCGCTTTCGCGGATGCCTTGAGCTTCGGCGTCAGAGGCTTGCTTTCGCCCTTGAAGGATTTCTCCCAGAAGGGTTTGATCTTGCCGCCTTTTGAAAAGCTGTACTTCATCAGCAATCCCACTTTCTCAGTGCTTTGTTGATGCGGCTGTTCGGATCGCGCGCGGTTTCCGCAGACGTCAGCTTCGCCTTCATGCCTTTCATCCTGCTACAGAATGAACTGCGGCGGCCTGCTGCCGTCGGGCTGCTCTTGGCTTCTTTTGCTGAGACAGGGCGCTTGATGTCGTGCCCTTGAGCGCGAAGGGACGCGCGCCCCTTCTCGTTCAAGCCGCCTTCAGGGTTTTTCCCTTCAGCGCGCGTCCAAGCACCGCCCGTCTTATAGACAGGTGTGCTTCCGCCTTTTGCCATGCACCAACGCGCCATGACATCACCCGTAGGTTTTGATGCACTCAAGGACGATTGAGTAGAAATCGCCAGATGAAGCGTCTGCTGTGCTGAACGCGATATTTCCGGTTATCGTCGGAGCGGCGTTGTTGGTGAGCCCGCCGAACTCAGAGAAGTCCATGAAATAGTTCGTGTTCTGCGGAATCCCCCACGCAAACAAGTCAGTCGTCGCATCCCAAAGAATGAGGACTTCCATGCCATGAGTGGTCGCCCAGATTTTGTTAATCTTGACGCCCGTGCAGGCCACGCCGAAAGCATTTGGCGCGAGGTTGGCCACAATCACCTTGTTGACGGCGACTTCACCCGTTCCATCAGACCTGTTCGTGAACTTCTGAATCACCAGCCGCTCGCCATCAAGCAGCGTTTGTGTCGCAACTGTATCGACCATTGATCCCTCCTAAAGGAAAGTGAGGGGGCACAAGGCCCCCTTGCTTATTAGGCGGGGACGACGCCAACTGCGGCCGTCTGCGTGGCATTGGGGCCAGCCTGCGCGCCAGTGAGGGCAATGCCGATCACGAGGCGGCGGGTGCCGTTTGCAGCGGAAGACGGAGCGTAGGTGCCGCGCACATCGCCAGTCGTAGCAGTTGCAGTTGCCGTGTCGGCAGCCACGAACGTGCCGGCATCCTGCGCGAGAGCGCCAGCCCAACCAACGCGGAAGAGATAGCCAGCATCGGTCACGCGGTAGGGCAGACCGAAGATGTCTTCGTTGCCAACCGTGAGGTTGCCAGTCAGCGCGGCAGACACGATCACTCCAGTGATGGTCTTGAAGGCCTTCTCGCCGGGCACGAGGGTCGTGCCGTTGAGAGCGATGGTTTCGGTCTGGGCCTGACCCCAGTAGTCCGTGCCGGTGACGGTGACAGTCTGGGTTGTGTCGCCGATGTCGGTGCTATCGACGTTCACAGCGCGTGCGTAGTCGAAAGTGGCAACACCGCCAGAAGCGGAAGCGCCATTGATGGTTGCCGCGCCTGCGGCAGCAATTGCCTGCGCTGCGCAAACAGCGGTAGCAGACTTGGCAGCCGGGACGGCGTCGAAAATGTAGGTGCGAGCGAGGGGGCCAACGCCTGCGTAAACGGCGCCGGGGCCTGCGTAGGAATTGAGCTGCGGGCCGAGGGCCGCGCCGAGCCAGAGATCGTCTGAGAACTGTGTCATTGGGGTCTTCTCCTTGAAAAGCTTGACCGGGTTTATCTTCACATAAAAAGAAGGGGCGGTCTAGCCGCCCCTTCCAATTGATCTTGATAGATCAGACGCCCGGAGTGCCGAAAACGGCGCGCGGGTCGGTCCAGCCGAGATCGTAACGCTCGGTGCTCTTGAAGCGCATCGAGTCTGTTTCGAAGTCGCCTTCCATGCTCTTTTCGAGCGAACGGCGCATCATCAGCTTGAGGCCTTCCGGCGCATCCGTCTCAACCCACCAAGCTGTGGTCGATGTCAGACGGGACAGGTTAGCCTGACCGCCATCCAAAAGACCCATGCTCTTCACGGGGTTGATGTCGTTGTTACCCGTGCCAGCGCGCAGGACCGACTTCAGAAGGACTTCCGCTTGGAAGACGTTCGAAGGCGACACAACGAGCTTCGTCGGGTTCAAACGGATACGCTTGCCGTTGTTGTCAACAGCGTTGCGGATCTGGATGAGGATCTGCTCCAGCGAGGTCTGCGACAGCGCAGCGGCGGTCGAGAGCTGGTTGGAGAAGGTGCCGTTGATGATCGGGTGATCAGTGGCAACCAGCGACTTGCCGTCGCCGCCCGCATACGCACCGTTGAAGGCGCGGTTGAGGACGTTGGCAGCATTGGTCTCCTTCGTCTCGACCAGCGACTGGGCGAGGTGCTTGGCGTAGGTCTGGCCGATACGGATGTGATCACCGTCTTCGACGAGAACCTTCGTCAGAGCGAAGGCAAGGCCATAGACCTTGTACTGGTAACGCTTGATGAAGAGCACGCCACCGGACTGGTAGGTGACAGCCGTGCCATCGGGCAGTTCCGGCGCAGCGCCGAAACCGAAGAGGACGGGTTCTTCATGATAGTTGCGCGGAATGCCACGCTCTTCGCGGAAAACCTGTTTCCATTCGTCTGCGCGCTGGTCGTAGACGCCGTCGAACGCTTCGTTGAGAATCGGTTCGACGATGGAACGGAAGTCCGTACTACGCATTGGAGTAGCCATGTGCGGATCTCCCTATTAGAACGGGTTCTGGGTGGAAACGAACTGGTGCTCAGAGATCTGCACCTGAACGATTGTGTAAGCATCACCGGGGGCATTACCAATGTCCGTGGCGATACCGACAACGCGGAGCTGCGCAGCCGTGCTCGACGACGTGGACGCGCTGATGGTGCAGGTCGAATAACCCAGACCATTCGAGTTCGCCACGTTCGTAAAGTCAGCCTGCTGACCGACTTCGGCCTGCGAGATCGAGCCATCGGCCTGAATCTCGTAAACGATGTAGGGGTCAGAGGTGTAGTAAGCGATGATGTCAGTCGCGCCGACGTTTGCAGGCCAGCTCGGCGAGATCACCGGGCGCTGTGCACCAGTCGGAAGATACTGACAACCAGCGAAAGCGCCAATGAGGCGTTCGCCAGCCGCTGCGACTTCAATCGTACCATTGGAACCAATCTTCACGGGCTGGCCCGTGTAGATGTCGGTGTTGTAGCCGCTAGTGATCGTACTAGCGACCGGACGGATAATGCCAGACGGGCTATAGGCCGCGCGCATACCGAAGGGAGCATTGGTCGAGGACATTCTCGATTCCTTTTGCTAGGTGAGGTTTTACCCGAATTGAGGTTCGGGCGGTGCTTCACGCATTTCACTGAAGCCATCTTCCTCGATCATGCGGCTCTTTGAACCACGCGCGCGCTCTTTCATGGAATCCATGTCCGATGTGATCCGTTCTTCCTCACGCAGAGGCGCGTCGTGGTGCGCTTCCCTCATGAGGCGGTAATAAAGACGGTCAGGCAGCTTGGCTGCGATCATCTCATTCACACCGATCAGGCCGGCGTATTCGCCGGTCTTAAGCGAGGCGTATTCCCAACCGGGGACTTCTTCGGGCTTAACCGGCTCGTACCCGAGACGGAAGCGGCCCTGAATGGGGTCACGCGGATTGGTCGTGGTCAACCAGCACACATGATAACCGGGGATTTCCGGCAGATCAGGCAATGCGCTTTGATAAAACGCATCACGAAACATCTGGACACGGTCATCATCGGAAAGCTCTCGGCTCTCTGTTACGCTGCGATCATCCATCGCGCGGCTACGGCGACCCGTGTCGGTCGTTTTCTTGAGGCGATCATCGTTACCAAGGTTCATAGCTCGCTCCTTTTCAGCGTGCAGATTTCAACTCACGATCCACTTCTGCATAACGCTTCAACATGCGTTGGCGCAGAACCGGGTCATCCCAATAGCCAGCATCCTTCATCGCTTGTACGCGCTCGGCGCTGACATAAACCTTCTTCGAGCCGGGGGCGCTCATTTCACGCCCGCCACCGACCGGCGGCCCGCGACGGCCACCTTTCGGCTGACTATAACCAGAATCTTCTTCTTCTGCAAAGCGGTGCGGAAGATACTTCGAAAGCCGGTTGTCCAACTCGTCCCAGTAGGCATCGCTCGACGGGTCAATGCCCTCTCGGGCCAACGCCGCATCGATGGTTTTCACCACCTCTGAATCGCTGTCCTTGCCATTAGGGTTGAACCACGAATTATCAGCCGCCCACTGACGAGCCTTCATCTCAACGACGCCGCCATTGGCCGGAGCCTGTTGGCGTGGCTGGTCGAAGCTTTGCTTGGTGCGGTTGATTTCGGCAGCACGGGCAAGGGCCTGATCGCGCTGGCGAAGGAGTTCGGGCACACGGCTGCCGTCGCCGATCTCGATGGCCTTAGCGAGGGCCTGCTCGGCCGCCTGCACGCCATAGAGTGCCTGATTATAGTTCTGGTCAAGGCTGCCCTTCTGGGCGGAGATGGCGTGGGTCTCGACCGCCTCAAGACGCTGCTGAAGAGCGCGGTTCTGCTCCATGAGCCACTGCATCTCTTCTTTGGTCTTGTCGCGAGCATACCGCTGGTTTTCCTTGCGGCGCTTGCGTTCCTGCCGCTTGGCTTCGCGGCGGGCTTCTTCTTCCTCGTTGCGATCATCAGAAAGTCGGGCGTCGTCTTCCTGATCTTCCTGCTGTTCCTCTACAGGCTCATCGCCTTCGATGATTTCGAATTCTTCTTCCTGCATTTCTGCTTTTTCGGTGCTGTTCATGGCGTCCTCCATTAAATCAGCGTGTCAGATTTGCGCGGGTCTCTGACTTTCATCAACATGTTGAGATCGTCAAAGAGGGCAAACTGAACCTTGCCGGGGTAGAGATCGGTTTCCTCGCAAGGAACTTCCCAGCGGATGCCGCCGTATTTGGGGACGAACACATAAGAGCCGACATCGCACCACTGGCCTTCAGTCCATGGCTCCATGGTGTTGCGGTTCTTGTAGGCCAGAGGGCCGATGGCAACCACTTTGGCAACACAGGTGTTGTCAAGCTCGGTCTTGGTTGTGTTTTCGACAAGATAGATGCTGCCCTTTTTCTGTTTAGGGCGGCGGATTTGAACCAAAACGCGGGAACCAAAGGGCTCTCCATTTGGATCAACGACTGGGAAGATGTCTTCGTCATTCCCCGTATGCTGCTCTGACACGATGGCGTTTGTCATGCCGTTCGTCCTCTTCACCTTGTGCCAAGGTCTCCTCAATGACCGCAATAGCGCGGCCCAGACCGGCGTAGATCCCTGCCCTGCGCCCGTACTCGAATATCGAGCCGTCGCCGGGCTGCTCCATAGTTTCGTGGGCTACCCGAGATTGCTCTTCGAGTAGCCGCTTGATGATGATTTCAATCATATAGAAGCCTTGTCAATGGTTATTTTTTCCCATTGAAGGACATAAGTCCTGACTTCTTGCCCTTGTCGCTCATGCCCGAAAGATTCTTGTGGATGCCGTAGGGCTTGTGCGGCTTGACCATGTCGCCCGTCATGTTCTTCGACGAACCGGCAGGCGCGTCGTTGACGGGAAGCCCCATGGCGAGGCGCTTATGCTGGGGGAGGAGGCTATTGTCCATTGTTCACCTATGGGTTGATGCCACGGCCTGTTGAATAAGGTGTCTTAATGCCCTGCTCGGCCTCAAACACGGCAAGTTCCTTCGCGGTCATGTTGTCTTCGCGATTCATAGCTATCTTGGCTGCGATCTCGGCCTGCTTCTCTTGCTGCTTGATCACATCAAGCTGCGCTTCTCGGTCGAGGCGGGCCTGATCAATAGCAAGCTTGCCCTGATCGTATGCCGCCTTGCGCTGCGTCTCTGCCTGCAAGAGTTCCGACGGATCGACTGGCTGCTTCGGACCAAGCTGGGACATGACTTGCATGGCCTTCTGGATGACAGGCGGCACGCCAGAGAGCGTGCTCTGGATCTCGGGCATGAACCGCTGCGACGCCATTGCCAGCGTCTTGTCGAGTTCTGCCGACACCATCTCGTCCTTCTTCTCAAGGAAGATGTCGAGCGGCACGCCAACAGCCGCGCTCGTACCCTCATACATGCTGAGAGAGTACCAGTACGCCATGTGCTCTTTGATGTGCTGCAATACGCCCGGAATGAAGACAGGCCCGATCAGCGGGTTCATGCCGAACATTGGGCTCTGCAAATAATCCAGATGCACTTGCAGATGCGCCAGATGGTCCTGCATCGGGAATGCAGCAACCGGGCGGCCGAGCGTCAGCGCGAGGTTCTCGTTGACCGCGTTCAGCTCAATCGGCTCTGGCTGCTTCTTCAAGAGCGACTTGTAGTCTGGCACCTTAAGCTGCGACAGGATCAGCTCTTCGACCTTGTAGGAGTCGTAGATGTTTGGCTGCGCGGCAGCGCGCTGTGCAACAGCCTGCACCTGCGCAAAACGCTGCGCCTCGGAGAAGATGTTCGGATCCGAAACCGGAATGACGTCCATCGGGCCTCGGAAATCCTCGGCCTTGCACATCTCTTCGCCAGTGACCTTCTCGATATATTCATCGGTCAGGTTGTTTTTGTTCAGGCGATGCAGAACGCGCAGCGTCATCTGCATGGAATTGTGCAAACGAGCATGAATGGCCGAGAAGACCGTCATGCCCTGTTCCATCAATGCCAGCGTTGTGCCGACAGGCTGGTTCGGGTTCTGGTCCTGCATCTTCTCAAAGGTGGTGCGGACAACGCCACGAGCGGCGTCGGTCACAAAACCAAGCAGAGAGAAAAGCACCGCGTTCGGCGGGTTAAATGGCACAGGCATCGCGATCTTGCGGATGTCATCGACACCAACGCCGCCTTCGATCTCTGTGACCTGCGTCGGCTCAATGCGGTCAGACTGACCACCCCGCGAGCCACCCTTCAGCTTCAGCATGCCGGGGAAATTGTTGATGTGAGCCGAATCCAGCAACGCGCGCAACGCGCCCGTCGCTGCCGCCGACAAGCTGCCGATCATGTGCGGCAAGCCAATCGGATAGGCGCCGCGCCATGGCACGAACGGATATTCAATGATGTGGATCAGTTCTTCCTGATTTTCATCATCGGGATCCCAGTTGCGATAGATCGCAAGGATCTCTTTCGTAGTGTGGTCGATGGTGACGATGTAAGGCGCGAGGCCGAAATTGTCTTCGAAGTCGAGATAGCAGTAGATCTCGAAAACAGTGCGCAGCCCGTCTTCGTTATAAGACGTCTGCTCGCGGCCTTCGATCTTGTTGTTGGCCTTCTGCGGGCCTGTCAGTTCTGGCTCTTGCGGCGCGACGAGGTTGATGTCGCGATACATGCCAGTGCCGACACGCTTTTCGAATTCCATCTTGGTGATGTACTGCACATGCGTCTTGCGCTCGGCGCTGTAGAAGCTTGTGGCGCTGTAAGGCAGGTAGACATCGTCAATCGGGATGAACAACGCGGTCGGGCGGTTCTTTTGCTCGTCCCAGATCAGCTTGAGATACTGCGCGCCGCCCAATGGCACCTGCGTCAGAAGCTGTTCCATCTCTGGCCGGAATTCAGTCATCTGGTGCGTGAGCTGCCAGTTCATAAAGCTTTTGACGCGCTTGGCCTTCTCCAGCTTTTCAATCGTAATGTCGCCGGGGATTTGTTCTTTGACCGGGCCATTGGCCGGCAAGATCTCTTTGCCAACGCGGGAAGAGAAATCGACGCAAGCTTCGGTCAGCATCGGGTGCACGACCTTGCTTGCGCCTTGGAAGTTGGCGCCGCCGGGCGCATCATCGCCGAGGCCGGTGCGACGGAGGCCCTCCTCATACTGCTTATCGCGCAGTGATCGAGCTTCTTTGTCACGCTCGATGAATTCAAGGAGTTGCGACGAGACCGTCATGCGGTCGAACGTCGGCATATCCTCGGCGAGATTGGAATAAAATTCCGCTTTTTCGGCTTCTTCGGGCTGGTCGAGCGTCACAATGGCCGAGCCGTCGTCGTTTTCCTCGACTTCAAGCTCGTCCTGTTCCATCTCGACTTCTTGACCCAGATCTTCGTCTTCCATGGATTAACCCTTAAGCGCGGAGAGCGGCGGCAAGCCGAGAGAATACCCTAAATTCGGGTTTTGCGATATCGGAGCGGCCACAGGCGTAGCATTGACGTTGTAAGTAGCCAAGTTTGGGCTATCTGGCGTCAGTGTCGGTGCGGCCGCAGCGGGCGCAAATGCCATTGGTGAGGCATGCGGGGCATCAGAGCCAAACATGTCAGACGGAGCCATTGCCGGCGGCGCGGCAACCGCTCCAACAGGCCCTTGCCCATCGGTGTAGGCCATTGTCGGGGACGCCGCCACGGTCGGCTGCACGGGAGGCGTGGGAGACGCCACCAGCCCGCCGTTGGCAAAGTACGCATCGGCATCGAAATAGCCGCCACGCGCCGCCGCAGGCTTGTAGAACGACGATTCATTACCGTACCCGTAGAGCAGATAATTCAGTTCTGGAATGCTGATTGACCGGCCCGTTTCCTTTGCAATAGCGGCAGCAATAGCAGCCGGCGACACTGGGCCTTGCGCTTGTGTTGTAACGCCTAAAGATGCAAGGGCAGACGGCTTTGCTGCCGAAGACCCGTCACCGCCGAGACCATCAAGAGCGCCACCCGCTGGCTCATCACCAGATGTAATTTCGTAACCCGTCGAAGACATCGCCGTCAGAGGGCCATAACTTGTCGAAGACATGGCTGTCGGCGGCCCGTAACTCGTCGAAGACATGGCTGTCGGACCAGATGGTGTATTGCTCGCCATGGTCGGGACTGAAATATCAAGCGCCGGCCCAAGAGTTGGGGCCGCAGCCACCGTTGGGGCCGCAGTTGCCAGTGGGTTACTGGCTGCAACCTGCTGTACGGCCTCTTGAACCGAGACACCTTTTTCTACGAGCGCCTGCACTTCAGCAATCATCTGAGGCGAGACAGTCGGGTTTTCTTGCACAGCCGTCTGCACTGGATCTGCGGCCTTCATGGCTGCTGCAAGCGTTGCAAGCGCGGCCGGATCGGTCGCGGGCGTCACATCTACAAGCGCCTCGGCCTGTTGCTGGGCAGCGGCCTGTGCTTGCTGCTCATCTAACGCCGCGTAATAGGACGGGATGTCATAGGCTTGGAGTTCATTGCCCATGTTCGGCTGCAAATCCGTGCCAAGCAGACCTTCTAGGTTGCTGCCCATAGCCTCCTGACCAATGTTACTGCCGACTGGCCCAGACACGCCAAACACGCCAGACTGTGTAGCCCCGAGCGCGGCGCCAAGAGCGTCGCTGGCTTGCTGGTTCCCGGTCATAGCGCCCCAGCCACCAATCGCGTCCCCGAGAGAGCCGCCGGCATTGGTTCCAAAACCGCCCATCTGGCCGCTGGTCGAAGATTCGCTCCAGCCGCCGATGGCGTCGCCTAAAGACCCGCCCCAGCCTTCGCCGCTGGTTCCGAACCCGCCGCTACCATCGCCGTCGTCGTTGCCGCTCCAGCCGCCGCCGGTGTTGCCTTCGCTGGTGCTGCCGCCAACATCGCTGCTGCCGGTCCACCCGCCAACATCGCTGCTGCCGCTGTCATTACTGCCAAAGCCGCCGCTGCCATCGCCGTCGTTATTGCCGCCCCAGCCGCCGCCTAAGCCGCCTTCACCCTCACCCTCACCTTCACCCTCACCTTCGCCGCCACCGCCGCCTTCGCCTTCACCGCCGCCGCCGCCGCCTTCACCTTCGTCAAACATGGGTGCAGACGTGCGGGCGTTCAGCTTGTTCTTGCCAGAGCCGACGACAAAGCGATCAAAGTCAATCCCAGCCTTTTCAAAGGCTTGGCGCAAGGTTTTAACGAGTTCTGGGTTTTTCTTTTGCAGATCAAGCGGAAGGACGATTTCACCCGTCGCAAGGTGACCAACGGTGTCATCGCGGCCTTGTCCAAGACCTGCGGCCACTTTAAGTGCCTTGCGAATGGGTTTCTCAGTCATGTCTTATCGCCCACATTTTGTTGTCAAAGGCGTACACGAACAGCATATCCCCGTCCGACACCACCTCGTTCGTCAATCTCTCTGGAAACTGGAGCCGAACGAGGACATGTAAGGTGATGGGGTCTATTCCAAAAAGCTCACCTTTAGACGTTCCAAAATACACCAATCCCTTGATAAAGGAAGGGGACGAGTGGACCTTCTCACCCACGTCCAAGGC
>Ga0181344_1000650_pt1 | contig 13536 bp, 20 predicted proteins | sample Su13VDMLBDD_FD_130098 | JGI IMG/M metagenome (GOLD analysis project Ga0181344, IMG submission 130098) | Freshwater viral communities from Lake Michigan, USA - Su13.VD.MLB.D.D | ecosystem: Environmental > Aquatic > Freshwater > Lake | place: USA: Michigan | collected 2013-07-15
AAAAAAATATGATGACCTCACTTGAGGAAAAGATTACTAATTTAACCAAAAGAAAATGACACTCGAAGAAGCAAAAAGAATATTAGAAAAACACGGTCGCTCGACGTGTTCTTGCAAATACGGTGGTGTCAGTGAAAACATGATTATCGAGGCTAAACGAATTGTAGAAGAACAGGAGAAAAATGGATAACGATAATATTGGTAAAGCGGTAGAGAAATTGGCCATGCAAATACTACCTGAAATATATCCCGTTATTACGGACATCAAAGTTGACGGTCCTAAAAAAAAATACGTCGGTTTACAAGTTACCGATAATGGTTTTGATGTTGACGTTTATACAACAATTCCGAGTGAAATCACAAAACAAGACTACTGGAATAGTGAATATGCCGATAATGATTTTTCGTATATGATGGCATATCATTTTCCTAGACTTTTAAAGTACTTCGGAATTAACAGTTATTTGCCAACAGATGTTAATGTCTACAACGTGGATGGTAAGATAATCGGAAAATTCTAATAGACCCCACTCTCGTGGTCTACGTTGAACTTTTTTCATTAAATGGACCATTCATATGTCCCACACAAAAAAAGTGTCTCAAATCAAAAATTACCCAGTATATAAAAATATAATATAATTAATTTTTACTAATATAATATTTTTATATTATAATATAAAATAATATATATATTATATATTAATATTAAGAATAATAATTATTACGAAGTTGATGAAAAACCAAGAGTCGAAAAAAAAAGTTCCCGAAGAAATCCTAAGAGATTTTTTTAAAGTCCTTGGACCAAAACTTCCGAGTATGTTTGATAGTGTAAATGTTGTATGGAATGACAGTTGGGAACACTACTATTATTTGTTCACAATTAAAGACTCTGTAAAAAAAAGACACCCACAAATGACGACATTTACAGAATACAGTTTAAATAAATTTTTAAATACCATTTCTGACGATGATATGGCAAAAGAGATGTTAGAAAACGACTGGGTAAAAAAAATAGAAGACTTCTACAAAGACGTGAGACGTTATTTTCATGTCCCCGTCTCGAATGGTGTTTACAGGTGATTACTCTCTAACTCACATTTAAGATGATTTCCGTTGAGGATATAATCTTCTTCTATACGGTACATGGGTTGTTTGCAAATCTTACAAAAAAGTTCTGAAAGATTGTCAGTTTTTTCATGAAGGTCCATTAACTTTGTTTTTTAGAATATTTAAAGATAAATATAATAGTCAAAATGAATTTTGAAAGATTAGCCAATATCTTAAGTCGTTATATCGACTTGACAAAACCTGAGGGGTCAAAACTCGGAGTTTCCTACGTTGCCGATAAACTAACACAATCACGTGTTACTAACTCAATTCTTGAAAGTGTAAAAGATTACCAAGCGTTTAGATTGTGTTACATAGTTTACCTAATGCAAGATGGGTTTTCGTATGAAGAGGCATTTGAAAAAACTAGAAAAATATATTACATCATCACGGATGAAGTTGATGAAGAAAAATATGAAACAAGCGATTGTGACTGGTGTAGTGGTGGTGAGAATACGTGTGACCACTGTGATGGGAACAGAACTGTTGAGTGTTCAGAATGTTACGGAACGGGTGAAGTATCGGATGATGGTGAAGATGTGACATGTAGTAGTTGTGGTGGAGATGGTGAAGAAGAATGTGGTTATTGTGATGGTAATGGACGAGTTGAGTGTGGAGAATGTGATGGTAAGGGTGAAATAGAAACTAACGAAAAAGTTTACGAAATAAAACAAAATGTTTGGACTACAATTAACCTTAATACCTACAATAGACTCACTAAAATGAGTGAAGAGGGTACTTGGGTAAATGATTTATACGAAGACGAAGTATTTAAATCAGGTGATGATTGGATACTGACTGAGGGTAAAAATACCTACGAATTGAGTGAAGATGAAGTGGGTGATGATACTATATATCAAAATTATAGTAAAGTTGGTGGAACCGGAATCGTAAGTAAGGATAACTTAGTCCTTAGTGGAATTTCAAATAGATTTTCCGTCATGGTTTTGAACTGACCATGTATTTGTTGTTGTTCCACTAACTAAAACACCGTTAGTGTATGTCAGGTTAGAATTACCACTTAGTAAAAATACATTATCACCGCCAGTTGTAGTCATATAAGTGTACGGATTCTCAGGTACGACAGGACCATCACCAATATAAGGGTTAACAATAGGTTGCTGAGGTATGTATGGATATGTTGGTGCCCATTGTATAGGTTGTTCGTACTTTTCAATCAACCATGTGTCTTTATCGTCAATATTCAATAAAGATAATAATTCATCAATCTCTTTGACCATGAAAGGTCCGTGGATTGAAATTGTTTTTTTTTCTAAATCTACTGTGAATTTCATTTTTTTACCCTGTCATTTACTACTGTGGAACAATGACTTAAATCATCTAATTTCCAAATCAAGTATAAAAGACCTGAGCCGATTAGTAAAGATAATATCTCCACTAACCAATATTCCAAACCATACCCACATTTAACCATGGCTACACCCTTTAAGGTGTTAGCAAAAGACAGTAGTAAAATCAAAAAGAAAATGATTGTGAATTTTGTAATTTTAATTTTTTTCATTTTGTTATTGATTGTTTAAGTTTTACAACCTACTTTTGAATTGTGTTTCCTTCCCTTGTGAAACATGTTTATTTATGTGTGTGAAGGAGGACTTGCGGGTCCTCTTTCTTTTTATAAATACTTTTCTAAAGTATTGGATTCTCTTGTAAATTCGTCTTTAAAGTTTTCGTTAAAATTACCATCCTTTTTTAAAAGTTCCTGAGGTATTTTACTGAAAACCCAATCCAAACAAACAATGGCAACTAAATGTTTATCCCTATCGTAGATTGCTGTCGCAGCGTGAGACTCAGTACCATTTGAATGTATAAGAGTCCTTAAACCTAAGTCGGGTATTTCTTTATAGTCGGGATAAAACATATTTCCCTCCATAACATCTTTAATATATGATGTAAAATTCGTTATAAAATGATTTTGATTTCTTTCGGCTTTTCTTTCTAATCCATCTGAACATCTCTCATATGTAATTGACATTCTCTGCATTGGAGATGTGGTGTAGAACGTACCACCGTTGTGGAATTGCCATAAATAAACTCTGTCGGCGTTGTATCGTCTTCTAATGTCTCTGATAGCTAAATGAACAATTTCATCTTTTTTGATTTGCTCCATCAGTTGGTTCTTTGACTCAACAGACTTTTGTTTCTCAGTCATTCTTCTAAAGAATCCTGCACTAACAAGTGCCACGATAATCGAAGTAATTGAGGTAATTAAAATTTCAATGATTCGGACCCAATCCATTTGTTATTTAGAGTTATAACAAATAAATATAAGAATTACTCAGTTTCTACCTGTTTAATACCATATTTTGATTTGTACCATATTCTTTCGTGTAAGAAATACAAAAACATTTTTGTGAAAACCTCGAATCCTCCTATTGTTAAACCTATTTTTAGGTCACCCGTAATTATCCAACCCAATACCATTGTGTCGATGGTGCCAATAACTCTCCAAGTTATTGTTTTCATAATGTGTCTTTTTACTGATACAGATTTTTTAAACATAACAACAATATGACCGAAAATATTTAATAATAAACAAAAAATCCCACCTTTTTGGTGGGATTTTAAGGAATATGTATTTTTTACATATTACTTTTTGGTTCTAATTACCTCGTCGATGATACCATACGCAACGGCTTCTTCTGCTGATAACCAAAAGTCACGAGTGGAGTCCTTCTCAACAACGTCGGCGGGTTTACCACAGAACTCACCCAAAAGTTCAAACAAAATCTTGTTGACCTTTTCCCACTCTTGGAAGTTGATACGAGCATCTTGGATGTTACCGCCAGCCCCTCCTGAAGTTTGGTGAAGCATCGTCTTTGAGAAACGAAGTGATGAACGTTTACCCTTAGTTCCCGCACCTAACAGAACTGAACCCATAGACGCCGCCATACCTGTATTGATTGTTGCAATATCAGATTTAATGTATTGCATAACGTCTACCATAGATAGACCTGACTTCACTGAGCCACCAGGACTGTCAATGTGCATTGTGATTGGTAAAGTATCTGCTGAGTCCAAGTACATCAACTGAGCTTGAACAATGGTTGACATATTATCATTCACAGGTCCAGCAACCCAAAGGATTCTATCTCTCATCAAACGAGAGAATATGTCAATTTGAGTTGCCCTCATTTCTCGTTCCTCTAAAATATAAGGTGTTAGAGAACCTTCAATTTGTTTTTCAAAATAGTCCATCTTAGAAGATGAAACATTGTAATCGCTCATGGCGAATTTTTTAAAGTCTTTACCGTAGTCCATATTTTTTTTTACAAAGATAGTTAATAAAAGTTAATTTTACAAATCATTCGAAAGTTGGAATGTATTCGTTAGGGTAATTCTCCTGTTCTTCCTCTACATTTACTACTTCTGCCAGTTCAGTACGGTGTATATGAGGAGGTCTCTCAACTAATACTGCTTCATCGGTAGTATGGTCCATTCTATGTTTATCATGTGAATCCATCCAATGTTCCCCACCAAGTTCTTTGTTACTTTTTAATTCAGGGTCTAAGTAAATTTTTTTTATCAATTCAAATATCTCAGAACTCAATTCAGTGTTAATCGAATCGACATGTTCGTCAATTGAATTCCAAAAAGAAATATTTCGATTTGAACTTATTTTTATAAAACAAGCTACTTTATAACCTGTAAGTTTGTTTAAACAATATATCAATGCAGAATCTTCAGTGTATCGGAAAAAATGGTCAGGATTATTCCTTGACGTTGTACACCATTTAGTTGCTGCCCCATATTTGAAAGAAGATTCGGCGGTTAGTGGTCTCATAATTAACCATTCGTCGTTTTCAAAATCAATGTGGATTTGTTTTGCATACCTACTGTCGATAGTGTTCAAAGTAAGTATTGAAACAAGACCGGCAATTTCCTCAATAGATTTAATTTGATTTACATCAATACCTTTGAAAGAATTATTTTCATGTAATTTCATAAACTCAACCAATATGTCTCTATCTGAGTTTTGTACCATATCCAAAATACTTCGGTAGTAGAAACACTCGAAATTTGATAAGTTTGTAGTATCAATTCCCCAAAGATTTAAAGTTTCTCTCATATGTTCAACATCGTAATTGTCCCAATTAGATATTCTCTCATTCATGTTTTTTTCAACTAAATTAGAAATCATTTTGACATATTTATTTGTCTTTGATTTATCAATAAGTGAGACCATATCGATAAATGAGGTTGTCATCCACACTGGTGATGATTCTTTAATTTCTTTAAGTTTTGCCATAACTAATATTTTATCCAATTATACTAAATAAAAAAAACCGAGTCAAATAACTTGGTTTAAATTTTCTGCGGAGAGACGGGGATTCGAACCCCGGGTACCCTGTTAGGGTACGACAGTTTAGCAAACTGCTCCTTTCGGCCACTCAGGCACCTCTCCAAAAAAATATCCCGACCTAGCTCGGGATAACACATCGGATTTTGCGGAGGCTCAGGGATTCGAACCCCGGGACCTGTTACAGTCAACAGTTTTCAAGACTGCCGCATTCGACCGCTCTGCCAAACCTCCGTATAAATAAGTACCTCTTTCGAGATTTTTATTTTGTACACCCGGCAGGATTCGAACCTGCGACCCTCTGCTTAGAAGGCAGATGCTCTATCCAACTGAGCTACGAGTGCGTGTTTTGTTAATACAAATATATATCAAAAATTTAAATTATCAAACTTTCTTTACGTAATATTTGTGTCCTGAGTCTGAATTTTTAGTCAGAATTTCAGCTAATTTAATCGGTTCATCGGCATTTGGAAATTCCCAAACTTCGTCGTCAGAGTCCAATAAGATTACAGGTAATTCAATACCGTCATGGTTTTTAATCAATTTTACAATACAATATGCCATTTTAATTATATATTACTACGTAAGCGTTTAGTGATGTTGCTATAATCAACCATATGATATATGGTAATAGAAGTAAATGAATGTACTTATATCTTTTGAATGTTATATAAAACATCGATGACACTAAAATCAAAAGATATGTGATGATAACTAAAGATAGTTCTACAGATTTAAGTGAAAAAAACATTGGATTCCACAAAAAATTGAAAATCCAACCTTGTATCCATAGATGTAGAAAAGTCCTTTCCTTACCCTTCCACATAAAGTAATTTAGAGCAGACAGTGACAACATTATCAAAGTCCAAGAAGCTCCGAATACCCATCCTGGTGGTGTCCATGGTGCCTTGTTTAAATCAGAATACCATGTTGATGTAATTCCATCGTTAGTGAATAAACCACCTAGAAATAAACCAAAGAAATTAATCAGTAAGAAAACTAAAAATATATGTAGGTTTTTATTTTTTAGATGTTGTATCATGAGATTTTGTTGTGTCGATTGGTTCTTTTTTTATTACAGGTTCAGGTTTTGGTTGAGTAGGTTCAAATTTAATTTGAGGAGTCTGAGGTTGTTGTATAATAGTGGTTGTAGTCGTTGTGTTGTTATTTGTTGTTGTACGTTCAACAACTTTTTCAACAGGTACTTTCTTTTCAACTGATACTTCTTTTACTATGTTCACAATCTTCTCTTTTGGTGTTGATATGTACACGAAAAGACCTGACAAAAACACTAAAAATAATAATGTTGGGATTCCGAGTGCAAGGTATCCGTAATACTTAAGGATTTTAAATTTGTTCATTTACGATATTTTTAAAAATGTTCTGAAGTGAATGTTTTACGTTTGATTTAATCTCATCCTCCATAATTTGACGACGACGCTCAATTTCATTGTCAAATAGTTTTGAAATACGTTCGAAAGGTCGACCTTCAATATCAATAGTGTAACTGTACTGATGATTAACAATAGTCATCTGACGATTTTGAATGATTATGAAAATATGTCCCTCATCATATTTGATGTAACGTTTACCTGAGATTGGTGACATAAGAAGTACTGTTTCATCTTTTGGGATTAGTTTACGGCAAATACTAACACACTCATTTTCAAAATCGGTATTAGTATTTACCATATATTTTGCAGGGTCCGAGACTCGGATAAGTTTAATTGCCACTTTTTGTGACAATCGATTAATAAAATGGATAAATGCGTTTTTCATTTTTAGTATGGGTTATGGGTTACGGTATGTTCGATGTTGACACGTACACAAGTCTGAGATTGTCCTTCATTCATGAAAAAATTATTGATATATCCCATGATGTTTGCGGAACCAATTGGATTTGCTGAATGGGTGTAAACTGTTGGAAATTTCATACCAATAGTTTTTTTCTGTAGTCTACCCAATAAAACCCAATCAGGATTTGTATCGTAAAAATGATTCACTAACCACTTAGCACAATCATATCCTGTTTTCTCTTTGATATTATTGTAATCTAAGTTGTAGTTAGGTGACACATTATTGAAATATTCATTCATTGCAGTATCACCCAAATCGTGGTCCAATGAAATCATTTTTACGTTTTCCAAACCAATTTCTTGAACTTTATTTACAAATTCATCATAAGAACGAACTACCACCCAATTTTCAGTATCAACTGGCGTTCTTACGTCATCCAAATATATCCAATATTCCATACGACAAATGTAATCCTAATTAATATTTTTTCAAAATATTTTTTATAGTTTCTTCATCATCTGTGGAAATTCTTTGACGAATGTCGGATAGTTTGTTACACATATCTTGCCATTCAATTTCCAAAATTGAAGGTAATCGGTCTTTAGGTTTGGTACCTTTTGGTGAGGTTCTTTTAACCCAACCACCTTCAACCAACAAGTCAATTAATTCTTCTTTTTCTCTAGTTCTACATGCGAACCAAAAATCGTCCACATCAACATCTACGTAAGTTTCAAATTCAGGCATAACTTATAATTTTTTAAATTCAGGTTTAACAATTTTCCAAATGTTTGGTGAGATGTCTTTACCATCCAACAAACCAAACAATAATGAGGGGTGAGAATATCGTTTAGCTTCTTCTGCAAAAGATTTTCTATCTTTAACTTTTAAAATAATATCTGTGTGATGAAGTAAATAATCCTTCATGATGTTATCGTGTCTTACTACCAAATCAAAGACATAGTCTTGAATTTTTTGGTAAAATTCGTCAGGGACATCCTTCAAAAGATTATCCATAGTTCCACCGTTTGAGAGAACCTCCCAAACCGCAGTGGTTGATAGGTTGGTCATAATCTTGTGAAGACGAATGTATTCATCTCCTTTGATTTTCATACGTTCACCGTTGGAGAAACGAACAACAAATCCCTCAGCATTGTTTTCAACCATACCCTTCAAAGTGGAGTAGTCAGAAATACCATCGTATTTCTTTACAACATTAAAAATACTATTAGTGTAGTGGTCCAAGTCTAACTCTTCACCAGATTTAGTGTCAATTTCGGCCAACATTACAACATCTTCAATGTCACCGTAATCTACAACAATACGATTTTCAGGGTAGATTATTTCAAATAAATAAGTACTGGTATGGTATAGGTGAGAAGTCTCGTACTTTTCAGTAAAGATTTCCTTGAACTTCAAAGCCTGTTCAGAGGTGAAAGAACCACGAGATGCAAACACCCATCTTCCGTAATAGAATAGGATACCCAAAGACCCATCCATCTTTTCGTAGACATCAAACTCAGAAGTTTGGGTATGTTTACCCTCTTCCATATTGAAGAACTTCTTAAATGGTCGTGCAAATACATCACCTTCATCGTCAGTAACTAAACCTCTACATTGTAATGTTATATCATCCCACAAACTTTCATACTGAACCTTTTCAGTGTAGTTCCAAATGGTCAACGGCAAAGTCGGATGAACCTGTTTGTACAACAGACCCTGCTCGTGATATTGGTTTAGTATTTCAAGTGAAATTTCCATGACGACAAATGTAATTAAAATATTTTGATTATCCAAGAAACCATTTTGGAACTTCACGATTTTTCCAAGTTGCGAAACCACTTTTACCACCACGGTAATAGTTTCGGTAAGATTTTACAACATCATCTACTTTATATTCGTCAGGCATTGCCTTAGCTGGTTCAGTAAAACCAATATCAGGTATGTTCGATTTATTAACTAAACACCATTCAATTACATCTTGTGATTTATGACGTTTTCCATATCGGTAAGTGTATTCTTTACATAATTCCAAACCTAACTCACACAAATACAAATAATTTGATAATGATTCACGAGCCCAAATAGAACATGGATGATTCTTATGTGATAACTTATACGGCACTTGTACTGTATCATGAGCGGTATCATGAGCGGTCATGTGATGAACACCACATAATAGTTGAGCGGTTTCCAAAATCATTTTTACAACGTGCTTATCTACGTGATACTTCGCACATTTTTTTACGTCCATATCTAAAAAGAAAATATTCATTCGTTTATAAGTTTAACCCAACGCTCAAAGATATTAAATTTTTCGTTAGTTTTTACCCAATCAATTTCAATTTTTAAAGTATTTTCATGATTTAGTAGTTTTTTTAAAACATCAGTTCCGTAGGTGATTCCACGATTGTTTGAACCCGAACTAATTTTCAAAAACTTATTCCTACCAACAGAATCCATAACTTGACGTTGAGTTTGCTTGTCAACATAGTACAGCCCACCTTTATTTGAACCCCAATTTATATTTGCAACTATTAAGTCAAACTTGGGTGTGTAAGTATCCATAACTCGTTTGGCGGATTCTGTATCAGATGTCCAAAAAATCTTTACACCTGAATATCCTGAACCTGTAAACGTTTTAATTGAAATGTCATCACCATTAACCTGAACATCTTTTGAGTTTTCTGTTGCAGATGAATCACTGTCAACATTATCTTCACCGACCTTTGAAATAAAAAATGATGTAAGAACTCGTTCCCTAAGAATCCCAACCTCCATACCAATCTTACCACCACGAGTTGATTCAACTTCGGCAATCTCAAATAGTTTGGGTAATTTAGACTTTATTAAGTCTTGAAATTCCACTGATGTGAATATGTCTTTTGCACTCATGATACAAATATAATAAAAAACCCCCACTTTTGGTGAGGGTTTAGAAAAGAAAATTTATTATGTTTTAGAAACGAGTCCACCCGATAAGCCAGTTGGTTGTACCTTGTGGAATTGCTCCGATGTTTCCTGAAATTGTTTCAAAAGAATTTAATATAGGTGATTGAGAACCTTTATAAATTGTATTACCATCGTGTTGTACTTTCACAATCATATCAGCAGTTGTCAAACTGTTTGTTGCTTTACTTATCACAACAAAGTTAGTGTCTACACTGTGAAGGAAGTTATTTGTAAAGTTTCCTTGATTGTCTCTGTAGTATGATGCTGTGATGTCACTTTCTACCGAAAAACAACCTTTCATATATCCGTAGAATACTGAGTTTCTAACTGTGAAGTTAGTGCCTCTTCTCCATCTCATTGCCAAGTTATGGTTAGATAAAGACTGTGAACTAGCAGGACCTATTAAGGTAAAGTTTAAAAGTTTTGGGTGAGTTGTTGGAGTTGCGGTTGAACCTGTTGCGTCATTGTCACATTCGATTCCGTTTCCTGCGTCACCACCGTCAACAAACAATGGGTTTCTCTTTGAGATTGCGTATTGTACGGTCCCTGTGTAACCGAAGTCAAAGTCATAATCATCATCTGCCGTTGAAACGGCCACCAAGTATTTTGGATTAACAGTTCCTCCGAAGAATTCAAATGCGTCATCATTTGAGTAATAACATTCAACAAATTCGATTGTGGTTCCACGACCAACAGCTCCAAGAGTAAGTGCGTTTATTTCTGAGTTTGCAAATGCTGCGATACCTGCATATTCTATTCTAACATATTTTAGAACTCCTGAGTTATCATCATCATTTGTTCCTCCATACATTCTACCGATACCACCTTCGATTGTTGCTTCACCTTTGTTAGTTGTAGCTCTACCTAAGATAACGACACCACCCCAGTCACCTGCGATTGGGAAGTCATTTCCTGAAGTGAATACGATTGGTTTGTCTGCAGTTCCTTCAGCCATAATCTTTCCACCTCTTTCAATCGTCAATGCTCCTTTTTCTGCAATATCTGATTTGATTACAGTTCCTGGTTCGATTGTTAATGTTATACCTTCAGGGACATAGACATAACCTTTTAAGGTCCACTCTTTGTCTGCAGTTAACGTTTTGTTTTCTGTTAATGTTCCGACCAATACGGTATCCACTGGTGGGATGATTGGGTCTTTTTCGCAAGATGAGAATAACATCACAGATGCTATTGTCATAAATAATAGTTTTTTCATAGCTTGTAGTTTAATGAAATTGAAATTGTTTTTTCGTTTATTGTGTTTATTAAATCACCGTTTGTTTTTTGGTATAAAACTGTTGGTTGAGAAAGGATGTCAGTAAAACTCAATTTGAACTCTATCTTGTTTGTTCTATATTGGATAGTCGCATCTAATAGGTCTCTACTATTTTCATAGATGTCGGAATATCCATTGAATCCTACTGCCGTAATTCTTTCACCAATTCTATTGTACAAGAAACTAACGGAGAGATTTTTATGTTGATAATAAAGTCCTGTATTGATGATGTAAGGTGATTGACCTTGAAGAGGTCTTACCACACCGTTAACCTCCACTCGTGACTTTATTAAACTCATGTTGGTGTATAGGGATAATGACTTACTCAAACTCTTTCTATACTCAAGTTCAACACCATAGTTGATTGCTTGTTTTGGGTTTGAATAAGTTAAGATTAAATTACTTGGAACTGAACCGTTTGATACAATCTGTTCGATTGGGTTTTGAAAATGTTTGAAGAAAGCTGATACAAATAAGTTTTCTCTAACTGACATGTATCTCTCGAATCTGAAGTCGATGTTTGATATGTTAGTTTTTTCTAAGTTAGGGTTTCCGATAATCTGTGCGTTTCTTACAAAATCATAGAAAGCAAAATTGCTTACCTCTCTAAATTCAGGTCTTGCTATGGTTCTTGATAAACCAAATCTTATTGAATTCTTTTCAGTCAAAAAATAATTTGTGTTGATAGTTGGTAACAAATCATAATAGCTTTTTGTTACGAAAATATCCTGTCCACTAAAGTCTGAAGTCTTAACCATGAAGTGTTGGTTTTCGTTTCTAACACCCGTTGTGAATTTTAATTTTTCATTTCCACCTTTATAAAGAATGTAAGAACTAAACAAGTTTGAAACCCCGTAATATTTGTCCGTGTTGTTGGTAATCTCATTTAATAATGTCTCATCAGTATATCTAAAAACTCTTGATGAAAAGCTTCTATATTTTACTTGTTCCATGAAACCATATGAGTATTTAGATTTGTTTACGTTGTAATGACCACCTAAACCGTTTTCATTCATCTTGGACCAAAATCTATACGTGTCCCTCCATACTGTTGACATGGAATCGGATGAACCTAAAGATTTCGCTAATGGGTTAATTCTATAATCAGGTTGAGACCTGCTGAGTAAGTAATAATTCACACCCCAATTCGATGTCCCCTTATCTGTTTTTCTTTCTCTTTCAAATTGACTTGTGTAGATAAACTTTCTTGAACCGATTGTGTTTGTGTAATGTAGTTTTTGAAGGTTGTCATAGTTCTCACCTGTTCTATCCATAAACACATTCTCACTTTGGTAGTTCAAAAGATTTTTAAATGTTAATTTACCACCTGGAAAAATATAAGTAGGATTTAATAAAACAGATAGGTTTGAGCTATTTGTATAAACCTTATCATTGTATTGGTACGCTAATTCATTTTCAGACTGATAGTCTTTCCTTTCATTGTATTGAATTGAGTTTGAATTTCTGTAAATAACAGAACTTACAATACCAAGGCCTTTATTACCAAATCTCCATTTGTTTGATAACCCATATGATAAATTTAAATTAGGTAGGTTTGGTGAACATACTGGTTCATACGTAACAGGAATTAAAGTGGTGTAATGTTTTCTGTCAGTTAAATTAGAAATTCTAAACTCTCTGGTTGTTGGAAATATGTTTGGTAAACTACCAAACTTAACATAACAACCTTGATTAAAAGTTGATAGACTACCATAACTTCCACCGATGTTTAGTGTTTGATACTTTTCAGTAAAGTCAGTTTTGGTTGTAATTTGAAGTGCTCCACCAGCGAAGTCACCAGGTAAGTTTGGGTTGAAAGTTTTACTAATCATCATATTTTCCACCACCGTTGTTGGGATGATGTCAAATGCAAATGCTCTCTTATCTGGTTCTGTTGATGGTAGTAAGGCTCCGTTAAGAGTTACCGTATTATACCTGTCGGATAACCCTCTTACGGTTACAAATCTATCGTTTTGAATTGTTGTCCCACCGACCCTCTTCAGAGTTTCCCCTAGGTTCCTGTCGGGACTTTTCTTGATAGACTCCTGTGAAACACCGTCCATAATTACGGGACTTAGTTTCATGGCTA
>Ga0181344_1000651_pt1 | contig 13522 bp, 11 predicted proteins | sample Su13VDMLBDD_FD_130098 | JGI IMG/M metagenome (GOLD analysis project Ga0181344, IMG submission 130098) | Freshwater viral communities from Lake Michigan, USA - Su13.VD.MLB.D.D | ecosystem: Environmental > Aquatic > Freshwater > Lake | place: USA: Michigan | collected 2013-07-15
GGCCATAATTCTTCGTGATCTAAATCTTCACTAGAAAGAGCGTGTGTCATGTGACTAACATTTCCTGGATCATCATCAGAGAAACCAACTTTTGCAACAAAACCAATTTTCTCAGCGTAACCATTTACATCAGATATAAATTCTCTTAAAGCATCTTCTTTAGCCGCTTCTGGATTATCTGGTGAACCACCTCTTGAAGGAGCAGAAACTCCAACAAAATGACATAAGTCTAAGTAATCTTGTACCAACTCTGATTTAGAAAAACTAGATGCACTCTCATAGTTATCTTCTCTATCTCTTGACTTACCAAATAATTGTAAGAACATTAGTAAACTGTCATGCATTTTTTCTTTATCTTGTTGTTCTAGGTTATCGATAATATATTCAACACCTTTTCTCATACCTTCTGATTCGTGTCCACGAGCTGTAATAATAGCAAATACAGAACCATTTGTTAAACATTCGATAAAATCTTCCCAAGCTGGTGCATATGATTCTAATTCTAATGCTTTGGCAACATCTTTTTTAAAGATTTCTGCATCTGCTGTGTCTCTAAAGTTTCTAAATGGCTCATTGGCAAAACCAACAATAGTTTGGTCTTTATATTCAAAGTTCTCTTTACCTATTTTAGAACGAAAAACTGCAAAGTCCGCAGTAGTCATACCAACTTCTTGACCATCTTCTGATTGAACTACAATTTCTGTAGGCATTCTTAGAATATTGTCATCCCAGTCAAAAGCGTAATAAAGTAGGATTCCTTTATCACTAACACTTTCTTTAATAAAGTTATTAAATTTCAATAACATAGTATTATAATAATTTTTTATTATATATTAAATTTTTAATATAAAAAAAGAGGATTAAATCCTCTTTTTATTAGTTTCTTTTTTCAAAGAATGCTTGGAAAGATTCTAATTTTTCTTCATCTTTGTCATCTTCATCATCTTCGTCATCATCTTCTGATTCAAAATCTTCAGAATCTTCAAAATCACCTTCTTCATCATCCTGTGAGTCAAAATCTTTAAATGATTGAACGTCTTCTCCATCTTCTTGACCTTCACCTTCTTCAGGAGTTTCAAGAGTAAATTCCTCAACTGTTTCACCATCTAATTCAGCTTTAACGGTTACAACACCATCAACTTCTTCAATTTCGATTTCATATCCAAGTACTTCAACTTTAGTTTTCATATATGTTTATTATTTTTTTATTATATATTAAATATTTAAACGTCTTTTTTACACTTTTACATACTTATAATCTAAGTTAGGTAACTTCTCTTTAACCACCTTACTTGCAGATTTTAAATATTTTATATTATCGTCATAAAAAATAACCTTTTTAAATGCAGTCTTCTCAACTAATTCAACTATCTTAGTTCCTTTCCAAGCACCCGCTCTATTATAGTTTGAATAAGGATACATATGAAGCCCATACTTAGGGTATTCAATGCCAAGATCCTCCATTACACTCATAATTTTATCTCTAACTATTTCAGAACGAGCAGTTAAAATACATTTATTCTCAACTGAATTATAAAATTCTACTAATTCTAATGTTTCTGTTGGTAAACTTAAATCAGTTGTACCAAATATGTCTGGAGACATAAGATAAACTCTTGCACCTTTTCTAACCCAGTTTTCTTTAACATTAATCTTTTGCTCAGGATCTTCAACGTATATTCTACCGTCTTGCCATTTTAGATCTGATTTGTTTACGCCAATTGTTTTAACTGATTTATCGACTATTTCTTTAACTGTTATTTCTTCTTTTAAATATTCTATTGCAAAATCTTCAAACTGAGGTGTGTTTACGAGAGTATCGTCAAAGTCGAATACATACAGTGTATCATTTTGTTCAAATTTTTCAAATATCTTTAAATACTTCACTTTTCACTAATTATTATTTTAATCAAAGATATTTTATCTAAATCTACATTGTCATTAAGTAAATCACTAATACTATAATTTAACTCTTTAAATGATGATGTAATTTTCATTTTACCTAAAGCCTTTCTAATTAAATTATTAGAATTGAACCAAAAAGTACTCTCTATTTTATATCTTCTATTTAATAGTTCTATAAAGGGTATAAACTGGTCTTTTACTTCGTTCCAAGAGTATATTAAACCATCTTTGTTATAATCTGGTATATTTAATGGATTTTTTATAAAATGTACTATACTATCATTTTTACTATCATTTTTTCGTAGAAAAAGTTCATATTTTTTCTTACCAAAAACTCTAGAAATTGTTGGTCTTTGATATATATCAACTATAAAATTATCATCTAATAAATAGATAAGACAACTATTTACTAAGTCCTTTAAATCTTCGGTGGATATATTCTCATTAAACTTCTTTAAATACTTCATATCATTATATATTAAACTTTTACTTTATTTTATAATAAAAACAAAAAATAATATTCTTAAATGAAAAACGACTTACAAAAATTTCTACGAAGTCAATCTATTTCAAGTACCTTTCAAGACAATTACTTTAAACACTTACAACGAAAAAATAGTACTCCTATGTTATTAGAGGGTAATGGAATGCCAGTTGATGTGTTTTCAAAGTTATTAGATGATAGGATTATCTTTTTATCTACTGAAGTTGACGAATATGTTACCAACATAATCAAAGCACAACTTCTTTATTTAGAATCTGAAAGTGATGAAGACATATCAATTTATATTGATTCACCGGGTGGTTCTGTTTATACTGGATTAGGACTACTTGACGTAATGGACTTTGTTAAACCAGACATCGTTACAATCAATACGGGACTTGCTGCTTCAATGGCGGCAGTAATTCTATGTTCTGGTACAAAAGGTAAAAGATTTGCTCTTAAAAGAAGTAGAACTATGATTCATCAACCTTTAGGTTATGGTGGATACCAACAAGCATCTGATATGGAGATTGAAGCAAAAGAAATAAACTCTTTGAAAAAAGAACTTTATGAAATAATTTCGGATAAATCTGGTCAAACCTTTGATAGAGTTGCAAAAGATAGTGATAGAGATTATTGGATGACTGCTGCAGATGCAAAGAAGTATGGAATTATCGATGAGATAATAATAAAAAGAAAATAATATGAATGGAAGATATAACATTTATATCGGATGAGGAAAAAGTTGAAAAATTAGTGGCTGATGTGAAACACAAATTTCATACTTTTAGTATAAGTAATACTTTATTTCCAAAAAATGAAATAAGTGATTCTGATTTAAAATTTTTCTTTGAAAAAATTGCAGATAGAACTACTAAAATTTTAAATGCTCCTAGTGGTACAATTACTAAATTAGTTAATAATCAACTTGAACAAACTACATATACGGTAATTTCAAATATGAATATAACTTTAGAAGGACTTGCAGATGCTACTCTTAAATATTTACAAGAATCCGAAGTTATTGCATTTTATGATTTAACATATGATCCTAATATGGCTAGATATAGTATTAGAATATATAAGTTTGAAGATGAATTACGTTTAAAATCAATTAAACGAGAAAAGAAAATAGATGATTTATTAGATAAACCAACTTTCTAAATAAAAAAAACCACTCGATTGAGTGGTTTTTTTATTATGCTTGATCCCCGTTTTCTGGTTTAGCTTTTGGCTTTCTTCTTCTACGTGGCTTAGCTTTAACAACAGCTTCTTCAGTTGCAACTGCTTCTTTAACCTCTTCAGTTTTTTTAGCAGGTCTTCTTCTTTTTGCCTTAATTTCTTTAGCAGTTACTTTAGTTTCCTCAGCTTTAACTGGTACTTCTTGTTTTACTACTTCTTTTTTAGTTTCCACAGCTTTAACAACTGGTACTTCTACTTCACAAACTTCTGGAGTTGGACAAGATTCAGGTGTATCACAACCACAATCCTCAGTCTCTTTTGCTCCAAAAATTCCTTTTAAGAATTTCCATAATCCCATAATATTAACTTATTTTTTTATTATATATTCAATTTTGTTTCTTCCCTATGTAAAAAACCGCAAAAAAACGACAAAAACTTTGGAAACTAAACAAATACAAGGTTTTTATATATAATAATGAGATGAAATTTAGATATGACAAAGAAAACGAAGAGTTAGTTGTCACAGAAGCAAGTCGAGTAGAATATCATCAGTTATCATTATGGTTAACGAGACATGTAAAGGGTTGGAAGTATCAACCTGCTGTGAAAATGGGAGTATGGGATGGTAAGAAATCATTCTTTAGAGATGGAAAAATAAACCTAGGTTTGTGGAAAGAAGCTATGCGAGGTTGTAAAGAAATTGATGCTCCTTTTATAGTTGAGAATAAAGAAGATTTTCCAATCAATAGAGAAGTTACCTTAGAAAAAGTGCAAGACTTTTGTAAAGACTTCTTTAAAACTCATAAAATGAAAAAAGATGGTGAGATAGTTCCTTTTATGCCTTATGACCATCAAATCGAAGCTGCTTATAAAATCTTAAAGAATAGATTTTGTATGGCAGAAGTTGCAACTTCCGGTGGTAAATCTTTAATCATATCAATAGTTATGTTTTACACTTTAAAACATATTGATCCTGAAGCAAAATTCCTTATAATAGTTCCCTCAATTACATTAGTTACTCAGTTCTATGATAATATCATAGAGTATAACTATGGAGTAAATAACCTAATTGAAATGAGAGATAGAAAACTAACTTCATTATTAGAAGGTGGTATAGATCACCTACCCTGTGATGTTAGAGTTGAAGAAGTAATGTCTGATAGACCAAGAAAGTTTTCTGGTACAGAAAATCCGAATGTTTATATCGGTACTTATCAATCTTTAGAGAAGTGGCCTAAGAAATTTTTTCAACAATTTCATACAATCGCAACTGATGAAGCTCACGGTGCTAAAGCAAAAACTATTTCATCTATTTTAGAAAGTACATTTAAACACGCTTATTGTAGATTTGGAGTATCTGGTACTTTCCCAACGGAAGATACTTGTGAGATACTTAATATACAAGCCGTGTTAGGACCTAAAATAACAGAGGTTTCTGCTGATGAATTAAAGAAGAAAGGTATCATTACTCCGATGGATATAAAAGCTGTTATAATGAACCATAATGACTTAGAATTTCACGAAAGGTTGAAGTTGATAAGAAAGAGTGGTGATGGTAAAGCAGCATTTGATTTAGAGAAAGCTTATGCTCATCAATCTGAGAAAAGATTAGTTTTTATTAGAAAGATTGTTGAGAAGTGTGATAATAATACTTTATTATTATTTCATACTATTGAGAATGGCCAGAGAATTTATCAAAAGTTAAAAGATGAATTACCTGATAAAGAGTTTTACTATATTGATGGTGAGATTAGTGGAAGAAAAAGAGAAGAGATTAAGAAGTTAATGGAAGTTACTTCTGACAAAGTAAAAGTTTTAGTAGCTTCTTTTGGAACACTTTCTACCGGGGTTAGTATCAATGCAATCTTCAATGTTATATTTACTGATTCATTTAAGTCAGAACAGATTATTATTCAAAGTATTGGTCGTGGTCTTCGTTTACATTCGGATAAAGACAAGGTAAATATCTTTGATTTAGTGGATATATTTAACCCTGCTGATATGTCTAATATACTTTTTAGACACTTTAAAGAAAGAGAAGGATTTTATAATAAAAGAAAATACCCTTATAAGATAATAAAAATTAATTTGTAGTGACACCTTCTTAATATATAATAGATAAAATTTATTATAATTAATGTCAAAGATACAAGATTTTGTTAATGCTTATAATGCCGGTGCTCAAGCCAAACTTGATGGTTATATTGCTAGACAAAACCAATATAAGACTGCAAGAGCTGCTGCAATTGCCTTAACAATTCCTAAACTAACTATATGGCCTTCTGATAAAAGTGTAGTAACAATTGGAGATCTTTTTAAATATGTTTACTCTGATCCAGAAGGTGGTAAAGAAATACTTCCAAGTATTGATGATCCTAACCGTTCTGACGTTTTAAAGGATCTTAAAGATGTTACAACTGGTGCCGGACCATTATATACAATATTACATAAAGAATATCGTGCAGTTTATGGTATTGAAGAAATGAATGATAAAAAACCATTTGATGGACAGAAATGGTTTGATAGATTTATGTTTAATGTTCTTCAATCCGGAATAAAGGAAAACAATAAAACTTATGCAACATTTGATGATTTTGATGATGATTTTGATAGGTTAAATAGATTACTTAGTAATAATTATTATGGTAGATCTAGTGATATAGATTTATATACTACAGAAGAAAAATTATATGAGGCATTCATTGAAGCAGGATATAACTATAAGTTCCCTATCCCAAGTGCATCTGCAATAGTATCTACGTCTGGTACACAGTCTGGTACACAGTCTGGTACTCAATCCACACCAGTAGATAAATTATACATAACAGTTAAAGATCCTAAAAGTGATGGTGATAAAAAAATAAGAGGTACTATTACCTTTGATGAAGATAATGGTAAAATAGAAGCAAGTGCTTTTTTAGAAGGATTACCGGGACCTTGGACTAATCCAATAAATAAAAGAACAATTAAAGGTGTTTATGCTGGTTATACAACTGATAAATTACCATTTACGAGAGAAGTTGTTTCAGACTATGTAATCTATGGATTACAAGATCGTATTGACTATGTATATGGGTTTCCTATTACTTTACAATATACTGATAAAGCACCTGATGTTATCCCACCAGTTATTGAAGTACAGTCGAGTGCAACTCAATCAGGTACTCAATCAGGTACTCAATCAGGTACTCAATCAGCAGCGACTGCATCAGTTGCAGGAACTCAAAGTACATTTGATGCAACTGGAATAAAAGTTACTTTAAGAAAGAAAAGTGGACCAGGTGAACTGATTGGTGAGGTAGATAAAGTAATAAAAAATGGATTTGTTGATTTTTCGGGTATTCAATTTGATGCACCAGGTGATTATGTTATTTCTGTTGTTACTGATTCTGATTTAATTGATAATGGTGAAATAACTATAAAAGTTCTTCCAGAGGATGAGGTTATTGCACAGGATAAGTCAAGAGGTGGTGATAAAGAACCTATTAAAGTTGAGGGAACAAGACCAATTATTGCACAAATAACAAAACCGACAATAGTTTTAAAACCTATTGAGTTTGATACTACAAAGAATAATAGTTATGATAAAGAGATTGCAGTTGGTTTAGGTTTAACTCCATTTGTTTGGTACAATGGTTATCAAATTAATGAAAGAGATATAAAATCTTTAGATTTATGGTATGAAGGATTAGTTCCAAATGCTAGATTAGTTTTTGCGGATAGTATTGGATTTATGAAGAAAGAAGGTTTTCCTTTAGATGATACTAAATTTGAAATATTTTTAAACTCTGGTTCAAAAAACTTGAAATCTATTCACTTAAAGTTTAAACTTACCAGTTTTCATGAGAATAAAAACTCATCATATGAAGTAGTTGGTACTTTAGATCTTAAAGACTTTTATAAAATACGATTTGCTGCATATCAAGGAACATCATTTGAAGTTTTAAAACAAATATCAACTGAGTTATCATTAGGATTTAACTCTAATATAACAAATACTAATGATTCAATGACTTGGAGAAACATTGGTAAAGTACCTAAAAACTTTGTTAATGAGATTATTCAACACTCTTATATTTCAGATACTTCTTATGTACTTGGTTATATTGACTATTATTACTGTTTTAACTATGTTGACATTGAAAAAGAATGGTTAAGAGATATATCAAAGGATGTTGGTTTGGCATCAACTGGAACAAACCACTTAAACGAACCAGGTGTTAGAGATCAAGTTGAAAAACTACAATTGACTAATGATAAGAGTGTGCAAAGTAGTCCATTTCATTTTAGCTCATATCGTCTTAATAATCAATCAACTAAAATATCGGTCAATAAAGGTCAATTTACCGTATCGAAGGCTTATGATAAGAAAAAGAAACAATTTGTAGTTTTTGATGTACACTCACAAACTTCAGATGGTAGTAAAACAATTATTCTAAAAGGTGCACCTGGGGATTCTAGTGATTTAAAAGAAAACTTCAGAACAAATTATGGTGGTAAAATAGATACCGAGAATACACATATACATTATTTATATTCAGAAGCACAGAATCAAGTTAACTTAGATAACTTAGTAAGAATTTCGGTTGATTTAGAATTACCACATGCTAATTTTAATCTTTATAAGTTTATGAAGATTCAACTTAATTTTATCAATCAAAAGAATACTGCTACTACACCCGAAATTTCTGCAAGTAGATTGACTGGAGAATGGATTATTATAGATATAGGTTATAAGTGGACTAAAGGTTCATTAAAACAAACTGTTAAAGCAGTTAAAAAAGAACTTGGTAAGACTCAAGAGGAGATTAAGAAAGATGCTGTTACTAATGAACAAGCAAAACAACCAGAAAGTAATACTCAAAATAATGAGAATCCAACAGTTCCTCAACAAGAACAACCTATAATGTCAAGTGCTTTACCACCTAATAGTGTTTATAAAGTTGGTGAGGTATATTTAGTTCAAAATACATCTGGAAAAACATTTAAGTTAACAATAACTGAAGTGTTAGAGAATGGTAAAGATGTAAAAGCAACTATAAAAAATATTTAATGAATAATGTCAAAGATACAAGAATTTATTACGGCATGGAATACTGCAGTAGATGCAGAGATAGTCAAAGCACAAAGTGATGTAGACGCTTACTTAGCAGCTAGACAAACTGCAATTGCACTTACAGATCCGTTTGTATTAAAGATGCCCAAAATGGATGTTTTAGGTATCTCTGATAGTTTTACAATAGACGGATTTGATGTAACAACATTGGGTCAATTATTTGACTGGTCTTATCCTGCAAGTGGACCTAAAAACTATAGTATCCAATATACCAATTATATGTCAAAACCTGAGATTGTAGAAGATTATGTCGATAGAGAATATGATAAAGATTCTAATCCAATAACACCAACCTCTTTATACACTGAAGGATATACTTATGCAACTATGTCGTACTTAGCAGGAAAACATGAAACAGGTCTTAAAATACGTCAGGATTTATACGATATATTAAGATTTAAAGATTCTGGTTTTGTAAGTCTGGAATCATATAAAAAGCTAAAAAACTTAGGAGGTAAGGCTTGGTTTGATAATTGGATGCGTTCATTATATAGTGTTATATCAGGAACAAAAATCTCTGTTTCAAAACTAAAGGCTAGTGAATATTCTGATATTTTCATGCGTGTCGAAGATGTTATGAGTAATAACTTTCTAAAAGGTTATTATCATCAGGGTACACGTTTTAAAATAGATGGTATTAATGCTAGCGCAGAACAATCGAAATATTTTCAAGCTGTTTTAGAAGCAGGGGATGCCTTTTTTCCAACTCAAAATTCTGGTACTCAATCCGGCACACAATCAGCTCAACCATCAGGTGATTATAAATTAGAGGTAATAAATCCTTTAAGTGATAATGAGAAAAAAATTACAGGTAAAATAGTTTTTATTGAAGATGGTCAGTATCTAATAGCAAATAGTACTTTAAATGGTTTACCAAATCCGTGGACAAATCCAGTTACCAATACAATAGTTCCTAATAATACTGGTACGATTACATATAATGCTAATAAAAGTACCGCAGGTAAAAGTGCTTTATCAAGTGATATAATTATAAACTTACAAAATATAGTTCAAAGTACTTATGGTTTAACAATTTATCTTAAATCTACACCACAAGATACACCTACAGAACTTCCACCACCTGACGCAGATGTACCAGCTGGTTCTACTGCAAGTGTAGAAAGTGCTACTGCAAGTGCTACAGCATCACAAGTGTTACCATTACAAGAGTTAATTTTTAATGTTGAATTACTAGATATATTCTCAAATGCTGACTTTGGTAATCTATTTATAATAGGTAAAGAAGACACGATAGTATTTAATGATGATCAATATGATGGAAGTGAATATAGTGAAGAAGATTTTACTGGTGAACAAGAGACACAAATAGATCTACCTGCAGTTGAATTAAGCTTTGACATGGCAGAAGCAAGACTTAATGGTACTTCTGATAATGTACCTACTTCTGGAAACTATGAAGCAAGTGCACGAATTTTACCAAGTAAATTGAATGCAAAAATGACATTTGTACAGGTTACAGAAGCGGTTATTTCTAACTTAGAAGGAGGATATTTCCATCCAGATATGACAAAGGATGGTAGAGTAAAAGATAGTCGATATAGTACAAGTGGTGAGACTATGTTTGGATTAGATAGAAAACAAGGAGATACCACTAGTAGTGCGGCAAAAGAATTTTGGTCTACAATTGATAAATCTGGTGCTAGAAGTAAATGGAGATGGAATCATATGCCAAAAGAACCATTATACGGTCAATTAGTAAAACAGGCTGCAGGTGTTATAGAACCAAAGTTTAATAGTAGTTTAAATAGCCATTGTCCTGATAAGAATATACAAGCACTTATTAAGTCCGATGGTAGATTAATGTTTAATGTTATTTATGCACAATGGAATGGTCCAGGATGGATCAAAGGATTATTAAAGGTTATTGTACAAGAATATAATAATGGTAAAAAGGATGCAGAATCTTTATTAAAAGCAACTGTTGTTGAAAGAGTAAGAGGTGGTCATAGAATGTATAATTTAGGAACTGGTAAAACACTTGGTTCTAGATCTGCGTCACTAATTGCACAAGGTGGACAAAAAATTGCTAAATTGACTGGTGTACAGGTAGCATAAGAAAGTAAAATATTTATATATACAAATATAAATAAAATTATAGATATGCCATCAAACTTAGGAACACCATCACCTTTATCCGCAATGTTTAGTTCATCTATGCAGGTTAATAACTTCACAACATTTACTCAAAAGGAACGAGTTGCTGCTGCCAAAGATAAGTTTTTATTTTTTAATAAGGATACTGGTCAGTATGAGATTAAAGATATAAAAGAAAGGGCCAAAGATTTAAGAGCTAATATTGAAGATATTGTTAAAAATAGTCAGTCTTGGCCACAAGTAGTGAAGGGTAGTAGTTTAAAAGTACCTGGATTCTTACCTTCTATTTTAGTTAGACCTGTAAAGGATTTTAGAACTGATACATCTAATAGTTTTGATACCGCAGGTGATTTTATTGCAAATGATAAACTAGTTTTAAATAAATATGGTGATTATGAGTTTACTGACTGGAGAGGTTATAAAATAAAACCGGGAGGATTAGAAACAGTACTTGATGTAAATACTACCGAAAATCGATTTAAAGAAAGTGTATCACTACCTAGAACAAAAGATAGAAAAACAGATTTTAGTGCTTTAAAGGATAAACCTTATAGTACAAGAGACTTCTACTTATTATTTAATGATAATGCCACGGATTATTTTAAACACGGATTACAAATTATTGATAATCTAGGAGTAATAGAGGATAACAAGTCACAAGATTCTACAATGAGATTAAGTCAATTTTCAAATACACCATTTGAGAATAATGATCCTGTTATGTTTGGATTTGAAATAGTTTTTGATGCAGTTAATTCACCATTGTTAAATGGTTCTGTTATCGATTTTTTAAATAATTATAATCAAATATCCGAATTGAGAAGTAAAATTCCAGTTTATGAAGATTTTAAACACCAGTTTATTAAATTTTTTAAAACTGCAGGTAGTGTAAGAGTTGACACTGATAGAGCTATGTTAAGTAGGAATAAAACTAATTATGCAAATACCGAGGCTAATAAAAATGACGTTGATTTTTTTAATGCAAGAGGAAGAAAACCATATCTAAATTATTACCTAAAGAAAGTCGGTGGTTTGGCTAATTTAATAGAAGCCAATACTCCAGAAACCAAAAAGTTTTTAGTTGATTATAGAAAAGATGTAATAACACTTGCTTTCACGGAAGATGTATCATTAAGTGTTTCAACATTGGCACATTTATATAAACTACTTTATTGGTCTAAACCAAATGGTAAAAGTTTAGTTCCAGAAAATCTATTAAGATTTAACTGTGATATTATTGTATCAGAGGTTAGAAATTTTAACAGAGTTAGAAAAGCACTTAATGGTCCAAATAGTGGTAATTTAGAAATTATAAAAGATAATGTTTCTCGTTATGTTTACTCTTTAAGAGAATGTCAGCTTTATTTTAATACAATGGCACATAATGCTGATATAGATTTAGGAAATATTGCAACTTATGATGAGTATTCAATTCAATTTGATTATAAATACTCATCAGTTAAATTTGAGAGATTTGCACCAACCACAGATGGATTTGGTCAATATGTAGGATATGATGGTGGTGCTATTTGGAAAATTGGTAATAAAGGAGAAAGAACTAATCGTGGAACTCAATCCAATTCTGGTTTAGATACATCAAATCCAAGATTTTATACAGTTGGCGGAAATAAATGGAATCAAAATGGTACTGATAGAGCATTAGTTTTGCAATATTTTGGTGATTCTGTTATTGATAATGTTGTTTCTGCAACACAGTCAAAATTTCCAAAACCAGATGAGTCAACATATGATACTGGTGAACCAGATTTAGAGGGATTAAAAGATGCTAATAATCAAAGTTCGACTGCTGCAAAAACACAAGCAGAACTTGATAAAGAGATAGAAATGGCAAAAGAGATTACTGATGCACCAAAAGACGTTATTAATAGTAAAGGATTATCATTAGAATTTGTTAATGCCATAGAGAATAGTACCGCTGGTGGAAAATCACTAAAAGAATTAACTGCAAAAGGAAGTGGATTTAGTCCAAAGAACTTTATTGAAAGATTAAAAGATCAGACAGTTAAGAGTGTTAAACAAGAATTAAAATTATTGGTAGATGGTAGAGTTAGCTTATTATCAAGAACTATCAACAAGCTTTTAATTGGTCAAGTTGGAGGTAAAGGAATTAGTCCACCACAGAATGTATACACGGGTCCTCAAGATCCTATGGGAATCGCAATGACTAACATTACTGATAGATTCTTCTATGATGTTAGAAATAACTTAGCAGACTTTGCAGGTGGTGCAATTAGTGATCTATTAAATGGTGGTATTAGTAATATAATAAGAAGATAATGAGTGAATATTTTAACAATACCGAGGATGGTGAGATGCATTTTAAGGAAATAGAAAGATTTGGTGGTAAAGTAAAATTAGATTATTATATAAAAAATGACAATTTAAAAAGTCTATATTGTCTTGATAACAATATCAAGTTATTTAGAATAAGATATGACCAAAATATTGAGGATGAATTATTAAAAATTATTGATTATTTATGGAAATAGATTCAGGTAAAACATACTTGGCGGTTGTAGAAGATAATAATGATGAGTCTAGAGATGGACGTGTAAGAGTTAGAGTATTTAATGTACATGGAGATGATATACCAGTAGATCAACTCCCATTTGCGTCTCCGTGGAAGGATCTCAATGGTAACGGTAGTAATGTACCTGAAAAGGGTAAAATTGTAATGGTAGTCTTTGAAAGTGGTAAAA